>PJEL010005456.1_pt1 | contig 10277 bp, 12 predicted proteins | sample 1853271 | NCBI WGS metagenome assembly PJEL01 (sample SAMN08108733, study PRJNA415343) | Invertebrate metagenome, whole genome shotgun sequencing project. | host: Globobulimina | place: Sweden: Gullmar Fjord | collected 2015-08 | reverse complement strand
CCATATTAATTCCAAATATCAACACTTTATAAAAACTTACATCAATCTTTAAAGAACAATCTCACCAATCCATAATTAACACCAAATATCATAGCAAATATCCCAACAAACCAAACTATCTGATACTGAATTCCTGTAATAGTTATAAAATTAACACAAGAGCTGAAAATACAATTAGTATTTGATTCAACAGGCGTAAACAATACACCTAAAACAAATAGGGTTATTATCTCAACAAAACTAAAAATCCAAATCTTCTTACTTCGCAAGCCAAGTTTGTAAATAGTATAAATCGCAAGAGGTAAAATATAGATATGTTGAAGAGTAATGAAGTTTCCTAGTGAATTCAAACCACCTTCAAATAAATACTCTGTAATTCCCCAAAGTTGCTCTCCCGATAAGAGCCGATAAAAGAAATCAACATTCCAAACCAAGATTGGAAGAAAAATTATATTTAATTGCAATGTGATTAGCCTAGAATTCCTAAGAAGCATGCCCAAACCAATAACTAAAAGAGAAATATAGCACAACCATAAAAAGTTTGCAATCTCCGGATGAATTATAGAATTAACAATAGCTAAAATTCCTAATACAAATAAGTATGCTCCAATCAAAGTTATTACAATGTCAAATTTTTTCATTTCAAAACCAACACATTACCTCTACCCTTCTTTATTCTTTTTATCAAACCTATTTCTTCCAAATCTGTAATCATCAAACTAACTTTTGCTTCTGAATAAGGAAGCTCTTTCCTTAAATCAACTTGATTAATTCTTCCTCCTTTCTTTTCAATAATTTTAATAGCTTCTTTCAAATCTTTAGGAAGCTCTTCTTTTTTCACTTTTGCAGATTTCTTAAACACACCCTTCTTCCAAAGGTAATAAATTAATATTAAAATAACTATCATTATCAAAGAGATAAACAACCCCCTTCCAAAACCACTATCTAAATCAGTATCCAACTCAAAATCATCAAATAATTTATCATCAAATATTGGTAACACAATTAAATCAATTACCAAATCATCATCATTTACTTCAATCTGTTCATTTCCCTCAAGTAATAATATTCCTTCTTCAAAAATCTGGGCTTCTAAAATATATTTTCCAGAATCTAAATTAAAAGAATAACGCCCATTATCAAAAATCATTGAATGAATGACGTTTCCATCTAAATTACTAACCTTAACAAGAACATCTTTAACAATCTCAAAGTCTCCACCATAAACATCCCCTTCAATAGTAATAGCACTAGCTAAATTAATCCCCAATAATATAACAAGAACTAACAACATCTTCTTCATTATTAAACAAGCAAAAGTCAATTAATAAATCTTATTCTATTCATATTTAACAAATAATCAGCTACCCAGATACCTTTAAATAACCAAAACTCTTGATTTTATTATGATGGCATTACTTTGGATTATCTTAGTTATTGTGATTTTAGCAATCATAATTTTAATCTATTATTTCAATAAATTTGTAGTTCTTGGAAACAGAATTGATAATTCCCTCTCACAAATAGATGTTCAGTTAAGAAAGCGTTCTGATTTAGTTCCAAACTTGATTAACACTGTAAAGGGCTATGCAAAGCACGAAAAAGGCATTATGAAAGAGGTTACAGATGCAAGAAAAGCATTAGTATCTGCAAAAGGCATTGAAAAGAGAATGAAGGCAGGTTCAGAATTACAAGGCGCATTAAAATCAATCTTTGCAATAGCAGAAGGCTACCCTCAATTAAGAGCAAATGAAAATTTCTTACACTTACAACAAGAATTAGCAGCTATCGAGGACAAAATAGCATACACAAGGCAATTTTACAATGATTCTATCCTTTCCTACAATGATGCATGTAAAACATTTCCAGGAACATTCTTCGCAAAACTATACGGAAAGAAAGCCAAGCATTTCTTGCAAATACCAACAGAAGCAAAAGCAGTTCCTAATGTTAAGTTTTAATTAAAAATGAAAACAGATTTAGTTGTAACAGGATATATTTTTCACGACGATAAATTATTGTTAATACACCATAATAAAATAGATAAATGGCTTCCTGTTGGAGGGCATATAGAAAAAGATGAAACTTCTGACCAGGCATTATTAAGAGAAATTAAAGAAGAAACAAATCTAGATGTTGATATAATAAGCGAAGAAGAAATTCCCCTAATAGGCTCAACAAAACAAAACCTTGCAACCCCCTTTTATGTTAATGTCCACTCAGTAGGAGATCATGATCATTGCTCTTTCTTTTATGTTTGTAAGGCAAAAAATCAAGGAGAATTAAAGATTAATAACGAATTAAGAGATTTTAAATGGATTTCAAAAGAGGAATTAAATTCAGATAGTGTACCAGAAGATGTTAAAGCTATTGGACAAAAAGCATTTGAATTAATATCTAAAAATTAGTTTATTCAATATCAAAGTCAAAGTCTTCATCAAGGCCTAAATCTGCCCCTATAGCTCCCTCTTCACCCAATGCATCTTCTAAACCAGAATCAAGTTCACCAATATCAACATCTCCACCCTCTTCAACTACTCCATTACCTGCCTGAGTAATAAAATATGCTCCAATTAATATTAAAAGAACCACAATTACTGTGATAACAATCGCTTTATTTGAAATTCCTCTCTGATTCATCTCTAAAATAATTAACAGTCCTTTATAAATATTTTCTTTGAATAAGGTTTATATACAAAAAATCCTAGTTTTAAACATGGAAAAAAGAATTTCTTTTCATGACCAAATAAAAAAGAATAAGATAAAATCTTTCATGTTAATAATACTGATTTTCATATTCTTTTTAATTTTAGGATATATAATATCTAAAATCTTAGATCCTGGATTTTTTTTCATAATAATGATAATCTCAATAATATTTTCTTTATCATATGTTTTAATTGGATATTATAATTCTGATAAAATAGCTTTAGCGTCTGTAAAAGCAAAAAAAGCTTCTAGAACTAAAGATTCAAAGCTTTATCATGCTGCGGAAAATATGTCTTTAGCATCTGGATTACCAATGCCTAAACTATACATTATGGAATCAAACCAAATTAATGCCTTTGCATCTGGTAGAGACCCAAAACATGCAATTATCTGTGTTACTTCAGGATGCCTAGAAAAGCTGAATAAACAAGAACTAGAAGGAGTTATAGGGCATGAAATGTCACACATCGCAAACTATGACATTCGTTTCATGACTCTTGCAGCCATTCTTATTGGAATGGTTTCAATCATGGCTCAAATTTTCCTTAGAAGTCTTTGGTTTTCTAGCATGAAAGACAGAGACAACAAAGCAGGAGTAATATTAATTATTATAGGGATTGTATTTGCCATATTAGCTCCAATAGCAACACAATTAGTTTCTTTAGCCATCTCAAGAAAAAGGGAGTTCTTAGCAGATTCAACAGCAGTAAAACTAACTAGATATCCTCCAGGACTTAAGAACGCATTAATAAAAATAAAAAATGAACATCCTCCTAATGAAAAAGAAAGACATAGAACACCCAAAGCCATGGCCTCATTATTTATTTCAAATCCATTTAAAGCAAAGGTTAGCGGATTATTTGCAACACACCCCCCTGTAAATGACAGAATTAAAAAGTTAGAGAGGATGTAAAACAACAAACTTTATATACCAATTACCCCTATTATATTCATGAACATAATTGAAGTTACCAAGTTTTCTGTCGTATTCAAATCAATTATTTTCAAAACTATCAAGCTTATTTAAGCTTGGCTTCAACTCCTTTTTTCTCAACTCTTAATAATGGCCAACAAATCAACAACTAATTTAGAATATCTACCGAAAACTGTACTTGGACAGCCATGTGTGAAATCAATTATAAACAACAACCTTAATTATAACTTAAAAAAAGAAATGTTCCTATTCATAAAACGCAATACTCTCCAAGATTGTGGAAAAGTTCCTCCAAACTGTCTAAAAGCACATTTAATTAAAACAGCTAGAAAATTAAAATTGCCTGCAAAAAGACTTACTTATCTAAAAAATCTTTTCAGAGCAAAACTTGGTTATATGGGATATTATTTAGACTCTGGAAAATTAAAAAAGATTTAATCTTTCTTTGATTTCTTTTTTATTTTCTCTTCTTCTCTTCTATGTATAAACCCTTTAAGAAATTCATGGTGCTTCTCTCTATCACTTAAACTTTCAAGTTTCCATAATCCATTTTCAACTCTTTTAAATTTAGCTTCACCAACAGCTTTTTTACGCACACCATCAGAGACTAATATCTCTTTCTTAGCATCATTAGCAATTTTTTTTGTAGAGCTCATAGCATTTCCACTAGAAACAAATTTTAATTTACCATCTCTTTTTTCAGCAATTATTTCCCCGATGTTTACACCAATTCCATAATTAATTTGCACATGATTCCTTTTATTATGCTCTTTAATCAACTCCTCAACTTCTTTAGCTACCTTAAGTGTAATTAAACCATTATTTTGTTTCTTTGTTAAATGTTGAGAAAACAACATAATTCTATGATCTCCATCATAATTAACACCACCATTATATTCCTTGGCTTTTTCCATAACCTTCCCAATTGTTTCAGAACCAGCTTTATCTAATTTTGAATTAACCTTTAACATCAAAAATCCTGCTTCACATTTTTGTCCAGAAGAAATAACACTAGAATTTTCACTAGGCGCAGTCTTTTTTGCAAATTTAAGTCCTTTTATCATCCCTCTTCTAGAAATAAATAAGAACACAATAAGTGCAATAATAAAAATCAAGAAAATCCAAATAGCAAGATTAGGACCAACAAGACCAAGACTTCTTCTAACTTCCCCAACTTTTATTGAATTTCCAGTAAGCGAAACAGAACCAAAAGCAATTTCATTTTCACCATCGCTAACTCCTACTTGATAATTACCATCTGGAGCAGAAATTTTATACCTTCTAAATTCACCAATATCTAACTTTATTTGTTTGACTTCATTAACAGAACCAATAGAAACATCTATAGGGCCAGAGAAATCAACATTTCCAATGTTAGAAGCGATTAAAGTGTTATTTATCAATTTAAATAACAAACTATTTTTCTCTTTAACATAAAATAACTTCTCTTTAGTTATTTCTCCAGAAACAGCATCTATTCTCCAATATCCTACAGAATAATTCAATCCTGCTTCGAATTCATTTTCTTCACCAGAATCCACAATCTTTTGAAGAAAATTATATCCGTCTGGCTTGAATATGCTAATGGCCAAATCTCCTTCAATTACCCTACCAGCTTGATCAATAAGCTCCGCCTTGTAACTAATTTCTTCACCAGGCTCAACATCACTATCACTTAGAGTAATTTTAATCTCTGTTAATGTAGGCCTTAAAATAATCTCCTTAGATAACTCCCCTTCATTAGTAACTTCATTATTATTATCTTTCTCATAAACTATGAAGTTTAATTGTTGTTCTCCAGAATATTCATTTGGAATAGTAAAATTAAAACTAAATTCTCCCTCAGAAACCAAGGAGGACAAGGATATGCCTGAAGGAGAAATCTCCAAGTCTACAAATCCATTAACCCCCAACCCATTTATTTTATTAGCCGTTCCAGTAAGACTAATTTTTTCACCAGGCTCAAAAATTCTTTTAGCAGTACTTACACCTAATGAAATTCTTCTACTAACTTCAAACCTTTGGCTTTCAATTTCTTCATCTGCAAAATCAGCTTTAATATAACAAGAGTCCTGATCCTTTAAGGATAATGAATTACCAAAAAGAAAATTAATATCTACCATTTCTTCCTCTCCAGAATCTAGGTTAAAATAATTCCTGTAAATATTGTAACTAACATTATTACAATATATATTAGCAGATAAAAAGTCACTAACAGGAGAACTAGATTGAACTATAACTTCTAAGTCTAATTCATCCCCAAAGTTATACAAGCTTTTTGGCTGACCTAAAATAATCTCAGCAGAAACAGCATGCATGAATATAATCAAGAACATCACCACAACTATCTCTTTTCTCATCCTAATTTTAATCCCACTTTATATATAAACTTTACCGCACCCAATATTTATAAATCTTCTAAGCTATTAACAAGCATGTCAGAAAACCAAGACAACGAGAAATTGATAAAGAAATTCGGAGCAAAACCGATTAAAAATCTTAGCGACAAGCCTAATTTTTATACCTTTCAAACAGGCGTTTTAGCTTCCCATAGAGACTTAGATAAATTTCTAACAGCCTTAAAAAAAGGAGAAAAATGCGCAATTCTTTCAGGAGTAAATGCCTCTGGCTCTCTGCATTTAGGCCATAAAGCAGTTTTTGACACAAATCTCTTCTTCCAAAAACACTATAATCTACCTGTTTTTATTCCAATATCGGATGATGAAAGTTATGTTTCTGGGAAAGTAGAAAATCAAGAACAAGGCCTAGAAAACGCAAAAAGACTAGCAAAAGAACTGATTGCCTATGGTTTTAATCCGAAAAAAACCTTCTTCATCATAGATCAAATATATACAGACATATACAACTTAGCAATCAAACTTTCCAAGAAAATTACTCTTTCAGAAGTAAAAGCAACATATGGTTATAAGAACGAAGATAATCCAGGACTTTACTTTTATCCTGCAATCCAAGCAGCCCATATATTATATCCACAAGAAAAACATAAAATCAAAAACGTTTTAGTTCCCATAGGGCCTGATGAAGACGCACACGCAAGAATAGCAAGAGACATAGCAGCCAGATTTAATTATAACAAACCAGCAATTCTTCATTCAAAATTCCTTCCAGGAACAAACGGAGAAAAAATGTCCAAATCAAAAAACAATGCAATTTTCTTAAATGATTCCCCAGCAGAAATTAAGAAAAAAATAAATAAAGCTTTTTCAGGAGGACAAAAAACCTTAGATGAACATAGAAAGAAAGGTGGAAATCCAGACGTAGATGTTTCATTTATTTATCTCCAGAGTCTTTTCCTAACAGACAAAGAATCTAAAAAGATATACAAAGATTACAAAGCAGGAAAGATTCTATCAGGAGAATTAAAATCATTATTCCTAGAACACGCACTAAAATTTATAAATCAATTTCAGAAAAATCTCAAAAAAGTATCGCAAAAAAATGTTGATAAAGCTATTTTAACTAATTCTTAGAGTCTACAATATAGACTGCTTCTAAGCCTCTTTGATTCATATCTTCTAAAGTAATCCTTTCAATATTAGTTATAAATTGATGTGCAAAGTATAATTCATTAGTATCAAATTTACCGTTCCTATTTACGTCTTCGGCACCGAGATAAAGTTCATTATGGGTATTTCTTACAGGATTTCCCGTTTGATCTAATCTATCAGAAAAAGAACTTCCAGGACATCTAATTCCAAGAACCATTCCAGGTTTTAACACACCTTGATTAACATAAGTAATTAATTCATCATTATTAGCAACATTACTAACAACCACATCATCGTTATGAATTCTATCCCACGCATTACTCCAACTAAATTCCTTTCCAAAAAGATCTTCTGCAGCATTTCTAACATATCCAGAACATTCAAGCCCTCTCAAATTATACTTTGGTGCTTCCGGAATATTATTTGAAACAGAATAATTTAAAGGACTTATATTTTGCTTATCTCCCTCACAGTTTCTAGTAGCTAATAAAACTGGAATTAATAAGGAAAACCCTGCAGTAACAATAGCTGTATTTTTTACTAATTTTCCAAATTCAGAACTCATGCAGCATCTCTTAATTCATTATCTGAATTAATTAATTCATTAACTTCATAGTGTAATCTAACTTTATCAGCATATCTCCCATTACCATTGATAACAACACTAGTTTCATCAGGACCAATCAAAGCCAAAATTCCATTAACATTATCTCTTTCATTACCTCTTCCAACTAAGATTGTTCTAGCTTCTCCAGCAGTAGGATCATAAAATCCACCATTGTCTACATAAGCAACATCTTTCTCTCCTAAAGCCTTAGCTAATACTAAACGTCCCTTTAAGGGGAGTTTAAGACTAGATTCTTTTATTTCATATCTTTTTTCCATCATAGTCCTGAGAAAAAACTACTTTTAAACCTTTGCATTGCTCTTTCTGGAGAGTAGTGACATTTTAATAAGAAACACAACTCAAATTTTATATAACCCTCTTTCTTAACCAAGACATGAAAATAATTACATTACATTGTGATTACATCAAATTTAAAGCATTAAAAAAGGCGATAAAAGACCCAGAACCCTTAGAATCCAAAGACGAGGTTGAAGTAAAAGAGCCCCTAGTTGTCCTTACAGCAATTGAAAAAGGAGATTCTGAAAAAACCTTAAAAGACTTAATATCTGCAGTCCAAAAAACAGCCAAAGAAGTAAAGGCAAAGAATATTGTTCTATATCCCTATGCTCATCTTTCAAGCAATCTAGCACCTCCTAAAGTCGCTCAAGAATACCTAAAAAGAGCTCAAGACATCTTGTCTAAGAAACTTAAGGTAACAAAAGCACCATTCGGCTATTACAAGACATTTGAATTAAAAGTAAAAGGCCACCCTCTTTCAGAATTATCAAAGGAATTTAAGCCCAATCAAGATTCAGGAGGAGAATTCATAGAAGAGCCTTTTGACCATCAAGAATTGTTAAAAAAGATGTCTAAGGTAAGGATGTCTACTCAAAAACCACCTAAAGGGCTAAAAAGCAATATCGAGCTAGGCAGAGACTTAGACCTTTATACAGTAAGTGAAATTGTAGGTTCTGGTTTGCCTTTACTAACTCCAAAAGGAACAACAATCAAAAGAGAGATTGAGCGTTTTATAACAGATGAAGAATTAAAACGTGGCTATTTACACACTTCAACACCTTTCATGGCAAAATCAGATTTATTTAAAATTTCAGGACACTGGCAACATTACAAAAAAGATATGTTTAGTTTAAATGCAAGCGATGGTGTTTATGCATTAAGACCAATGACGTGCCCATTCCACTTCGTCCTCTATAAAAGAAAGCCAAGAAGCTATAGGGATTTACCATTAAAATACGCAGAAATTGCAACATTATTTAGAAATGAACAATCAGGAGAACTAAGAGGCCTAACAAGAGTAAGACAATTCACATTAGCAGACGCCCACATCATTTGCAAGCCAGAACAATTAGAAAAAGAATTCCATGATGTCCTTGATTTACTAAAGCATGTAATGAAAACTCTTGGAGTAAAAGACATATGGTATAGATTTTCCAAATGGGACCCAAAAAACAAGAAGAAATACATAGACAATCCAGAAGCTTGGAAGAATTCTCAAAAGACAATGAAAAAAATCTTAGATAAATTAAAAGTTAAATATGTAGAAGCAAAAGATGACGCAGCATTCTACGGACCCAAGCTAGACTTGCAATACAAAGATGTATATGGAAAAGAAGATACATTATTAACAATCCAAATAGATTTTGCATTACCAGAAAGATTTGACATGACCTACAAAGATAATAAGGATAAGCCACAAAGACCAATGGTAATTCACAGGTCATCAACAGGAGCAACAGAAAGAATGATTGCGTATCTTCTTGAGAAAACTCAAGGTTCATTGCCTTTATGGTTATCTCCAACACAAGTAAAGATTCTTTCATTCACAAGCAGAAATGTAAATGCCTGCCAGAAATTCAAGGAAGAATTAAGGAAAGAGAATATTAGAGTCGAACTAGACACAGATGATGAATCAGTGCAGAAAAAAGTCAGGGAAGCAGAAATGCAGAAAATTCCTTATATAATTGTTATCGGTGACAAAGAGGAAAAAGCAAGGACATTGGCTGTAAGAGCTAGAGGACAAAAGCTAAAGTTTGGAGTTAAACCAGCTAGTTTTATCAAGGATTTAAAGAAAGAACTACAATAATATAAAACCTTATAGAATTTCTTTTATTTTCTTAAGAATAAGTTCAAATTTATTATATCCAGAACTTTCATTAAAATGCCCTGCGTTTTTTACAAGAATCATTTCAGTTCCAACACCATCAGATATTTTCTTGCCAGATTTTAAGGGAACATAAGGATCATTATCTGAATGAAAAACAAAAAACTTTTTACAGTTTTTCTTTATCTTATCCCAATTAAATTCTTTATCAACAAAACTCTTGTTTATTTTATCAAATGTTTCATTGTTCAACAACTCCAAAAAACCAGATACAAAAAAGCAAGCCATAATAGGATTTTCAAAATCAAGTTTTTCTAATAAGGATAAAATAAAAGCAGGCCCAAGACTATGTCCGATAAAAATGCTATCTTTATCAACTAATTTAATATGATCTTC
>PJEL010005455.1_pt1 | contig 10277 bp, 7 predicted proteins | sample 1853271 | NCBI WGS metagenome assembly PJEL01 (sample SAMN08108733, study PRJNA415343) | Invertebrate metagenome, whole genome shotgun sequencing project. | host: Globobulimina | place: Sweden: Gullmar Fjord | collected 2015-08 | reverse complement strand
TCTGCTTCTGCTGCACGCTCACGAGCTTCTGCTTGCAGGATGGCTGCTTGCTTTTGACCTTCCGCTTTTAAGATTTCTGATTGCTTATGACCTTCCGCTTTTAGGATCTCAGCTTGTCTGACACCTTCAGCCGATAAAATGTCGGCACGTTTGTTTCGCTCAGCTTTCATCTGGGCATTCATTGCGGCGGTTAAATCAGCTGGTGGCTGTACATCTTTGATTTCGATTCGGGGTGAGTTATTAGGATTGACGCATCACGGTGAGTTATAGTAGTTTGACAGTCCTTGATTGACAGGGATACTTAGCCATGACAACCGCAGGCCGCATCACATACATAGACAGAATTCCTTTTGCTTCCGGCTCAATTATAACCGAAAAGCCAGACTTCGTTGGTCGCAGCCAAACCGTCACCGAATGCCCCGTTGACGGACGCGAGTCTTACTACATTCACTCCGAATCCAAGCGCCCTAAGGTCACTCGTTTCGATGATACCGTATATAACTTCCCGGTGCTGTGGGAAGACGATGGTATTACTCCTTGGCATGATGGTAATCAATTTCTATGGTCGTTACTGTTTAACAAAACCGACGCCACCTTTAAGCAGCTAAATCATAAAGCCAAGCAGCTGATGGAGTACAAGCTATTTACTGAAGCTAATTATGGGTATGATCTGCTCGACTTTAAATCACTGCGTCCAGCCCACCGCGTTTCCTATGCCTACTTTTATCACCTTCTGAAAAGAGGGATCAGCGCAGGCAACCTGAACCAGCACACTGCCACCGTTTACCAATTTTATGAGTGGCTGCACGAGCAACCGCATATTGAGCTTGATTTAACTCGTGTAGACAAAACCCATAGGGCATTTATCAAATTCGAGACCAACTGGGGCAAGGTAATGTCGAAAGAGGTCAAGGTACGCTCCCAGACGGTTGTTACGCCACAAGCATCAAGTGTCCGTCAGGGCTTCGTCAGGGATGAGGGGGAGGATCTAAGGCCCCTGTATGATGATGAGTTTGACTTGCTGCGCGCTATACTGGGGACAACGCAGTTTACCGCGACTGAGCGACTGATATACCAAGTAGCGCTGGATACGGGAGCGCGTAAACAGACTGTGCTGACCTTGCGCAAGAAGCATGTAGACAAGTTAATGCAGGGGAAGCCGGATGAGTATGGCACAGTGCGATTGAATTGCTCATCTGCTATCGGCATTGACACCAAGGGTGGCCGAGTCCTCGCTATTCATTTTCCTCGTGAGCTTATCGAGCGGCTCCACATTTACCTCAATAGCGCGGATTATATGAAAAAGGTTGCAAAGTTCAAGGCCGCGAGAAATCCGAGGTCTGAAGACCTTCAAGAAGAAAACAATGAAATGCCGGACGATGATATTTACGTTTTTCTGTCGAATCAAGGCAACCCGTTATATATGGCAAAAGATGATCCGCTATACCGGAAGTTGAAGACACCGCCGGAGGGTAATTACCTCCAGACCGTTACCCGGAAAATAAAGGCGGCAGAGCCTAAACACTTTCCTTCGGATTACACCTTCCATTGGACTCGGGCAACATACGCATATCGCTTTTACAAACTTCTTACGCCTCTGGTGGACAGTGGGCAACTGGGTATGAGTGATGCTATAGTTCTGATCCAGAGACGCCTCGGACATAAGCTGCGCGAGACCACCGAGCACTACCTTCAGTTGTTTAAGATGACCAACCTTCGCCTCGAAGCACAGGAGCGTTACGAAGAGCGCTTATTTGACAGTGTGCAGATTAACGAGGAGGTCGCGTAATGCCCCTTGCTTTGCGTAATGTCTCCATCGAACCACAAGATCCAGAGTTTGTCGGCTTGGAACGCATTCATCCAGAGAATGTAATGGTGAAGCTGGCTACCATTGAAAATCCGCGAGATATCGGCTCTCTCGCATATTCAAGGCGCGAGCTTGGGACACGCGACAAAGAAACATGGTCTAAGGGACTTAAGGTTGATAAAGGCAGCCTGATAGTGTCTCGTCGTCCCTTTATTCTTAACTTCCTCGATTATATCCACTCGACCAAGGACACCGACAACACTATCCGTGGGTTGCATTATGAGTTTAACCGGGCTCTGCGCTGGTTTGACGAGAATGGCCATGAAGAAGTGCTCAGCTCTGTCAAAGCTGCGACTGCGGCATACTGGGCGTATACTGAACATCTCAGGGACGGGTTACTTAATAAGTTGGTGACAGCACACGCTGCGTTTCGAGACCAGCAGGCTGCCCGAATACTATTTAAATACGCCTTCCCCGAGGATTACCGCTTCATTAATGCTTCCATCTCTAGAGTAAAGAAACCACCATCAGGCACAGAGGCCCCAAGAACCAAGAAGGTTGAAGAAGCTAGGGATGTGTTTCTGACCACCTTTGAGACTATCGCCGACTGCATCATTAACCACAAACCGTACCCGTGGGAAATCACATATAAGGCTTTCACGGCGTATGCATTTCCGATTAAGGTTCGCCCGTTTCTGACGCCTTATCAATCCGACGAAAATAATGGTAACCGAGGTTCAATACCATATCCCTTTGATTACGAGACGGGGAAGATATTCGATTACAAGACGATTAAGGAGAGTCTGCCTAGGTATTATCCACCAAGAGAGTACAGGGTAGTCATGGATAACCTTGCGCAAGCAAACAGCGATAAGTACCATGCTGCGCGCTGGTCGATGGCGACGCTTGCAATGCGCTGCTACATACAGCTATTCAACTTCTCGGTCGCTGCAAATACGTCAACTCTCCTGACTATTCCTTGGGATTCCCATTATCAGCTGCGCAAGGAGAAATTTAATAATAACTTTGGAAGCGTGAAGCTTCGCGCAAAAGGTAAGCTGGTAATCTACCCATTAGGTCGAAGGGGCATAACCCTGTTCAAAAAGTTTCTGAAACTACGGGATCATATATTGGACGGTCAGGAGTGCGAGTGGCTGTTTTTCAGCAAGCGTTATCCTCACAGCCAACCAAAGCAATTAACCGAAAGGTTCTACACAGTGCACTGGAAAAAATTTCGAGGCTCCATATTGCCGGGGGACTTTAAGACCCTGACTACGGGCGAAATGCGCCTGTGGAAAACTAACGATATGAAAAAGGCGGACGAAGATGATGTTGTAGTGGCAGATAGCTTGCAGCACGGAGAGGGAACGTCAAATAAAATCTATAGCAAGGGCACAGCGGAAGACCAAGAGAGTGAGTTAGGTAAATACTGGGCGTCGGTAAAAAGTGTGCGTATGAAAGTAAAAGATCTGCAATCAGCGTATAAGGACGTCGAGATTGCAGCCGGTCACTGTGTAGAATATAACCACCCTGTTGCAGGCGACGAAACCCCTCCGATTCAGCCAGATTGCAATCGGGGTCAGGGGTGCCTGTTTTGTGTTAATTATGCCTGCCATGCTGACGAAACAGACGTGCGCAAACTATTAAGCCTGCTGTTTGTTGCACAGATGATGCGCGAGTACCTACCCGATTATAAGCGGGCGGATGAGGTGTATCAGGCGCTAGAGCTTCGCATCAAGGGGGTGATTGTAAGGTTACGAAGATTATCCTGCGAAATCAACGATATGATTGACAGGATAGAGGAAGAGATCTTCGAATACGGGGAACTGTCAACGTATTGGGAGTTAAAGGTTCGCCGACTAGAAAGGGTAATGGGGTTGCAATGAGCACAGATGAAATACTGAAATTCAAACTATCCTTGGAAGGCATACCATCGGCTTTAATGCCTGACGAGTATTCGAGTAGCGACGGTATAGACAACCTGAATGACTTGGTATTGTGTCGGGACGCTGAGGGCGAGCCTCATGCCGTTTACCATCAGGTAAAGTGGAGCTTCATTCCGTATGATCCGGTAAATAAGCCTGTGATTAACTTCGACATGTTGGTGGGGCGCAAAGCTCTTGATGAGGAGCAGAAACAAGCGCTAGCGGGCTGGATTGCTGAGACGAAGTATATCTTATTCCTGTTGATGTACTATCGTCAAACTGGGCACACAGGGCGCATGACTATAGGCACCCTCTACTTGTATTATCGCTTGTTGTCTCACATGAGCTGCTTCTGTCTGAAAATGATCTCCGACAATCCATTTGTGACGTCACTTTCACTAAGAGATGTGTTCAGCTCAAAGATGTGGATCGCCAAATATCTCATGCAACCAGATATACCTGAATGGCGTATCAGATTACTTCGAGGCTTGTTGTCCCACCTTGAAACAATCGGTGAAAATAAGACCGGCATTGGGATCCCCAAGGGCTTTCGCGAAGATATTGAGGTTGACAGTGAAGAAAAAACAGTAAACCAGCACCCCCCGATACCGCCGGATATATATGTCGCTCTATTGAATCGCTTCGATGATTCTATGGACTTGATTGAGCCTCATATAAAGAAGCTTGAAAAGTTTATAGCTCGCTTTTCTGATCCGTTTTATGGGCGTACAGAGGAAACTCAGGAAAGGCATTCGCGAGACATATTAGATTTTCATTACCGCCCGACATTCCCAGAGGCTCTCAGCAAATACCGCTTAGTTGGTTTCGCCAAAACATTCGACATCAATAGTGTCAGGGATTTAACTATGTGGTTACACAAGGTTCAGGCGCTGTTAAAAATGACTATTCACATCTACACTGGTATGCGCGACAAGGAGGCTCTGCGCATCGAGTATAACTGTGTTGAGCAAGAGGAGATCACGTCCGAAAGAAAGGGTGATGACGGCGTAGTCGTTGAGGCGCGAATGATTGACGTGATCAGTACCACGACCAAATTCACTGGCTATCGAAAGGTTTCTCGCTGGCTATTACCTGAAGAGGCTCTAAGGGCAGTTACAATCGTTAAGGGAATAGCCCGTGGATTATCTGCTGTTTGTGGCGTGAATTATTCAGAGCAGAAAATCTTCATCAGCCCGACAGTAATTACCCACTCGGCACAGCGTGGGCAGGTGGCATACCCTAACCTTAGAAAGCGTCATATAAGTCACTGGATATCCGACATCACTATTACCGACAAGGACCTGTCTCTTCTCTCGGCGATTGATGGTTCTCGCGACTGGATGGATGATCTTATGTTTGGCGTGGGAGAGATATGGCCATTGACTTCCCACCAAGGCCGACGTTCACTTGCAATGTACGGCTCAAACTCTGGGTTGGTTAAATTACCCACCCTGCGGCGACAGTATCATCATGTGTGTGCAGGGATGTCGCGCTACTACACGAACGGCTTTGACAAAATAACTCAGGTGTTCGGGGTATATGATGAAGATACTGGAGAGTATGTGCTTCCGGATCACCACATTATTCACGAAGTGCAAACCGCTATTCATGTGGCTAAGGCGGGTCAATTAATGAACGAATTAATCCTTGGCGATGAAAGTTTATTTGGTAAGCGCGGAGGTTATATTGAACGATTGCGTGCTGACACGCCGGATGACGAGGTATTTATCATCGAAGTCAGAGCCGAAACCGAGAGAAAAGTAGCGGCGGGTGAAATGACGTACCGGGAGAACTTGGTGGGTGGCTGCGTCGGGCTGACCCCCTGTGACGATTATGTATTGGGAGACGTCAGTGCTGGGCACTGCTTAACTTGCCCTGACTCCAGTACGAAAATGTCAAAGGTGGAAGCGCTGATTGTGGAAATCAAACAAGATATGAAAAAGTTTGAAAAAGACAGTGGCGAATACAAGAGTCTGGCAGCGGAGCTGAGAACGCTGGAGGATTATCGTGAGTACAAAATTAACCGTAGGGAGACCTTCAATGGCGGGTAAAGGCTTAGATCGTTGTGAAGAAGCGTTAGAGCGCCTGATTAAAGGGCAGCCAAATAACCAGAAGTTTCTCGGTGTTCCGATCACCAATTCGATTGTGTCGCAGGAAGCTGGATTTGATTCTGGCTATATCAAACCGAAGCGTCACCCTGAGTTAGTTGAGAAGATCCAGCAGGCACGACGCAAACAAGATGCCGGGCATAACACCGTCGCCAAACGCAAGTTCGACAGCATGAAGAAAAAGGCTATCGAATCCGAAGGCTCGTATGCTGACTGCAAAGCCAAGCTTGACGCAGCGCTGGAGCGCGAAGTAAGACTTATCGATTATGCCCGTAAGTTAGAGGCTCAACTGGCGGAGCTGACAGGCAAAGCCATAAAAAGCGAAATTTGATATGTCAAAGCCACCTCTTCAACGGCGGCCAGCCAATAAAGGGGGCTTCATGCCCCATTTAGACCCAATCACGACCCCGAGTTAATCCGCGTAAACCCATAGTGACGTATAAGCCAAGCCTTCTCGCACCCTATAGACTCCTTATTTACGTCCCCTCAAGCCGATTGGTATTTAACTCTGCGATGATGAGTATCCGGCATCATACCTGCTGCAATTTTGCATGTGCAGGCCTACTATCGGCGGGCAATAAAGCTCGTTCATTTACAAAAAATATTGATCTGTTTTGAGTAATGTCAGGTCTGGCGGATTAGCTAACACGCTGCTACCCCAAAATTTCTCAGATCCAGCGAGCGGAACATCCAGCTAGTACACCAATAGACCAAATTATTTTAATCCGCACTTTTGGCATTTATACGGCAACGTTCCTTAACTCTACCTCGAAAATCTATGTCGACTCACACAAAAGGTTGATATCATTTGAGTTTCATAATAAATGGCAGCAACATAGACGGAATGCAAAGATCGAAAAATTCCATCTTAAACGTTAGTTTTTATTTATATGTTGGGAGTCGCTTATGGCTAATAAAAATAAAGTGAGAAAAGAGAAGTTATCTATCTACCTCACCCGACAAGGCTATACATTGGACTCTGATGTAATTAAATTGGAGAATGCTAAGTCACCAATTGAGTTAGAACTGCCTGAAGCTGAGTATGCACGCCTTTATATAAAAAAACAGCCACCGAAAAGTGCCCCACCATGGTCTAAGTTGTTTACTGCAGGAAATCAAGTTGATGCATCTGAATTTGGGATGCCTTCAAGTGTTGGAGCTGTCTTTGTCATTCAGATTTCTGGGGAAATTTTCGTACTATCCTTTGGTACAGGCTTTCATCTTATAAAGTCAGAATCTATTGAACGCGATTTTGGATTAAAAGTAACGCTGAACTCTGTCGACCCAGATAAATTAAGAAGCTTAGACAAGGCAAGTTATGATCATAACCCCTTGAACTCTAGAACACAGAGTACAAGAGATGTAGACATATTTAACTTACACTTAGATTCTGAAATGGAAATGCTCTATGCGGTAACTGGCACATCACTCGTAAGTGAGTTTGGTACTAATGTAACTGGCCGAGATGCGTTAACGATAGCTGTCGCTGTAAATTTATCGGATATCCCTACCATTTTAGAGGAATCTTTACGACGGTATAGAGCTAAACTACCACCTAAGTTCTGTTGGGTAGAGAACATCAATAGAGTCAGGGACTATGACGAAATTGAAATTCTGGATATGGAACTAGATAAGTATCTAGCTTCAAAGAAGTACGATAATTTGTGGTTAGGTGAACCAGAAATTGTTGATTGGGAAAGTCAGGTTGGATACTCCTTTGACATGTATCAGAAAACTCTTCGTCACGTTGTTCTTTCCTTCGATGATTACCTCGGTTATTTAAAAGGTATTCAACCCACAGTCGAGCTTATGAAATCAAACAGTGTCCATATTAATAATAGTGAGTATCAATCAGTAAAAAGTTGGTCTGTTTATCGATGTTTATATGCTGAAATTGTATTTGGTTCCGACCATTACGTCCTAAGAAATGGTATTTGGTATAAGATCAACCGTGACTTTGTATCATCTGTTGATGCGTACTTAAGTGATATTGAGATTCATAAATTTCAGTTTCCAACATATTCTCACGATGATGAGGGTGATTATAATGATTATGTTTACAAGACAGAAAATAATTTTTGTTTGATGGACAAAAAGAATATCAAAATAGGAGGAGCCTACGATAAGCTTGAGCATTGTGACCTTATCCGAAATGGAAACGAGTTTGTCCATGTAAAGCTTTATCGCAGTTCTAGCACATTAAGCCACCTTTTTTCTCAAGGTTTTGTTGCAGCAGAAGCGTTTATCAAGGACTCTGATTATAGACAAAAGCTAAACCCAAAGTTGCCAAACTCGATAAAACTCAAAAAACCACAGCTTAGGCCAAACCCCAATGATTACAGCGTAGTATATGCAATTGCCACTAAAAAAAACCTTCCTAATGAACTTCCCTTTTTTTCAAAAGTTACACTGAAGAACTCGTTAAAAACATTAAGGGCGCTTGACTACAATATATCACTAGCCAAAATTGATGTTGACCCTATTTGGTTGAAAACAAAAAAGTGCAAGCCCAAGAACAACTAATAAGGCGCTACTTTTCATACATGAACTAATCCGTTACATCCTAATTTAGTAATATAACAGGCAAAGTTCTGTCCAGAGTCTTCATAGACCTGAAGTTTTACTCGTGGAACTTTTCTCAAAAAGTGCCAGCTAGCTCAGATCTGCCGCTAAACGTTTCAGGAAGCATAGTGCAAGCAATAGAACTAACTAATGCTCACGCATTGATGCGACGTTGATATCTCAGCCCTCTACACAGAGCTAATATGAGGCTATAGTTACTTCTAGGGTTCAGTTAAAGGAAAAAACTATGCAAAGGATTTTGCTTCTAGTCATGATGACTCTTTCTCCATCTTCTAACTCCTCCGAGTCAATCTCGGATGTATATCTTCTAGTTCAAGTCGAAGAATACAAGATAAATGATGCTAAGCAGGCTGTAGAGTACAGTAACATTATTGCATCTTGGATTGTTCAAAAAACAGATTCAATTCAGTATCCTTTCATGTGCACAACATTACTCAATGGCTACTTGGATTCAGAGAAAACGAAGCGCCAAAACGTGCTTCGATTACGAAAAATGTTGTCTGAATCAGAGGGAGTCGCGAAGTTATTTACTGACAGTGACAAATACGGCCCGTACACTAGATTCAAGTCGAAAAAAACCGAGCAGAAAATTAAAAACATTGACCAATTTAGCTACCGAGTCGAATGCTTAGAAATTATACCTAACTCAGAACTCAAAAAATATTTTAGCTTCGATGATGAATGATAGGTCAAAAAAGACTATGTCATTACCTTCCCCCAAGTAATCCGCAAACAACTAAATTAGAAAACTCACTGAAACAGAAATATCCCAAAATCAGTTAGAGGGCCCACTAGAGAAGATGTGATCACCAAGCGATTCTGCTGCATCATCTCGTAACATTAATGACTTAGAATATGCCTTTGATTGCCTCCACTAGGCACGTTAACTCGCTTCATAAGTGCACCACCTTCCGTTGAATACGCATCAGCAGACACTTTCCATAAGACGTGGGTGGTGATGTAATAGGTGCCATCAGGTAAGTTGCCAAATTCAAATTCGCCTTGAGCATCACACACTGTTTCTCGAATGTAGCTATAAAAACGAGGGTCAGGTTTTGCGATGGTCTTGTTAGAAAGTAGTGAAGATTGATTAAATCCACGCAACAAGTTGCCATACAAATATTGAATGCGTTCAGCTGAATAGGAGGAATGTGGTATTAGACGGACTGGATTACCAGCACATGTCTTTACGTCGCCAGCAACGGTCTTTAAGAATGCTTGACCAGAAAGTACCCCCTCCCCGGGTGCGTTGGCCCACTCTAGCTCACTCGGATTCAATCGTGTTGTTGGCGTAAAAGGTTTGGAAGCGCACCCTGTTAAGCCTAAAGTAACTAATAAGACTGTTGTTATTTTTAACATTACCCACACCATCATTTTTTTAAGAAACACACAGTGAGTGTGGTTCATATTCCCAACATGACAATGATAATAATTGCTCATTGATGCGGCTTTGTTTCCTAAATCAGGGAACTAATGCTTAAAGCTACGATCAGATCATCTAAGTTCACTCACATACTTAGAGCAATGCCAAAGCCTCGCTACAGAACAACTAACTGGAAACAATATAACCAAGCTCTAATCAATCGTGGTTCACTGACATTCTGGATTGATGAAGAAGCGATTCAATAGTGGAAGCAACTCAAGCAAGGTAAACGAGGTCGACCTCGATTGCTTAGTGACTTAGCCATTACGACCGCCCTCATGGTTAAACGAGTATTTTCGATGCCGTTGAGAGCGTTACAAGGATTCATCGATTCTGTTTTCAAACTCGCTCAACTCCCGTTGTCATGTCCTCATTATTCATGCATCAGTAAACGAGCCAAAACGGTTAATGTGTCATTCAAGACAAAGACC
>PJEL010005454.1_pt1 | contig 10277 bp, 5 predicted proteins | sample 1853271 | NCBI WGS metagenome assembly PJEL01 (sample SAMN08108733, study PRJNA415343) | Invertebrate metagenome, whole genome shotgun sequencing project. | host: Globobulimina | place: Sweden: Gullmar Fjord | collected 2015-08 | reverse complement strand
TCGGAATGTTTTTCTGTTTCAGCCTTTCGAACTCCCATAATACCAACAAATTGCTGATAAACTCTTTCGTACATTTTTATGATAAAGGAAAAGGTGAGGGGAGTTGTCACACCCGGATACGATTCGATAATATTGCTATTATCCCAAAGTATATAAGTTCCCTTTGGTTTTTTATGAAGTGAAGTAATGGGGCGGGTTTGTAAAAGAAAAAGGGCATCGTTTTTATAGGCAAATTCAATGTCGAATATTCCTTTCAATAAATTGTATGATTTTGAAAGTTCCAGACTTTCAAATTGAAATGTATCAAGCTTTAATATTGCAATGGAAGTATAAGCTGCAGATATAAAATAATTAATACTGTTGTTTTTGTAGTATCCCAACACGGGTCTTTTGGTTTCGTTGACTTTATAAATTGTTTTTGAATTTATTCCCATTTCGCTGTCTGTATTCAGATCTATAAATTTACGTTTAACGTAATTTTCAAGGACGCTGTTTATAGCCCACTCTCTCTTTTTCTCCAATGTTTCTGAAAGGCAGACCCCCTGAGTCATCAGGTAGTTCATATACATGTCAATATCTGCCATTAGCTGCATGTGTGAAAAGCGTTTTTTAGAGTTGTTTAATATGCCGCTCGCAACGATTCCATAAGGTGTTGCAAGAGATACATCGTGTATTGACTGAATTGATTTATAGCCAATCGCACTGCATAACTCCTGCTGCTGCTTTCTGCTAATATTCTCAAAATCTATATTGTTGGTTTTTATATATTTTTTAAGAGAAATTGGCTCATGGAAGTTTACGTATACTTTACCGTATCGCTTTTTAAGTACTTGCCTTGCTTTAAATATCTGACCAACACTTTCCGGTTTTTTATCTCCACCTTCAACTTCATGCAGGTATGCGTCCTCCTCAAGAACTCTGTCGTAACCAAAGAAGACTGGAACGATAAGAAGGTCATCACAGGCTTTTTCCTTGAAGGCATTCAATAGAATTGTCATTAGTCCGTACTTTGGCGGTAAAAGTTTGCCCGTTCTGCTTCTTGTGCCTTCTATGAAGAGTTCTATATTAAAACCTTCTGAGAGTAGTTTCTTCATATACTCAGAAAAAACTTTTGCGTAGAGTTCGGCTCCTTTAAAAGTTCGTCTCATGAAAAATGCTCCACCACCACGAAAAATAGTTCCCAATGGCCAGAATGAGAGGTTCTTTCCGGCGGCAATATGTGGGCAGGGCATGTTATTGTTATGGAAAACATATGAAAGAATCAGATAGTCGAGGTGGCTTTTATGGCAGGGTACAAGAATCAGTGGTGCCTTTATAGACTGCTCTTTTACTTTTGCAAGGCTCTTTTTATCTATAACTATTCCTTCAAAAATATTTTTAAAAAGCCAGGCCAAAACCGCATTGAAGGCTGCTATCCATTTGGAACTATAGTTCGCGGCTATTTCTTCCAGGTATTTATCTGCTTTCTTATTAACCTGATGCAAAGGTATTTCGTTTTTATTAGCATGTTCTTCAAGGAAGGTTTGTATGACTTCACTTGTGAGAATACTTTGTTTAAGTTCGTCTCTTGATTTAAGGACAGGGCCAATAATTGTCTGACGTTTTTTGTTGATCCGGGCAATAAGATGACGCCTTGTCGCAGTAGCCTGTTCATTGACCGTTAACTGGCTCATTTCATCTGAGGTGATAAAAGTGTTTAGGTTAACCGGCTCAGCTATCTCAATAAAGCTATTCTTTGAACCTCTGATAAATGTAAAAAAACGCCTTATTTTACCAGGGTACTCCGGTGGGCCGAATAGAACATCTATAGTAGATGGTTTAGTTTTCTTTGGCTGTAAACTAAAAAACATTATTTCAGGAATAATATAAATCGGGCGATCAATGGTTTTTTGAAGTTCAATGAGAAATTTTATCGGATCTGTTTTTTCCTCTAAAAACCAAGTATTGAAAGCTTTTCTCCCTATAAGAGACATGATTCCGATTCTACCTTTTAGTAACTCATCCTTCACATGCCCGCTTTCAAAAGGATCTGATATTGAGAAATTCCTGAGAAAATAAATAAAATGTGAGTACATAATTTTTATAAGGTGGAGAGCCGGTTGCCATATAATTATTCTATGATTAAAACCTAAGGTGGGGTGTGGTAAACCTGTTTTCCTGAAACGAGTGAAATAAAACAGGTATTCAAAATGGCTTCTGTATTTAGACGCGTAAATAATTATTGCATTTTCAGGAATTTTTCTGATTACATCTTTTTGTTTTTCATCAATTGTTATGTTTTTAAATAAATAACTTCTCAGGAGTTCAGAAAAAAAACCTGAGCGCCGGGGGATATGTGAAGCATAATGAATCTCCGGTCTTAATATAGCTTTTTTGACTGAGTCTTTAACTTCAACAGTCTTTTTGTAAATTATAGCTTTTATTTTAGTTAACATGATAAACTCACCTATATAAATAAACAGCCTTAAAATTAAAAACGGCTGGTTCTGGTTGTAAAAAAAATTAATAGTTATGAAATAAAAATTGACGTTTGTTGTTAAGCTCACCTCCTGTATATTTTTTTAGGATGCATTACGGCAGTGTTATCAGGTGCTGTGCTTAATGATTTGAACCTGAATTGAATGCCAGTTTAATAAATAATAATAGGATATTAAATAATACAGATTATTTCATTGTGCAAGTGATTAACCCGTTTTATTCTTTTAAAGTATTGGTGGCGTCGTAAAAAGTCCCATTTATTTCTCCATCTAAATATTTTCCCGATAGCATCAAGGTATTATATAAGGATATAAAATTATAATTCTCATAATAACTAAAGTATTTCTCCTGTTAATACTTTGATTTTCTTATACTTTGACAAAAAATCCTAAAACTTGTTTTTTGGGTTGCGTTACAAGATCCAATATGATAGCTTTCCATGATTATTTGATCGGATATTAGGTGAAGTATTTTTTGTAATCCGATGCTCTATCAGCATTATGGAACTATTCCGGGTTGTAGGTATAGCGCTTGCACATTTTCGATCGGTATTGTTGAATATGATAGATAATATCCCGTGAAAGGGAGAAAAAATTAATATATAAATTTAGTTAAAGGAGACAGTTATGAAAACTTTAGTTGGTGGCGCAATAGCAGCTACATTAGGTTTGATTGGTATCGCAGTATGGCATACAGCAATTCTGCAGTTAGTTGCAGCAACTATCCCCCCAGTACTTCTTGTTGGTGGTGGACTTGCACTTTATCTTGGATTTGATGAGCTAAAAGATTCCTGGAAGCAGGATAAAGAAGTTGAGAACGAAGAACAACCTGAAGCTTAAATAAAAGTTCTGAAGCTTAAATAAATGTTTTTTTAAAAAACCCTGTATTTTTTACAGGGTTTTTTTATTTGAGAACCTTAAAAAATGATGCTTTCGTAAAAATATGAAACTGATTATGCACTTCACTCCAGTTGGGATATTATTTGCTTGGTCCCATTTTTGTCTTATAATCAAGTAGGTACGTTAAAAGTAGTTTTTTTCAATGTCCAATATCCAACACGGAACTCCCAATAATCAAGAGAGGAAAAAAAGAACCAGTTGAATAAGGCCAGTCGAGTCACTGCGTTGCGAAGCAAGTACCCTTGGGGTACAGCTGCAAAGCAAGTGCTCCCGGGGCACAGGTTAATATAATATTTTGCGAGGTTGTGTATCATATATTAATAATGCAACCGTTTGATTAAGTTCCGATAAAAAATCCCTGAAACTTGTATATTCCTTGTTGGATATTCGATTGCTGATACCTGATTACTGGAGTGAAGTTCATAACCATAAATATGGATTTAAAAAACTTTGTCCTCCTGTCTTTCTACAGCCGAAGTTGCCAGCTCATCTGCAATCTCATTTCCCATAATTCCTGAATGTCCCTTTACTTTTATAAATGTTAATTCCGGGAATTTTTTTATCAGCTGTTTTATTGATTCAACAAGAGCTTGATTTTTCTTAGGTTTCCAGTTTTTTGTAAGAAGTCCTAATGCATAACTGCTGTCAGTATATAATTGTACAGGTAAATTTTTATTTTTTATTTCCAGTAATCCTGTTTTTATTGCTTCAAGTTCGGCTATATTGTTTGTTCCCTGGCCTAAGTAGCGTGAAATTTTTTTTTCGTGCCCATTGTATTTGAAAAAAATTCCTGCTCCGGATGGACCTGGGTTACCCGATGAAGCGCCATCTGTAAACACATGAATTACACCTTGAACATCATCGGGCAATGCTGTGGTATTGTCGGCTAATGGGTTTTTAGTTTTTGTATTTTTCTTTGTTGCTTTTGGTTTTTTCTTAACAAGATTCTCAGGGTCTGCCGATTTAAGATCTTCAGGCTTAATCCTGTATTCGTAGTCTTGCTCACGATTGTATTTAATTAATATCTTATTATTTTCAATCACGAGCTCGCCATTTTCATTTACAGGCACCCAAACTTTGTTGCCTTTAAAGCTCATACGTTTCCAGTCTGAATATTTATCATTCAATAGTTTTTGGCCTTTACTGGTATAAGTGAAATTCTTTTTTTAGGTTGTTAAACTGATCAAGTTCTTCCTGCCATGAGTTTTCAATTTCTTTCAGAGGTTCTAAATTTTCAATCCGTTTTCTTATAGATTTATCACCAATAATTAAATCTATAGGTAATTTTTTAAATTCATATTCATAAGGTGGAAGCTTCCACTGAAATTTGTCTTTGCATGTTGCAATAAGGGCTTGCATCAATGCAATCGATGTTGAATAGGAATTGTACCTTTCAATCTCTTTAATATGAATCTGAAAACCCCGACAGGTTTTATTGCTCCATTTGTTTGATGTCGGTTCAAAAGATACCGGTCTCAAATAGACACCCGTAAGAAAATCAGGATCAATATATGTTATTATTTTTTCAATATCGACAAAAGGGGCCCCGAATAACTCAAATGGTTGAGTTGTTCCTCTTGCCTCGGAAATGTTAGTTCCTTCAAATATTACCTGCCCCGGATAAACTATTGCAGATGTAGGTGTTGGCAGGTTAGGGGAGGGTGGAACCCATGGAAGCTTTGTGTCTTCGAAATACATATCTCGCTCCCAGTTTTCCATAGTGATAACCTCAAGGTTGCACCTGATATTAAAATGTTCGTTGAATAAAAGAGCAATTTCACCGATTGTAAGGCCGTGTCTCATGGGAATAGGAAAGCGGCCAACGAAGGAGCTGAATTCAGGTGATAAAATATTACCCTCAACAATAATTCCTCCCACCGGGTTGGGGCGATCAAGAACAATAATTTTTTTTCCGTATTTTGCGGCAGCTTCCATGCAGTATGACATCGTGTAAATAAAAGTATATACCCGGGTACCAACATCCTGAATATCAATAATTAACGTATCGATATTTTCAAGCATTTCCTCTGAGGGTTTTCGTGTCTCTCCATAAAGGCTGAAAACAGGTACGTTTAAAAAACTGTCATGTGTGTGGTCCGATTCTATCATATTGTCTTGTTTATCAGCAAAAAAACCATGCTGCGGTGAGAAAAGAGTTGTAAGCTGTCCCGGGAAATATTTATTTATAAGATCCTTGGCATGTTTAAAATTTCTATCTAAAGATGCCGGATTTGCTAGAAGTCCGAATTTTTCGGTGTTCTTTTGTTTGACATGTGATCGTATAAATTTTTCAAGACCTGAATAAACTTTTGGCAATGTCAATCTCCGCATTTTTGAGTTGTATTTACAATTTTTGAAATTTAATATAACAGTTGATGTGGCAAATGTGAAGACTTATAAGTGGTTACATGTTATCGTTAGAATCTTCGATGTTTTAAAATTGTATAGAAATTAAAAAGAACTTTAATCCCTTGTTATTATATTGAAATTAGTAGGTAAGGAGGCGTGATATGTTGATAATGAAAGCCGGTAATCCTTTAAAGAGTAAAATTGAAGCCCTTATTGTTCCTGTTTGTGAAGATAAGAATATTTATGTTGATAAAGAAATTATCGATATTATTACCAGTGTAAAAAAATTGAAGGAATTCAGTGGCAAGGCCTCTGATGAAATTATCTTATATGATCTTCCCGGAGTTTCTGCAAAAAGAGTGATTTTTGCAGGACTTGGTAAAATTGGTGAAGTAAACGCCGAGACTCTTCGCATTTTAGCTGGTCAGATTGTAAAAAAATGTATTGGAAAAGAATTAAAGAGAATAGCTTTTATTACACCCGATAGTAAAAAGTTAAAAATCGATTTTCAAGTTGTTGGAAAGTCAATATTAGAAGGAGCTTGTCTTGGTAATTTTATTTTTGATAAATACATTAGCGATAAAAAATCAAAAATACTCGAAAAAATTGAACTGTTTGTTGATGCAAAGGATTTGAAAAAAAATAAAGGATTGGATTTACAGGTTGAAACAATATGCTCAGGTGCTCATCTTGCGAGAGAGTGGGTTTCTAATCCTTCAAATGCTAAAACACCAGAAAAATATGTAGAAACTCTAAAAGATGTTTTTAAAAATTCCGATATTAAATATTCAGTATTAAAAGAGGATAAGCTCAAAAAAATGGGTTGTGGTGCTCTTTTATCCGTGGCAAAGGGAAGCAGTAGTTCGGCTTTTATTGCTATTGCAGACTATAATCCCAAAAATGCAAAAAAAACTATCGCCCTTGTGGGTAAAGGTGTCACGTTTGATGCTGGTGGGCTTGATCTTAAAAGTGCAGAAGGTATGCGTACAATGAAGTGTGATATGGCTGGTTCTGCAACTGGTGGTGCAACGCTTCATGCAATTGGAATATTGAAACCAGATATCAGGGTTATTGGAATTATGCCGATTGTTGAGAATATGCCGTCTGGTGATGCGTTAAGGCCGGGTGATATTGTACAATCCTTATGTGGTAAAACTATAGAAATAGGAAATACTGATGCAGAGGGCCGCCTTATATTGGCAGATGCTTTGTCATATACTGAAAAAAACTATAAGCCTGATGTGATTATCGACGTTGCTACGCTCACAGGAGCCTGTGTTGTTGCACTTGGTGAAAAAATAGCGGGCGTTTTTTCTTATAATGAAAAACTGGCTCAAAAAATTGTTAAATCAGGAACGAATACCGGCGAAAGGTGCTGGCAAATGCCAATGCCGGATGATTATAAGAAACTTCTCAAAAGTGAGTTTGCTGACATCTCAAATATGGCAAGTGGAAAGTGGGGTGGCTCAATCACGGCGGCGCTTTTTTTATCTGAATTTGTGAATAACAAAAACTGGGCTCATATTGATATTGCAGGGCCTGCATTTAGTATGAAACCTGGTGAGTATTGCACACCGGGAGGTACTGGTTTTGGTGTGAGATTGCTTTGTGATTATTTAATCGGGTGAATCTTGATGATCTCGTAAAAAATACTTAGATGGCTAAGGAAAAGGGCCCATATACAAGATTTCGTGATTTTCCAGGCTTGAAGTAGTACCTGTTGTACGTCAAAAGTCTGGTAAATCACTAAAGCTTGTACCCCAAGGGCACTTGCTTCACAGCGTATATGGGGCTTTTTACGACGCCATCAATCTTGATATTTACAATTTATAAGTTGCTTGTTATAATATTTACATTCATTCATGGGGTAATTTACTATAGATATAAATAAACAATTATGATTTATTTTTCTTTTGTTTCTCCTGGAAAAGAAGGCAGTCTTTTCCAGAAGTTCTTCGCACCATAGTACTTGGCATGGCTTTCCCTTTAAATCCGATTGCTTTACAGCCGTATGGTTTTTTCGGATCCCATGTGACGGTGAAAAATTTACATTTTATACAGTTTGGACGTTTAGACTTTTTCATAATTTTTGTATTTTACATTAATTCTTCCGAAGAATAAATATGAATAAAAAAATAATTACCAAAAACAGAAAAAAATTTCTTGAGTATAATGAATTAAGAAAGCAAATGTTTGCGGAATTCTCACCTAATGACAGTGAGATTGTTCTTTATCTTCTTCCGTGGCTGTTGAGTGTGAACCATGTGGATTGCCCTGGCTACCTCTTTGATATTGATACAGTTTTCAGGGTTTTTGATATTGGAAATCATAAAGCAATTTTAAAAAAGGAAAAAAAATTTAAGGAATTATTCGATGTTGGTGAAAAGAAGTCGCTTATTAAACCAAAAGCTAAGTTTTGTACCGTTCTGGGGTTATACACTATCGGTAGTGTCGGAACAATAAGTCAGATACCTGAGTCGGATTGTGATATCTGGATTTGTTATGATAAAAAGGATTATAAAGATATTCAAAACTGTAGATTCGGTTCTGTGGATGAAGAGAGTTCGGGTAGTGCTCAGGCAAATGTTTTAAAGGAAGAATTTTATCGTACATGTATGGTTATTTCAGGGAAAATCCCACTTTGGTGGGTGTGTTATGATAGCAAGGCGGTTATTAGTTATGAGGAAGCACTGTCTGTACTTGATGATACCGATTATTGGGAAGACGATTTAGTTGATTTTGGAGATCTTGAAAATGTGGTTGCTGAAGAATGTTTTGGGGCTGCACTCTGGCAAATTCAAAAGTCTCTTGATAGTCCATTAAAATCATTTATCAAAATGTTGTTACTGAAAATGCAGTTGGAAGCTTCCAATGATAAACTTATATGTCATAATTTCAGACGGCATATAATGGTAAAACAGACTGAAAATGCTATCCCCGATCCTAGTGTGTTCTCGATGCTTTTTCTGATGAATTATATTATTGGGAAAGGTGATGTTGAATTAGTTGAGTTTGTAAAAAAGTGTTATTATCTTCGTTGTCAGATAAAGCCATACAGTAAAAAATATATTATCAAAAAAAAACTTGCCAATAAATTTTTTAATCAGTTTGAACTTGATAAAGAGACAAGAGAAAAGCTTAGTCGATTCTCAAAATGGGATCTTGAATCACAGATAGGTTTTGGAAAACAGATTTTTACTTTGCTTTTAAAAAGTTACCGGCAAATTGTTGCATCCCAGGCCGGTGCCGTTAGCAAGATGGGTCAGAGAGATCTGACCGTGGTAGGACGAAAAATTCAGGTCTATTATGAAGCAAAGGAAGCAAAGGTTGTTATTTTACCTAAATCGACTTCAAAGTTAAATATTTCAGGCCTTACTTTTAATCTTAAAAATAATACGTGGTATGTATTCTCTGGTAATGATAAGGCAGGGCGGATTGTTAAAGCTGAAGATATCGTTTTTGTCATCGCTTTTGTCGTACGTAATAAGCTTTTCGAGGCAGGAAGAATGCATATGCTCCCAAATAGCTCGAGTATTTCAGTTACAGAAATAATAAACCTCGGAATTAAAATCGATGAATTCTTTATGCAAGGTGGTTTTAGCTATGTGTATCATGATTTTTTGAAAAAATCATATATCACGAAAATTCTTGTTGTAATTAGTTTCGAGGAGGAACCCTGGGAAAAAACAGGTAATAAAATACGAATTGTTTATATGAACAGCTGGGGTGAGATGTTTGTGGAAAAAATTACTTCGTTTGTCAAATTAAAAGCCATTTTGAAAAGTAATAGGTATATACAGGATAAAGTCATTATTGATTATTACCTTCAAAAAAAATGTTTAAATTACACAGAGATATTAAATGGAGTAAAAAAAATAGCGCTGTTTAAGAAGTGACGCTTATTAATCGACAGTTTGTTACGGAATGAAAATTTATTCAAGTTCTAAGCGGAAAATTGGATGAATTAGCGTTGTGTAACAGCCTGTCGAGTACTTCTTTCCCGATGTGTGTAAAAATAAAAAACGGTTTCAGGAATGTCCTGAAACCGTTTTTTTTAATTAAATCTGGTACCGAAGGGGAGACTTGAACTCCCACGGGTCGCCCCACACGGCCCTCAACCGTGCGCGTCTACCAATTCCGCCACTTCGGCAAGCAGTTTTATTTATTGTCTGCCGCTGGCGCTTCTTTAACCGGAGCAGCCGGAGTTTCAGTATTTTCTGTGGCTTTTTCCTCTGTTAAAGGTGTTTTTTCGGTAGTTGGTACAGTGTCAGTCGCAGGGACAGTTTGCTCACTTGCAGGCTTAGCTGTGTCCATTAATGAACCCTTAGCTGATTTCCCGGATGTATATGCGAGTGTCAGTGAAGTAAGCATAAAAAGTATCGCGATTCCTGTTGTGACTTTACTTACCATTGTAGCTGAGCCTGTAGTTCCAAAAAGGGTCTGGCTTCCAGCGCCACCTAATGATGCTCCAATATCAGCACCTTTTCCGGCCTGAAGAAGAACAATAATTATCAACGCGAGACATACAGTTATGTGTAATACAGTAATTAA
>PJEL010005453.1_pt1 | contig 10277 bp, 8 predicted proteins | sample 1853271 | NCBI WGS metagenome assembly PJEL01 (sample SAMN08108733, study PRJNA415343) | Invertebrate metagenome, whole genome shotgun sequencing project. | host: Globobulimina | place: Sweden: Gullmar Fjord | collected 2015-08 | reverse complement strand
AACCGACAGCAAACTCGTCCTGTTTATCGCGGGTAATCTGCCATTTCCTGGCAACATTCTCAGCGGTCGTGCCCATGTGATATCCGTTAAAAGCATCCCACAGCCCGTCCTTGATCATCGTGTCGATCATTTTATAGTCGCCCATCTTGTGTCCGGCACGAAGATGAGCAACGTGAGGTGACAGGGACATATTTTCCTGGCCGCCGGCAACGATTATATCAGCTTCGCCCGATGCAATCTGCTTGGCACCGATGTCGACCGCGCGAAGACCTGAACCGCAGACTTGGTTCAGCACCCATGCTGAGGATTGTTTTGGGATACCGGCATTGATTGCCGCCTGCCTGGCCGGATTCTGGCCCTGCCCCGCGGTTAGAACCTGGCCAAGTATCACCTCATCCACATCGTCCGGTAAGACCTTTGCTCGCTCCAAGACAGCCCTGACAACTGCAGCGCCCAGATCATGGGCTGGGACCGAAGCAAACGATCCGCCAAACGAGCCAACCGGCGTGCGGCCCGCCGAGACAATAACCACCCCATTTGCACCCGCCATAATGTCCTCCTGTTTACGCCATCTATGTTGCGCGGCACACCCAACGCGCTGCCCATTGTTGCAGGCCGTTATGCACTCTACAATAGTACGAACGCACAAAATCACAAGAATCACATCCTTTTTGCCGCATTAACACGCAATCCATGCTGGCAACCGGGCGCCAATTGCATCTTGCTCGTCTGTTGGGGCTTGCGGAAAACATCTCGCAGGTGCACAAATGCTGTAGAAATTGGACAGCACATTCTCGCTGCAACGCACAAAGGGTGAATTGCTTTGACTAAACGTTCCGAAAACGGCGATGAGATTATCGTCATCAAGAAATACGCCAACCGGCGTCTCTACAACACCTCGTCCAGCACCTATGTCACGTTGGACAACCTAGCGCAGATGGTCAAGGATGGCGACGAGTTCATCGTGAAGGATGCAAAAACGGACAAAGATATTACGCGTACGGTGCTTACCCAGATCATTTTCGAAGAAGAAAACAAGGGCGAGAATCTGCTCCCCCTCAACTTCCTGCGCCAGCTTATCAAGTTCTACGGCGACAGCATGCAAGCGGTAGTTCCGAGCTACCTTGAATTTTCGCTTGAGTCCCTAAGCCGCGAACAGGAGAAGTTTCAAAAACAGATCGCCAACGCGATCGGCAGCGCGCCATTCCCCGGAATGGAAGAGCAAGTAAAACAAAACATGGCCATGTTCCAGAAGACCATGAAGATGTTCAATCCTTTCGCTCAAGCCACCGGTGCCGCAGCGCCTCTTAAACCAGAAGCCTCAGCGGACAAGTCAGGCGATAAATCGACGCAAAGCAGCAGTGAACTCAAAACCCTGCAGGAACAACTCCTAGCAATGCAGGCGCAGATCAACAAATTGGCAAAAGATCAAGACACCTAGATATTTATACCTGCCGGTATGGGCATCTGTTTTGCAGAACGGTGTACAGTGTTGAAGCTTCAGCGGTCTTCCTCCAGCCTAAGCCAATATTAACCGGCCTTGGTATTAGTCCCACGAGGCGTCAGAAACCGTTCAGAGGAGATAGTCAGGATCTTATACCAAAGGCCGTTGACATTATGGGGCGCGTTTTCGTCGGCGTTTTATGTAAAGTTTGTCGTTGACCTGGCGCATTTGATCGCGGTCGTTCTGCTACAACTCAAACTCCATAAATATGATTATCACCGGGCCGATAATAACCACGAAGATCGCTGGCATGAAGAAGACCATCATCGGTACGGTGAGCTTGGGCGGTAGGGCGGCAGCCTTGCGCTCGGCCTCTGCCATGCGCATATCGCGGCTTTCCTGGGCGAGAACACGTAGGGCCGAACCAAGCGGCGTGCCATAGCCTTCCGCCTGAATAAGCGATGTCACAACGGCTTTCACACACGCCAGGCCAGTACGATTGCCAAGATTCTCGTAGGCCTGTCGACGGTGCTGCAGGTATGAAAGCTCCGCGGTGGTAAGGAACATTTCCTCAGCAAGGGGAATTGACACGGCCGCAGCTTCCTCGCCAACACGCTTGAAGGCGTTCTCAATCGATATACCTGCCTCGACGCAAATCAGCAGCAGATCAAGTGCATCAGGCCAGGCCTTGGTAAGCAAAGCCTGCCGCCGCACCATTAGATTCTTCACAACGATATCTGGGAAATAAAAACCTAAAATGAAGACACCCAGACAGATCAACAGCCGCTCATTGCCCGACTGATCCGGAAAGGTGAAATACAAATAGGCGAAAGCTGCAATGCCGAATATGAACGGCCCGATAGCGCGGAAAAACACAAATGTGATCAGATGAGACGGGCGTCGCAAGCCAGCCATATCGAGTCTGTTGCGGGTTTCATTATGGTCAATCAGCTTGCGCAGACCGAACATCTCCACAAACTGCACCATGAAGCCTCCCGAGGCTTCGCGCAGCTTGGCCTGCTTCTTGGCGAGCTGTTCCCGATTCTGCTGCCTCAACCGCTCTCGTTCATTGGCAATTGCCTTCATACGCGAACGCAATTTATCACGTTCAAAAAAGGGTAAAGCAATGGTTACCAGCGCCCCGAAGGTTAACAAGGCAACAAGAATCATCACCGTATTAACCGGTTGGAGTACCATCGAAATAATATCAGCAAACATCTTGTGAACGTCACCGCCTATATGTCTAAGTTTATCATCTTACGCATGATCAAAACACCTATCGCCATCCAGATCAAACAGCCGACGAGCATCATCTGACCAGTTTTATCGGTGAACATGACCGTTATATAACCGGGTCGCACGAAATGGATCAAGCCTATGAAAACGAATGGTATAGCGCCAATGATTGCCGCAGATGTTTTGGCTTCCTGGGAAAGCGCTCTGATCCTCGCCTTCATTTTCTTCCGGTCACGCAGAACCGTCGACAGATTGTTCAAGGCCTCGCCTAAGTTGCCGCCGGTTTTGCTCTGAATAGCGATAACGACAGCAAGGAAATTCACTTCCGGGAGCGGAACGCGTTCGAACATGCGCTCAAACCCCTGATCTATGGCGATGCCGATCCTTTGACCTTCAAAGACTTCGGCAAATTCCGGTCCAACCGGAGCTCCCCTTTCTGCGGCAATCACCTGCAAGGTATCACTGAGCGGCAGACCGGCCCTAATACCGCGCACCATAACGTCGATTGCATCTGCAAGTTCTTCAAGAAATGCCTGCATCCGCCTTTTTCTGATAATTGCAACCAACCAACGCGGCACTCCGAAGGCGGCAGTAAACCCTGCCGCCACCGCAACAATCAGCCCCAGCCCGGGGTAAATGCCTTCGCCCAAATTGGCCAACAGCACAAACACGAAAATAATGGCGCCAAACCCGAGACTGAGCAGCCAGAATGCCTGGACCGAGAAACCTATGCCCGCCTGCCTCATCATGGTCTTTATGGTAAGGCGTTTTTTTTGTTCTTTGCTCTTCTGCGAAAGCTGCTGCAAGGTGTCTTTAATCTGCTTGCGCTGCTTGCGCCGCTCCCCCTTAACCTCCCTCATTTCTGTGCCCAGCAGCTTGCGCGCCAGAGATACCTCACGATTGCCGGAAAGAGCACTTAGCCTTTTCTTATGATCAGCTTCCCCGTTGATATACGGCAGCAGTAAGATAATCGGAACGATGCCGATGGAGAGCGCGAAGAGCGCTATCAGGATATATACGATAATTTCGTTACCGAGTTCACTCACGTGCAGCGCCTCCTCTTTTGTCGGTTCAATAATCCCGGACTTCCGCCGCTTCCAGCGCCGCGGCCAGTTCCGCCTCTTGACCATAATAACGCGCCCGATCCCAGAACGCCGGCTTCATAATGCCCGTTGAGCGATGTTCGCCCAAGAGCTTGCCGGAGGCATCCTCACCGCTAACGTCGTAGACAAACAAGTCCTGGGTTGTGATCACGTCACCTTCCATCCCCAGAATTTCGGTGATGTGGGTGATCTTGCGCGAGCCATCGCGCAGGCGGGCGCCATGGATGAGCACGTCGATTGAATCGGCAATCATTTCCTTGATGGTCTTCGATGGCAGCGAAAACCCTCCCATGATGATCATGGACTCTAGACGAGAAAGGGCTTCGCGCGGCGAATTGGCATGAAGCGTGCCCATTGATCCGTCGTGACCGGTGTTCATGGCCTGCAGCAGGTCAAAGGCTTCCGATCCGCGCACCTCGCCAACAATGATCCGGTCTGGACGCATGCGCAGACAGTTCTTCACCAGATCGCGCATGGTCACCGAGCCCTCACCCTCAAGGTTGGGCGGGCGGGTTTCAAGACGCACGACATGCGGCTGCTGCAGTTGTAATTCCGCCGCATCCTCGCAAGTAACGATTCGCTCTTCGACATCAATGAAACCGGTAAGCGCGTTCAGTAGAGTCGTTTTGCCCGAACCCGTACCGCCAGAGATCAGGCAGTTGCAACGCACATGACCGATAATCGAAAGAACCTCGGCGCCCTCCGACGTTATCGCTTTTAAATCGACCAGGTCTTGCAACCGCAGACGATCTTTCCTGAACTTACGAATTGTCAGGACCGGGCCGTCAATCGCCAACGGCGGTACAATCACATTGACGCGAGACCCGTCCGGCAGGCGTGCATCGCAGATCGGACTTGCCTCATCGACGCGGCGACCCACCTGGCTCACAATACGTTGACAGACACTCATCAAATGCCGATCATCGCGGAAACGAACACCGGTCTGTTCAGTTACCCCAGCAACTTCAATATAAGTTGTATCGGAGCCATTGACCATAATATCGTTAATTTCATCGCGTACTAGAAGAGGCTCAAGCGGGCCGTAGCCCAGAACATCGTTGCAGATGTCCTCGAGCAATTTTTCTTGTTCGGTGATCGACAGCGCAACCTCTCTGATCGAAATAATTTCGTTGACGATCTCGCGGATTTCGTTACGTGCTGCATTATTATCGAGCAGTGATAGCTGCGTTAGGTCTATGGCCTCGATTAGCGCAGTAAAGACCATGGTCTTGATATCGTAATATTCTTCAGATCGCGCACTGACCAACGTATTATTCCGGTTTACATGCTGCGCGGGCATCACTTTCGGCGTGACCGCAGGCGCCAGAGCGGCAGGGGGCGCCGCCGGCGCCCGGTTCAACGCTTGCTGTGCTGTAGACGCAGCCGGATGCGGCGCAGCAGAAGGTGCAGTCGAGCCCGCCGCAGGCGGGGCGGTCGGCACGTTCGGGATTTTTTCGCTTCGCCTGCCAAACATACTTATTTTTTCCCTATTCTTGACAGCTTCTTAAACAGCGGAGCAATCGTTAACGTTTTTTTCTTGGGCCCATCGTCGCGCCCGCTTAGAATCCTGGCAAGTTCGAGCATGCCTTCGCTGGCCTTGGACTTTTGATCCAGCTCAAAGATCATCTGGCCATTGTTTGCAGCAGTCCCAAACACAGCAGGCTCATACGGAAGGATAACGACCGGATCGAGATTGACGGTTTTAGCGAAGTCGCCCGGCGAAATTTCGGGTCGCTTCGGAACCTTGACCTGATTCAGCACCAGATATGGCGGGCTATCATTCGGCCGGGCTCCAGTAAGTATGTTTGCCATGTTCTTCACATTGCGCAATGAGGCAAAATCCGGTGTTGCGGTAATCACTACTTCATCAGCCTTGAGCAAAACCTCCCTGGCCCAGGCAGACCACATATTCGGCAGATCAACGATCACCGTCGGCACTGTGTGCTTGATCTGGTCAAGAATGATCTCGACCGATGCATTTTCGATCGGATGGTCGCATTCCATAACCCCCGAAGACGCGAGCAAGCTCAAACGCTCGCTACACTTTGTCAAAAGTCGGTCGATCAAGACGCTATCAACCCGATCCGGCGCACTGAGCGCTTCGGCGATGCCTGACGCGGTGGACTGATCGAAGTTCAGGCCCGCGGTGCCGAAGGCAATATCAAGGTCGGTAATAACAACATCCTGGCTCAGGATTTCAGAAATTGCCCAGCCGACATTATGGGCCAGTGTTGATGATCCGACCCCGCCCCTGCTTCCGATAAAGGCGCATATTTGCCCGACCGGACCGGCGTCTTGACGCGAGTAGAGGTTGGAGATGGAGGTGATTATCTGCAATTCCGTTATCGGACTGACGAGATAGTCACTTACTCCCAGGTCCATGATCGAACGATAGAAATACACATCATTTACATGCCCGATAACGATTACTTTCGTTGAACCGTCACAAACCGCGGCAAGCTGGTTAAGTTCAGCAAGAATAGTCTCACCCTGCGAGCGGGTCTCGACAATCAACACATTAGGTGTGGACGCCTCGCTAAATCTTTGAGTTGCGGCGACAATCCCGCCCAGATGGATATCCATATGGGCCTTGGAAAGTCGCCGGTCGACAATCGCGCCCTGCATCGCCGTTGCTGTCGGCTGCGTTTCGCAAAATGCCTGTATCGAAATACGCGGGACATCTGCGATCACTTTGTTCTGCGGTGCCGCAACCGCCATTGTTTCAGCTTGGTGTTGCATTGTTTCACTTTGCCTGGTCTCGTTTCTTATTCTATGTCCGAGACAGATCCTTTCTCATCGTCGCTTCTATCGCTGGCCGTTGACTGACCGGTATTCCATCTATCCAGCACATCGTCGTAGCGCTGGGCATCTGCGAGACCGCTGCTGCGCGGTGTGACCAGATCGCGTGGATTGGCGGCCATAGCAGCTATATTATGCTGATGCGCACAACCCAGATTGTGGTAAGGATTATTTTCAAATGCTGTTGCCATTGAGGTCGGCCAGTTGCCGCACTTTTTGGTCACCGCGAAGTAGCGCCGATAAGATACAATTACAGGCGCTTGTCGTGAACCGGAATGGTTACGGTAGCTGATTGCGTAAGCGGGAATGCCGTAGTGCGATGCAATTCTGCCAACCTTGCCCGCAACCGCGTTGGCATTGTTACCGCCACCCGACGGTGTGGAGATAGTCAAGCGCCCGTTACCGGACGAGCGGAAATCATCAACGAATTTGCGAACCTCGTGGGCCCGGTCATCGCTGAAGAGAGCACCTGATACTGTCGGAATTTTCAGGCGCACCTCGCCCTTCTCAACTCTTATCGGATAGCGATCCGTGGTCAGAAAGCTGCTCTTTATGGATTTCTGGCCTGCTATTTCTGTCGGGGTCTGGCAGGCAGCCAGGAAGGCCCCAGTAATGGCGATCATCGCTATCTGACCAACCAGCATAAAGCTAAACCTGTTTAATTTGTTCATAATATCAACCCTTGCCCGGTGCTAATCGATAATGTAACCAACCCGGCCATGATAAGTCCCCGGCAACTCGTCGCTTGACACGCCGTAAACCTGATGCAGGCGAGCGAAGAAGATGGCGTCCAGATCGTTTGGATCCTTCATGCCGTCTGCCGGGCTGGCAAGCTGGCCTTCTGCCACCGGCTTCACCAGAATTGGCGTTACGGAGATGACCAGTTCTGTTTGGTTGCGCGAATAGTCACTGCTCTTAAACAGGGCGCCCAGCACCGGCACATCTTTCAGTCCCGGCAAACCGTTGATATCATGCTTCAGGCTTTCTTTCATGAGACCGGCCAACACCATAGACCCGCCGGAAGGCAGCTCTACGGTCGTTTGCGCCCGGCGGACTTTCAGCGCCGGAATCGTTATATAACTCAAGGTGATCGCGCCCTCATTGGTCAATTCGGAAACTTCCGTCGAAACCTTCAAGCTTATCCGGTCTTCGGCAAGAACAACCGGCGTGAAGGAAAGCCCTACGCCGAACGGCTTGAATTCAAGTTTAACTGTATTTTCGTCTTGTGCGACCGGAACCGGAAACTCGCCGCCGGCAAGAAACGTGGCGGCTTCGCCGGACAGGGCCGTCAATGTCGGCTCGGCCAGGGTTCTGATAAGCCCTTCACGTTCCATCATCCGCAGGGTTTGGGTAAAAGTGCTGCCCCGATAAGAAGAGCCCGCAGCCATAGAAGCCCCTTCAAGCGTTCCGGCAGCCAGCGTGAACGGATTTGATGTAATCAGCCCAAGGCTTGCAGTCCCTAGCTGAATAAGGCTTTCCGTATCAACGCCGATCTGTTTCATTACGTTGTTCTCAACTTCCATGACCCGCACGCGCAAAAGCACCTGCTGTTTATCGGTGACGCTGATTGAGTTGACGACCTTTTCTTTATCGCCGACATGTCTGGCGGCCAAGAGAAAGGCTTTGTTTGCGGTCGAGACCGAATTGACCTGTCCGGACAGAACAACACTCTCAGCAACAGAATCCACCTTGATCTTGTTGCCGGGCAATATCTTGTTCAGGACATTCTTCAGCGCCGATGGATCCCGGGTAACGCTGATATCAAGGCTCAGCACCTGGCGGCCCTGCTTGTCAAAGAAGAAGATATTTGTTTCACCGACTTCCTTGGCAAACAAATAAACAGTGTAAGGCGTGCGGGCGATGGCATCGACGACCACAGGATTGCCTACCAGCACGTCGCGGGCAGCAACCGGCAACCGCACAACAATGGACTTGTTCAGCGATATGTTTATCTGGCGGGACCTTTCGCCCTTTGCGATACGGATTGAGCCTGCTTCTGTAGCCGAGTTGGCAGCGTCCACACCCGCGGATACGGCCAGAATGATCCAGCCAAGCAATACAATCGCCACGGCCTTTACAAGCTGCTCGCAAGTGCGTCGCGCTTCTTGCGCCATTGAATGATTATCATCCATAGTATCGCCTCACTGTTTACTGAGCAGGATTGAACTTAAACCGTACTTGATCACGGTGATTCCAGGCGAACTACCCATTTCGGCAAAACTCTTGTCTGCCTTGGGGCCATCGTTACCAAATTCGTCTCTGTTTTCTGTGATTGATCTCAAAGTGAGTGATAGCGCACCCATGGAATCGGCAAGTTCAAGGATCTCGGCCTGCTTAGGCAGCAATTCCACGGTTGCCGTTTTTCCGACAACCACCTGCTCATCTTCTTCCGTCTCGCGGAAAGTCTGGTCAATTGCCAATACTCTCACATTTGTGAGCACGGTTTTGGTTACAGAGCCCCTTTCGTTCAGACCACCCGCAGCCGCCTTAACCTTTAGAGTCAACAGCACATCGACCCTGTCATTGGGAAGAATGAAGCCACCCGCACCAGTATCGGCGGAAATCTTGAACGAAACGGCGCGCATGCCTTTCGGTAAAATAGCCGCCATGAAGCCCCCCTGATTAGGCGTGATCAGCTTATTCTTCAAAATGGGCTCGCCGGCTGTCAGGCTGGATCGTGCCAAGGCCTTTACAAACTTGGCGATAGCGCCTGGCTCTTGCCCCTTCAGGATGTATTTTTTGGACGAAGCTTTTTTCGGCCAGGCCTGCCACCGCAAGTCCTTCTCGCCGATCTGTGTACCTAAGGGAATTTCATCGGCCGCCACCAGAACCTGAACGGTTTCTCCTGCAGCCTTGGTGACAGTGACAGTTTTGGTGACAGTTTTGACCTCCGGGGTTTGCGAAATCATTTTTTTGGCTAAGAAAGCGGCACCCAGTGCCATCACTAGCGCCGCGCCCAAAACCAATATGCGCTTGCCATTCATTGCTCACTAACCTCTATTCGCAAACTGACCCCACAACTTGTCGCAACTTTGCACCAGTAATAGTCAAATTATAGTTAACGATAAGCTGCTAAAACGTTCAGCATTAGTACACCTGTCCGGCAATGAGGTTCATCATCGGTGTTTCCGAATAGAGAAACAGGCCCGCCGTACAGATTGCCACCCCGTAAGGAACGCCGGCATTTGCCCTATGGTGCTGGCTTATCCAGTCCGTTTTTTCTATATATTCAGGCAGTGGCCATTTGCGAAATCCGAGCAGAAACAGGCACATAGCCCCCCCAAACAAGGCGCTGTAGAGCACCAGGAATAACAGATCGCCCCAGCCAAACCACAGTGCCGATGCAGCCAGAATTTTGACATCGCCGCCGCCAACGAAATTGAAAGCAAACAGGCTAAAGCCCAGAACCAGCATCAGGGCGCCGGCAGCAAAGTGCCAGCCAATATCATGCGGCGCCATCCCCGCAGCAAACGCCAGGATACCGAAAGACGCCACAAGGACAATCGATATCCAGTTGGAGATTTTCATGGTGGCGACGTCGTTCACTGCGGCAAGGATCAGCGCGGCAGGAAAAATAACAAGGATCAGCAATTCAATCATCAATTTCTCCCCAAGAACAAACAGGACCAAGCCCGGCTTCCTAACCAGGCAGCATGCCCATTTGAAAGTCTGACCGGATTGTGTGAATCTGAAGT
>PJEL010005452.1_pt1 | contig 10279 bp, 5 predicted proteins | sample 1853271 | NCBI WGS metagenome assembly PJEL01 (sample SAMN08108733, study PRJNA415343) | Invertebrate metagenome, whole genome shotgun sequencing project. | host: Globobulimina | place: Sweden: Gullmar Fjord | collected 2015-08 | reverse complement strand
CCTGCAGCATTGAGGAAACAATTTATAACCAGTGGTCCAAGCGCCCACCACCCCTTCGACACTAACTAATACCCTACACTTGTCAAATTCAAATTCAACACATAACAACGCAGGTTCTTGACTCCATGGGCCTCTCTAGCCTCACCTCTCAGCCTCTTCCACCCATAGCAACGGAGAGCCTTCATGATGCAAGAATCATATCTCCAAAGCAGTTTACACCTGGAATGGGGGTAATAAACCTGATCATGAACCACCTGAACATGAACCCCTTCTCGTTCAATTTTCAACTCAACCCCCCTTTACCTATCAGCCATGAGATCCTATTCTGACTTGACTATTGTTGTATTGATCCACCACCCACCACCCTGAATAGCATCGCATCACGTCTTCCCTAAGGTGTGCCGGTTCTTTGATGGTGTTTGTACTTCTTCCTCCATGTCGAGGTCACTGCCAGTTTCTGTAGCCGTGATGCCCTGCAGTGATGGAGACAATGCAGGGGACGCAGAATCGCTTGCGAAAGCAATTTGTACGGCCTTGGAATTAAGACCAAAGTCAGGGTTGAAATTGAAATGGCCACATTCATGGAACTTTCTATTTGCATCACCTCCAGTTGATCAGGTACGCAAGGGAGAGCAGCATAATACTGTTACTCTATGCTCAATACATGCACTCTTACCTACTCTTGCACGTGCCGATGGTCCGTTGAACTATCAGAATTTGTACAATTGAGCGCATGCCTTCGCGGACTAACGAACTACCTGGAATGGAATGGAATGGAAAGGCGCCGCTTTACAATGCTTCAAAAATGTAAAAGTGGTTAAGGAACAGTGTAACCACACATGAAGTGGTGTATTTACCAGCCCAGTCTTTGACTGGATTGGAAAAAAATATTAATGCAGTGATGCTGAGGGCAATAGTACTAGATAGTAGTTGTTGTTGTTGTAGTAGTAGCACCAGCACCAGCACATGCAAACAGTGAGGGTTTCCTTGCTGGGATTTGATCAAACATGAGTGGCATCGGAAGGGTACGTGAACTGAGCTTTTTGCCACAACTTGTGAAGTAGATGGGTTGGTGGACCAAACCATGAGTTAGTTAGATACGTGATGATGCTTCCCTTCTGCAGTATTACTCGTTATTGTACACAGTTTATGTATTATCTACATATATATATCCATGTATGTCTTGTCACAAAAAAGCAGTAGCAGTAGCAGCAGCAGCAGCACAGCATAAGGTAAACCGCACATCACGACTACTATTTACTCTATGCTAGTCTGGTGGGAAGGCGATTCTGTCATCTGTCGTGAAACTGACTGTGACTGTTGCTTGAGATGAGAACCGGGAGGTGGACTCCAAATGGACTCTCTGCTTGTCTGAGGGTCGAAGGTAAGGGGAGAGTCAGCACAAGTTCATCATCTTTCTTTCCCACTTGTATGGTTGGGGTTCGTAAATGAAACAAAATATAATGATGGAACTACAAAGAAAAAAAGCGAATGGGGCGGCCCCGGGGCCCGGATCACAAAGAATAAAAGGAGGATGGACAGACACACGGACCTTATTAAAGAAATAGTAACGTTGCTCTCGCCGAGACAACACCAGCGCCCAGCCTTCTGGTAGCTCGTAATCCTAAAGGGGATGGTATAGGGGCAACAACCACCATGGGAGGAAGCAGTTGTTAGTGTAGAATAGAGTGAAAACAAGAATAGAAACAACACGATAGCAGGCAGTAGCCATTCCAATTGAACTATACAAACAAGTAGGTAGTAGTGCTGCAACACAACATGATACTCTTTTTCTGCAGACCTCCCTCTCCTGCATCATAATCCATCCAATCCAACGAGGGTGGAAACAAAACAAAAAAAAATTATCGTCAAATTATTACCTGCAGTTGAGATGATTGCGGTGATAATGGCGGGATGGGCTGAGATTTTGGTGACGATAGTGGAGAAAGCTGCTGTTGGGGTTGTTGTTGTGGCAATGACAATACGGGCTGCTGAGACTTTGGCCGTTGCTGGTGTTCAAAATCGGATCCTACTGCTGTGGAGCTGCCAGTTCCACAGGTAGTATCGTTCGTCGCCGCCACCCCTTCACCTACTGCATCAACAACCATGGGTTGGATCCCTTCAATCTCATATGCCGTCGTGCAACGCTCCTTGTTCCTGCTCTCTTCTGAGGGAAGTTGGGCTGCTGATTCCTGCGACACTGCGGGTGGTGTATTACATTCCGCCACAGCAGCCGCAGACTTTTCTAATGATAATTTTTGGCCCCTGCTGCCGCTGGGCTCTTGAGAAGAAAAATCTAAAACAGAATCTTCCATAGGCTCTATCGACGGCAAGATTTTGGGTAACTCGTTCAATGGAAATGATGCAGAGGAATCCGTAGAAACTATTGTACTATCTATTTCTGTTGGGGCTGTTGACACCTGAGGCTCGAATAATGATGTTGACGATGATGGCAGTGTGGGAGTGCTGGGTGCTGCTCCCCACCACTTAACCTTCTCTCCTTGTGAAGATGATGGAGTGATTCGCTTTCGCTTTCTATGGACCAGCTTGGGAAGGACATGTACATTGTTATCAGAGCCAGATGAGGGTGGTGGTAGCCTAGAATCTGGCAAGGAGGTCACCAAATCACCAGAAGCTGGCGACTTCCACAAAGATGATCCTAATTCTTCCTGATCCACCTGTTCCTCAACAGCAGACCTATTTTCCATTATTGGAGATAGAGGGGGAGAATACTGCAATAGAGATGCCTCATCAGTGACCTCGTCTAACATTGGTGACGGTGCCAAATCATCATGGATCACATCCACAGCTCCTCCCACAGTAGATGCAGTAATGCTACTACCACCACGTCCTGCTGATTTAGCTCTTATGGTTCCCGGTCCACGGAAGGGGTTACCAAAGTTCACCTGAAGCTTTCGCAGAAGAATTCCCTGCGGTGTGTCTTCATCTGGTTCAGGATCATGCCAAGGGTTTCGTGGCAAATTTTTCTCCGCGATAACTCTCATGTAATTACTCATTTCTGCAATGGACTTATTTGGTGCAAGAGTTTCAGCACAGGATACCTCTGCTGCCCTTCTCAACGAGTAGTCTTCCCCGGGAACGTGTGGGAGGTGGGACGACGTAAACTTATGTAGTGGAAAGGGTTCCAGTCCAATCCTTATCCAGTCATGCATCAATGCTTTGCTTTCCTTTTTCGTATCTATGTGCCCCCCTTCCATTCCTCCCTTGGGCTTTGAATGTTGCTGCTCATTTGGTGGTCCCCTCTCAGAATACCTTGACTTTGTTTCATTATCATTAAAGCCCCGCACAGTTGGAGCACTGTCTCTTGAGAAAAGTCCCTGGACCGCCACTCCACCAACCCCAAACAATGCCTCTCTCATTTTTTCCCATACCTGCAGAAGCTGTGAAACAGGAATCTCAGCTGCACTTGTAAAACCATTAAAACCTCCTTCGTGCATAACTGCATCATTAGCTAATCTGCCAGGACCAGGGAACCCCTGCTGAATCATTCTTCTGCCACCAGTACCATTAGTTGAACAGTCATATAAGCCCTCGAGGCGGTCGTTCTCCTGAGCATAGAGGTCTCGAAGACGAGAAAGGTGATTCGCAACCTTCTGACTCAGTCCATCTCCCATTTCATAGCTCTGAACAAAGCCCTGCAATCCAAACTTTTGCAGTGATCGATACAAGAGCGGGATGTAGTATGAAGGTGTATCTGATATGTACTTGGACATGTCCTGTTTCCAACCCTGGGATAAACAATTTAACTGTACAGTGGAAGGGTGTGTTAAGCCCGAACCTCCTAATCCGCCAGTACCCAACCCAGGTTCGTTGGGAAAAGCTTGAAATCTTTCATGAGCCTGTTGAAGTAAGCGGAGAAGATGTGGGGAGTTGAATGGCAAGATGACCAAGATTACATACCCAGCAACAGGGCTGGCCCTTAAACAGCCAAATAGTTCCCCCAATCCCCCTTTTCTATTTGAATCAGCCACAAAAACTGGCCATCGCGTGTTGCGACCATTCATTTGAAGTGCACCTCCTCTTGTGGGCGTTTTGCACCAATCCAGCTCATACCAATCAGCCGGAATATCAAAACGGTCCACAAGCTCAATGATGGCGTTCAAAGCATGGCCGTCCATCGGTGCTCGAGAGTAACAGACTTCAGGTTGAGCAGTGGGACGGGGAGGAAGAGAATCTGCATTGTAATCCACCCAAAATGGCTCCGGTATAGGCCAATGGCCAGGGCTTCCTTGAAGAGTCAACGTTGCACGTATTGGCTCCTCAGAAACCTTCAAAGGCTTAATGTCACCGACATCTTTCCCTGTCGCCCATCCTACGGAAGATGATAGGGCCATTTGGTTGCTTTCCAAATTAGAATTCCCGCTTCCTGCAGCTTGCGATCCAGCCTGTTCTTCCCTTTTGGTGGTTGCATCAACCAGTGATATGACAGGTCCGGCATGTTGCAAATGGTACATCATTGATTCCAAGCACTGAGTTGCTTGTGGTCCTGGTTCACTGCAGACAACCATGCCACCTGTTGAAGTGCAAAGGGAGCCAAGGGATTGAGAAGGATTGATCCCCAATTCTGTTATAACCGCATAAACTCTTTGGTCCCAACGGAAAGGTTGAGAACACAGTTCAGTCAATATTATAGAAGATGCATCAGGAGGTACGGAACAACATGCTGTTGATCCCCTACAACCGTTAGTCAAGACTATGATTGCCCCAAACTCAGTCACCCATGGCAAACGCCCCCTTCCAAAATGATCCACATCAGTCTCCAATCGATGCCGGTTCATTAGACGCAGGGCAGCTCCTACTCCGGCACCAATGGAGGTACACTCCGAAGCATCATTTTGGGGCACAACAGTTTTTAGAGCAGATCCAAATGCCCCAGGTATTGCACCAAACCCACATTTAATGCCATTACCTCCATGCTCCGTAGTGACAAGCATGCAGTAGTCCCGCTGTTCCCTATTGGGTGCTAGCATTCTCAAATGCATCCCTCTCTGGTGCACAAATTGCTCAACGATGCTCTTAGCGGAGTCCAACGGAGACCAACCGCTTAGGCGACCAGCACTGCTCTGGGTGAACCCTTCTCCGCACGTATTAGGCGGGTTTTCTAAGGGAGAACCCATGGAGGGATGCACATCCAACACGAATGTGAGTAACATGGTGGTTGAGGGCTTACACCTACCCAACAGCGTTTATAAGGCTAAAAACGCTGTGGAATAGTGCCCTATAGCATAATTATGTAATTGTATATAATCCTCATCCCTGCGGCTATGGTTGAAAGGGCTCTAACCCTACTCAGTAGGAGCATGGCGTCATCGACTCTGCTACAAGGCGGCAATACTTCCGTGAGCTACTGAGAGGATCATGTACAAAAGTCGGTTTTATATATGAAATTCGGTTCAAATAAGCATTCATTTTTCTTTGACATTCACGCACGCCAACTAATCACAAACTTAACAGATACACGACTCCTTGATAGAGACAGAGACACCTAAAGAGAAACTCGTCCTTCTAGCAAAGGGTGTCGCTTTCAGCAGTAACAGGCGAAGAATCCAAATAAAATGTCTCTTCACTTGACGCTTGGCTGGCCAAGATCCGCGCCGCCATTCGTCCATAGGAAGAGTTCCGAAGACAGAGACCCTTGCCCCCCCCTTAAACCTCATTGATTACTAGAGTCGCATTCATTACTATTACTTCATTTTTTTTAAGAGGATGGTATAAAGCGGCGTGTCCCAGTGACACGAGAATTACATCATCATATTGCGTTGGTTCGAAATTCCTACATATTAAAGTAATAATACATGACACGACGAAGCAGCAGTAGAGGCGGCTTTCACGAAAGCCTCTTAATGGGTGCTTCCTTATCCTGTAGTTCTTGCATGCATCTCATCATGTTATGAGATACTGACACCTGAATGGGAGTGCATTCATTAGAGAGCAAGTTCTGACACTGTTGAGTGTGCTCAATAGCGCACTTTCAAATGCCAATACAAGGCTGGCTGGACCAGCAGCATCTGAAATGCAACCAGGGTAAATTGCGTCGTAGTACTAAATAGTTAGTGCACCCTTACTTTGTATGGTGTAGGGTTCACAGCCCTGATAATGTCAGGTCGCAGTGCACTGACTGTGGGCAAAAGAATAGGGCCGGAAAGGTAGTAGTGGCCCACAATGAATTAATTATCTGTGATGACGTCATAGAGGTGCGGTGCCACAATACATCACATCTCTGCTAGCAACAACTCACCATAATGAATAACCTTAGAACGAAGGATACGAGCACTCGTAGGATCAACAATAAGCCGCCGCCTATTACTGCTGCCATCCCACACCATCTAGTTGGTACGCGTACATAATAGATTAGGCGACTGCTGCATTTATTGTAGAGATGGACGAGGACAAGACTTATATGCATCATTTTGATTCATTTTGATTCATTTTGATTCATTTTGATTCATTTTGAGAAACCTTGAGAAGATGAACTACTTTACAAGGTATAACCAGCACACGTTTTTGAGGCTCGTAGGGTGCATGGCAGAGAATGGGTTCACCGGGAACTGGTGGCTCCTAACATACACGTACCTTCTAGTTAGTATACTATATATCTGTGCGTGTGATTGTAGAAGATATGCATGCGGATATTGTAGTAATCTTACCTCTTCGTCAGCCATAATAAGGTCTAAAATGGCAAAGCCATCCTTACCAAACAGTCTGAATGCAGATTTGCTCCCAGGAATTGAAGATTTACTGATGATCAATCATCACCATCACTGTTAGTTTTCGATTTTCGATTTTCGATTTTCGAGCATTGAGGAAAAACGTCGCGTGCATGTCATGAGAGTAAATTAATCACAAACAACTCTAAGACATTTCACCTGTTATCCTCGCTGAGCTTAATACGGGCTTCATTCGAACAGGACTGTTAAACGTGCGTCATGAGGTTGATGGCTTAAAGATTCATTATCCTTTCCTTCACATTATTGAAATGCAACACAACCCAGCCACACTCTTCTACTACCATCTCACCACTAGCTTATACACACAGCCGAGCGCTGGCTGAGCCTGGCACGTTACAACATTTGTACCAATGCCTTAGGGCGGGTGTGGCACATATTGGGTAGGTAGATATGCGGTTGAGAGGCAAACTAAAAGGAGATAACATAACAAGGCAAAAATATAAGGTATTTAAGAATGGGCCACCACCAATCCTCCGTCTCTCCACATAAATAACCTCGATACACAATTTCTCCGCAGCACACACCCCATATAATCCCTATTTCCCTTGAAATAACTGTAAACTCTAACTTCTGTCAAATGTGGTGGTGCTGCTGCTGCTGCTGCATGTAACAATAACTCTACCAAAACCCTAATCGTAACCCTAATACCACCACCACTCACCGAATGCATTGATCGAGTGGTTCTGTTCAGCCAGAGAGTGCAGTACCGCTTCATTGATATCGTTACTTGCCATAATTGTCTTAGCATGCATTGCATGCAAAAGATGTGTGATGAAGTGTTGCCCAATCACCAAACACAAAAATATCCACAGGATGGGGGGAAACGTGGCACGAAGAACAACAATATGAGTTGAGAGAGTTGAGAGAGTTGAGAAGGAAGGATAAAACACACACCAATAACGATTACAAACAAACACAAATTCCCATACTAACGATGACGCACCACGTTACGTAGCCACGGCCTACCGGTGCTTGTAGCCACCCCAGCCAACATGGATCGAACTTCTCTGCTGAGGTATGCCAGATCACCAGAATCAATCCGGACTCCGGTGGCGCGGTATCCCAAATCGTCCAAAGCAAGGGCTACACAAATAAAGTTTGGGGCACCGCTGACCAGTACGTCATAGCTGAGGAGAGAGCAGGGTGTTGCCATTCATTGTGAAAGAAGAAGACTACGAGTTTAGAGATAGTAAAACAATAAAACCAACAATAAGAGCTTGACGGTGTGACACCATTCCAATATCTCAGGAAAAAATAGTTGAATTGGATGGAATTATTAGATCTTCATAACAAGGTAGGGGAGGACTAGAATCAAGATAGAAAAAATCACATTCTCCCCTCCCCCCCTTCCCAACCACCTTACGTGTCAATCAAGGCGAAGAAGCTTTTTGGAAAGGTCAGGGCATAGCTGCAAAACGCTGCAAGCTCTCCTTCATTCGTGTCAACGAAGAACTCTAACCTACGACAGCAGAGTCCCAGAGTAAACATATATATATATATATAGGTTAGGAGTATGGCAGGTTGGGTTAGGGCTAATGAAATGGGGGGAAGAACAACAAACCAGTAATTACCGGTACGAGTAAGCAGCTTGGACAAGGTCACGGCCATCCAAAGTTCGGCTACTGAGCTGATCCAGTGAAGTAAACGATTGAATATAGGAGTGTGCATGAGTGCCTCTTAACGATATGCCAAACAGCTTCCCTGCAAGGACATTAGATGTGCTATCAAATCCACCAACATATCTGAAAAAAGGGGAAGACATATAAGAAAGGTGGGTATCAGCACTAAAAAACCTGCATTAAAATGATATGTCATCATCACACTCTCTCTTACATCCATCTGGAGGCTGATACAGCTCCATCTGGGCCTTGTGCCCTGTCCAAACTTAGCATCAGAGTTGATGGGTCGCAGGCAAGCGAGGACATCGAATACTACATCATGGAAGGATATCGGCACATCGTTTTCTCAATGGGATGTTTGTGCGCATTGATTAATAATTACCTCCGGAGTCCAAACTCTACGAGTTGCACTCCTTCGCCTGCTGCTTGCCTGAACCGGGCCGCATTGGTAGCAACGAGGCTGATGAAACGGGGGATGGATGTGTTTCAGAGAGAGTATTACTGCGCTGCAGGCATTCCATGAATCACAATTTTACAACCTTGGAAAATTGATACAGTTGAGAAGAGGGGTCTCCAGTAGTTGCACCAATCCCATAGGACCCCTGATAGACATAAGAGGGGTGCGGGGAAACACAACCGAACCCTCCTGCTAAGTTGATTAGACTACTACTACACTAGAGAGTAAGGAGGAGCAGAAGTGGGGCGAAATATATCACCTCTTGAGCAAAGACTTGAATTTTGGAGCAGTCCAATCGTAACAACCAGAACCAGAACTCTTCCTCACATTGGGGCAAAACCGTCTTAAGGAATTTTACGTCCCCTTTCGAGAAGTTGAATGTGTTTATGAGAGCCAATGCTTCACTCAAACCCGCAAACACCTAATTGTTTCTCGTGTGTCAGGACAGGTAAGAAACTGGGATGAAACAAAAAACAAGTGTATTCTGCACACTGAAAAAGTGAACGTTTGTTGTTATTCATTACCACATATTGTCCACCTACGAGAAATTGATGATGCAGAAAGTCGTCAGGGTGTGCTGTAGGTTGAAGTAAAATATATTGAGACAAATGGGTACCAAATGGGCATTTCCGGAAGAAGAGGTCATATACCGCAGGCTCGTCGAGTCTATTATTTTTCCATAGCGAATAGGCCTGCCAGTTTATTAATCGAATAACAAAATCATCCAATGTTACGAGAACACGTGACGAGGGGAACACAACACCTCCTATCATCACCAAGTAGTTTCTGACTAACCATAGTGATTTGGTAGAAATCAGTCAACGAAGCACAACAGAAAGGGCTAGTGGGTTTTATTACTGCCGAAGGTTCATCCATATTTTCCTATGTATGCACTCTTCAGGGCATGCAAAATCAGGAGCAGGTTTGCATTCACCTCGTTAGAACCATACAACGCAACCAGGGCGAACAAAAGACACAATAGTTATTATGATATCTCTACCTATCGTAGAGAGAGGTTATTACAGCCACTTCTTTTCCCAACCAATGACTGCTGTGACTAAGGCAACATAGCCGAACCCTCAACTGGGTTTTAACACTCTAAGCAAGAACTATGCTACAAAGAAAAGCGAATGAAACTACAACCATCGCAACAGGAGTGGAAGTGGGAAACTAACCACAGTGATCACTGAGAGCGCCAATGGCCATCACAACCAAGGCTGTACTCCATATATGTACAGCAACAAAAAATGAAGCGATTTATGTACACTGGCGTCACATCATCGCCAAAATTTTCTTTAAATATCTTAAAGTTTTTTTCAACATTTGAATCTACGCTAGAATTCGCACATCACATCAAAAAATATATATATTCATTTTTGATGCGTTTTTTAGAAATCATTACTTAGTTCGGAGTTTTAGTGAAAAGGGCTTCAAGGGAACTCCTGCGTACTTAC
>PJEL010005451.1_pt1 | contig 10280 bp, 9 predicted proteins | sample 1853271 | NCBI WGS metagenome assembly PJEL01 (sample SAMN08108733, study PRJNA415343) | Invertebrate metagenome, whole genome shotgun sequencing project. | host: Globobulimina | place: Sweden: Gullmar Fjord | collected 2015-08 | reverse complement strand
AACACTAGCGGCCCACGATATACTTCATATCCAACAGCACTAGAATTTCATGATCAATTCAAACATGACCATTTAGTGCAAGCCATAGAAGCATCACCTAATCGTGAGTTGTCTTTATATGTGCACATTCCGTTTTGTCATAGCCTTTGCTATTACTGTGGTTGTAATAAGGTTATCACGCGTCATCGTGATAAAGCTGATACCTACCTTGAATTTCTAGCTGAAGAAATTGCCTCAAGAGCGCCGTTATTCAAAGACTACACCGTAAAACAGTTACATTGGGGGGGCGGTACTCCAAGCTTTTTACGACACGAACAAATCACTAAACTGGTTGAACTATTAAAAGAAAAGTTCACGTTTGCCGAGCAAGTAGAAATGAGCATTGAAATAGATCCACGTGAAATCGAAATGGACCTAGCAGAGCATTTATATAGTTTAGGTTTTAACCGCTTAAGTATTGGCGTGCAAGACATTGACGAGAAAGTTCAACAAACCATTAACCGTGTGCAATCAACAGAATTTATTGAAAACTTTATCGCTCATGCGAAAGCAGTCGGCTTTAAGTCAATTAATATAGATTTAATTTACGGCTTACCACATCAAACTATTGATACCTTTACTCGTACCTTAAATAAAGCCCATGAAATGGACGTTGACCGTATTTCATTGTTTAGTTACGCACATATACCAGCACGCTTTGCTGCCCAACGTAAACTTAGAGATGAATGGTTACCTAGTGTTGATGAAAAATTTGCCTTAATGAAATTAGCTATCGAAAAACTGTGTGATTTTGGTTACGACTTTATTGGTATGGACCATTTCGCCAAACCACAAGATGAATTATCTATAGCGCAAAAAGATGGCACATTGCACAGAAACTTTCAGGGCTATACCACAAAAGGCAACTGTGATTTATTAGGACTTGGAGTTTCATCTATTAGTGCTATTGGCAACAGCTTCAGCCAAAACACCAAGGAACTACAAGATTATTACAAAGCTATCGACAAACAAGCGCATGCCCATGTGAAAGGCGTTAGCTTATCTACCGATGATATTATTCGTGGTGAAGTCATTCGTGAGTTAATGTGTAATTTATACGTCGATAAAGCGAAAATAAGTGCCAAATTTGATATTAACTTTGATGAGTATTTCGCTGAAGATTTACCGTTATTAGAAACTTTCATCAATGATGGTTTAGTGTCTAATACCAGTGCATCCATTCAAGTTGTGCAAAAAGCACGCTTGCTTATTCGTAATATTTGTATGAGCTTCGACGCCTACATGAAACAACACGTGAACAAGCAGCGCTTCTCACGTGTCATATAAACTAGCTTTCTAGCGCACCTAAAACAAACCTTTGCTCGGCACTGCAAAAAAACAACTCAGTGCCGTTTTCATTACTTTCTTCTTTTGCCAAATCAACCCATTGATAATAAACATTACGGTGTACTTTAGCCGTTAAGTTACGTCTAACCGTAATATATAAGTTGCCCGCCTTATCAAGGCTTAAAGGGTGGTTAGCATCTAAAATAAACTCATCATCTAAATTAGTTGTCACCTGCATACAAGATTGCTCTGCATCTAACCATTGCCACTGTGTAATCAGAAATGGCGCATCTTCAACAACAATGCCCACCTTTTCCACAGGTGTTACTAAAAAGTAGCTTTCATCTTCTTTTTTTAATACTGAGGCAAACAATTTCACCAAGGACAAGCGCTTAAACACGGTGCCATTATAAAACCAGCTACCATCAGCTTTTATTTGCAAGTCGATGTCACCACAAAAAGGTGGATTCCATAACTCAATTGGCGGTAATTTATTTTCATTTGTACCTTTGGAGTTGGAGATTTGTGCAGAAATTTTATCCAATGACATTGTTTATATCTTAATAAGAAGCTTTACTTAATGTTAGCAAGTTAATTTAAAAACTAAAAATTTCTTCATAAATTAATAACTTTGATCACAATCAACTAAAATATTGTCGCCAAGTCGATATTTTGTAATTTTGTGTTACGCTCATTACAAAGGACATAACTTTAATCAAGGAGGAAGTGGGACACGAACATCATCGCTAGTCATCAACGTTGAAATGTTCGAACATAAGGCAGTTAATTATATGTTCAAATTTAAGAAAATTAATCACAAACTTATCTTTTCGTTTTTATCTCTTTCTCTCCTTCCTCTCGTTATCTTTGCTCTTCTTAGCATTAATATGGCAAAAAACTCCATTCAAGCCCAAGCATTCAATCAATTAGAATCAGCAAGGGCAACTAAAAAATCACAATTAGAGCATTATATTTCATCTTTAAAGTCGAGCTTAATTGTACTCAATGGTGAACCATCTGCAGCTATTGCCTTAACAAAATTTACCGCAGCAACAAGAAATGGTGGGATTTTAGGGCGTGATTGGCAAAACCTTGAACAACAATATGCTAAGCGCTTTAAGCAAATCAACAATATTAATGCTTGGTATGATCTATTTCTGGTTGATATGACCGGTACCATTGTATTTAGTGCAGCCAAAGAATCTGACTTAGGCATGAACATTGAAAATTCAATTCTTGCTAATGGCAGCATGGGTGCTGTATTTAATAAAGCCAAAATGACTGTTCTCGGGGAAGTATCGGTAAGTGACTTTAAGCCTTACCCACCATCTAATAATGAACCTGCAGCATTTATGATGACAAAAATGGCCGATGTTAGCGGCAAATTTATTGGCTATATTGCTTTGCAGTTTCCCATTAATAAAGTTAATGAAATCATGCAACAACGTGATGGCATGGGACAAACAGGAGAAACTTATTTAGTTGGACAAGACAAGCACATGCGCTCTGACTCTTTTCTTGATCCCAAAGGGCGCTCTATTGCAGCATCTTTCGCTGGTACCGTTGCATCAAACGGCGTTGATACGGAAGCGGTAACTGCCGCTTTCAATGGCGAAAGCGCCAGTAGAATGATTACTGACTATAATGGAAATTCGGTTTTATCTTCCTTTACTACCCTTGATTTTGGCGACTTCAAGTGGGCACTGATTGCAGAAATTGACGAAGTAGAAGCATTTGCTACGGCGAACACCTTAATACGCATTTCAACCATTATCGTCATCGTCGCCTCTATTATCATCACTTTTGTAGGCCTAATAATTGCCAAAAACATCAGTGCTCCAATAGTAGCGGCAGTAAATGCAGCGCAATCAGTTTCATCTGGCGATTTAACCCAAACTATCACTATTAACCAAAATGATGAACTGGGCTTATTACAACAGGCTATGCATGACATGACGCGCAAATTAAAGGATATGATTGAGCATATATCAGCATCTGCAGAGCAGCAAGCAACGGCTTCTCAAGAGCTTTCAAGCATCACTGAACATACCAATAGGAATGTCAGCCAGCAGCATCAAGCCACTGATCAAGTCGCTACTGCAATTAATGAAATGAGCGCGTCAATCGATGAGGTCACCAACAGAACTGCTGAGGCCTCAAATGCAGCTGACGATTCTAAGCGGTTGGTTAATACTAGCTCAACTGCGGTGAATCAAACCATAGAGCAAATTAAACAACTCTCTGATGGCATTTTAGCCTCTAAAGCTCTAATAGATGAAGTACAAGCAGGTACCACTAATATCGTTAACATTCTTGTGGTTATAAAAGGCATCGCAGATCAAACTAACTTATTAGCACTAAATGCTGCGATTGAAGCAGCACGGGCTGGCGAACAAGGGCGAGGCTTTGCTGTGGTCGCTGATGAAGTGAGAAATTTGGCACAAAACACCCAAAACTCAACCGTTGAAATTGAGAACATGATCCAATCACTAGAGAGTAAAGTCAGTAAAGCGACAGACTCGATGAACATGGGCAGTGAACAGGCAAAAAGCATTGTCGACAAAACCCATGATGTAACCCGCTCACTCGTAGAAGTTGAGGCGTCTGTATCATTAATCTCTGATATGAACATTCAAATATCCACAGCCACTCAACAGCAAAGTGAAGTCGCAAGAGAAATTAGTCAACAAGCGGTACAAATCAGTGATATATCAGTTGAAACCGGCGATGGTGCAAAAGAAATCTCTGCTGCTAGTGACGAGTTGGCCACACTTGCTGTCGATTTATCTGACCAAGTGAAAATATTTAAAGTCTAAACATATCAATTGAAATAAATAATCGGTCATTCTAAGGAGGGCTAACTTCATTCAATTGCTATAATTCAGGCTGAAGTAAAAGCGCTAGTGAACTATATCTACTGAGGATTTATGAGCAATCAAGCCGTTCAAACATAGCTTAAAGGTATTTTATCAGCCAAAGAATGCGTTTAAAGGTTAATTTGTACAAGAAAAATAAGAAAATATAGTAAAAAGCCGATATTTTTCTTGTCAATTCCCCCTGAAATGCAATACAATCCTCGCGCCTTATCACAAGGCGTTCTAAGTAAGTTCAGTGGTGGCTATAGCTCAGTTGGTAGAGCCCCGGATTGTGATTCCGGTTGTCGAGGGTTCAAGTCCCTTTAGCCACCCCATCTTCTCTAATACAAGTCCTTTAATATCAAAGCCTCTGGGAAATTCTCCACTATAATCAGCACTTTCTTATGAATGCTTCTGTGAGTATTTGAAGCTAATTAGGTCTAATTGCTTACATGTATATCCAACTTCCCGCTCATATCTCTGTCAGAAGTAAGTGCAGTGTTATATAAAGATCAGCTTATTGCGATTTTAAAGGAAAGTGCAGAGAAAAAACGTTCTGATGGAATGTCATGGCCATTACATATTTTAAAGAAATTTAATTTACCTGTTGATCATGAAACTGCCAATTTAGTCATACAAAGTGAAGACTGTGTAGCAATAACCATTTTGTATTCTAGCGGCAATCACGATGAAGCGATTAAGGCATTTATCGGTACAATATCAATCACGGATAACTATGAAATTGATGCTTATTGGCTACTTTTTTATCAAATGTATTTAAATGGTAAAATAGATGACCCGTATAAGGATGGCGTATTTAAGCGTTTAAAAGATAATAAAGTAAACTTTTTACCTGAAGAAGGGATTACATCCGCCGAGAAAGAATGCCAAAGAATTAAAGACGAATGGGTTAAAAATATATTTTCACCGATAACAGGCGGTACAACAACAGAGCAAGAGTTATTCTAGTCATCGTGAGGATAAATTTAATAACTTAACAGTGTTATTTGGTATCCATCGGCTTGCGTATATAGCTGTTCTTGAAGTGTATCTGGTAAGATCATATTCCTATAAGGTACTAACCAATCATTAGTTTTTGCTTCTTTAATTTCTGATATTGTTTGATCTGGCTGAGATAGTATATTGGACAAACTGTTTTCAGGCATTTTGTCGCCTTTCTTTAATGGTATTTTGTAAGGAAAATTTTCCCAGTCTCTCCAACAATAGCGAACTATGCCATCTTTTGAATATACAAGTGAGAAAGGTTTACTACTATAGCTTGCACACTTATTAGCTATAGGCTCGAAACTCATAAGAAAAAGTTCTGATATGTCCTTCAATTTATTTAAATCTGGAATACTATCCGTTAACTCAGCAACAATTCTCTCTTTAGGCATCAATAATAATTGTGAAAATGAATTTGCTTCATCCTCTAATATTTGCTGACTGTTTCGGCTTGATGAAAAGCTAATTTGAGTTGTTAAACATTCCTGTTGACCGTTATGGTGTAAAAGCAAATAATGACCAAGCTCGTGACCTATAGTAAATCGTTGCCGGCCTAATATACTACTTTCTTTAAAAAAGATTGCGCCGCTACTTTTTCCTTCATCTGCTATTAACATTCCTTCTACATCAGACAAAGGAAGAGCTGTAATATTTACTATCCCAACTGCTTTCGCTATATCTTCTACAGGGATAGGCAAACCTATATCAGGACATTGCCTAAATATTTCATTCACTAACTCTTCAGGCGTAAAACAATCGCCAAGTAGCATGCAATCAAGTTTTATCATTCAGTTCTTGCTTCCTTGCTTCTATTTCATTTAAAGCAAAATCTATTGCTCTCTTAATTATTTTTAAGTCTTCATCTGATGTATTTTCGGGATCTATTTTTCTTAATAATGCAGTGTAAGCTGGTTTACTTTCAGAATTTGTCTCAGCTAAACCCGCCAAAAAATCTAACGTAACGCCATAATATATTGCCAATTTTTTTAATAAATCAAGTGATGGATTTTTAGTTCTACCTTTTTCTAGCTCCCAAACATGTGGCTTTGATACTTCAATCGCATCAGCAACTACTTGAAGAGAAACCTTTTTGTCAGATCTTAACTCTCTTAATTTTGCACTTAATGACATTTTATAACTCCCTACCCGTCCTTTTTTGTAATGATACATCTTACAAAGTCATAAAGATAGATCTTGATATACATTTGTATGGAAATATCTAACAGACATAAGATAAATCTTGACAGCCTTTCTTTTGTATGGAATTATCTATACAGACATAAGAAATATCATCACAAACAGGAGAATGTATATTATGGCTAAAAATGGCGTAAGCGGAGACAACAGAAGACACGGCGCAGTAAAAAGTAGGTCTCAGACTCAAACAGCTTCAGGACACTGGGTTAAACGAGATGCAAGCACGGGGCGATTTATGGATGTTAAATCCGACGGAGAAAAATTTAAGGGGGTTAGAAAAGAAAAATAGATAGTAGCCAAAGCTAATACCTATTATCTGTGAAACATGATAGCGGATATCTCGACAATATTTCTATCGGGCAGTATAACGGAGGTCTAAAGCCCCGAAGTCATACTTAAACATCTTAGTACGATGTGTTTTAAGCATAACTTTAGTTGTTTCTCAATACAAGACGTACCTCCCAAAAACTTTAAGGAGGGTTTGCCATGAATAAAGCAAAAGTAATTCATGTCACGACGTATCCACGGTATCGATTTGGCCGCTGGGAGCAAGTGTGTAACCACTGGCGTTCAGCACCCGCATCATAACGTGAATAAATGTAATGGGTAACGGTGCCCCCTTTGTAGGCACCACTTTAACTAAAGATATGAGAATTAATTATGAACGCTAAGTTTCAAATATTTCAAAGCAACAAAAACAATCAGTTTTACTTTCGCCTACTAGCTACAAATACTCAGACAATATTGGGTTCAGAGGGCTATACAACAAAAGACAATTGTAAAAACGGTATTGCTTCAGTCAAAGCTCACTCACCTCATGATGTTTACTATCGACGTTTAACAGCAACTAATGGACAAGACTATTTCACATTAACCGCTTCGAATAACCAAGTAATTGGCATGAGCGAGTTGTATGTCTCAGCCCAAGGAAGAGATAACGGCATCGAGTCAGTAAAAAATAATGCACCTACCGCTGTAATTGAAGATTTAACTTTAAATGCAGTTTATAGCTAGAGCCTCGTGCTCTAGTTTTACTCAACGTAGGTAATAATTATGTTCATTGATTGGATAGATAATTCACTAACACAAAGCTTAATACTATCCCCCGTAATGGGGGTATTATTTGGCGCACTATTTTCAAGCCTCACAAAGTCACCAGAGCTGAATTCGCCAAGAACAATTATCAAGACCCGAGAAGTTTACCGCGAACGTGTCATTTATAGAAATTCGCGAAGCCGAAGTGCAAGCAAAGATGAAAGAGGTATTATAGGGCTTGCTGCATTTGGTTTAATGGTAGCTATTTGGCAATATGCTATTTGGGCAGTTGAAATACAGCATTACATTGAATATTCAATTTTAAGCGTGCTTAGTTTTTCTGTCACCACCGCTTTAATATCTATTTATAAAGGCCACTTCACCAGTCAAGAATGGTGGTTTTACGTGATATTTCCAATAGTCTTTTTATGTTTTTCTATGTATCTGTTATCAGAAGCAAGCAGCCGTTTTGATCCTAGCCTAACTGCATTAGCAAAAGGCACAAACTGGATTCAATTCTATTTACATTCACTGACTGGTTACGGTCGGAATTTCATGATTTCGCATGTAATTGGCATTGTTACTTTAGCCGGCTTGATATTAACGACAACCATTATTCTGATTCATTATTTAAGTTTGATGAACCAAAGAACAACTAGCTCTGTTCAAGGGTTTTGGACATTTTTAGTTGGTGTAACTGGTGTTTTCTCAGGCCGTAAGGGAATAGCTGTTAGCAGTGTACTAGCTATTATTTCATTTCTTTTAATAAATGAACATGTTGCTCGCTGGGCAACAACATCAGCCTAATTAAAGAGGTATAAGCATGAAAGAACAAACAATACGTCGTCCAAAATTTGATGATGAGACAAAGTTAAAAGTATATGAAAAAACTGACGGTTGCTGCCATCTTTGCCATAAGAAAATTGCCAAGAAAAATTATGGTGTCATTGGCGCTAGAGGTGCATGGGAAATTGACCACTCTAAACCAGCATCTAAAGGTGGTAGTAATCATATGAATAATTACCAACCAGCATGTATTCCATGCAATCGAAAAAAAGGTAACTCCTCTACTAAGTCGGCTAGGCGTGTTCATGGTGTAACGGCTTTACCAAAATCTAAACAACAAAAAGTAGAAATTAGAAAACGTAAAATTTTAGGTGGTGCAGGTGCTGGGGCTATTGTCGGTATGAGGTTTGGGCCCGTAGGTGCAATTATAGGTGCTATCGGCGGAGCAGTTTTGAGTGCAAGTGATTAAGGAAATGAATAGATGTGGTTAAATATTAAAACAGGCCCGATGGGGGCACTTTCAAATCTATTACTTGACCCGCTAAACTTCAATGCTGGCGAATTTCTAGATAAAACATATAAAAATAATGGGATAATTCCTCAAAATTTTAACGAATTATGTTTATTATGCTTTGCTTTCGAAAAAATGAAAGAGAGTATATTTCCAACTGTTGGCACTGCCATTCATCAACTAAAAAACGAATCAGCTCCTGTTATTGAAAATACAAAACGTTCATTAACTAGCAATATTAAATACTTATTTAGTAACGTAATGCCAGTAGATGAATTGATAAAAAAAGAAACTATTCATTACTGTGATATAACAAATCAGCAACTTGATAGATTAATTGAGCACTTTCATATTGAAGAAAGAGGTGCATTATCACCTCAAAGTAAAGAGCTACTAGATCTCATCTCGTTCTATTGGTTTAGTGAAAACATGTATCTCGTTTTTTCCGATATCGCTGAAGTTAATTGCTCTAACGAAGGAGAAGTATCCTTTTACCCTAAAGATAATAGAGCCAAAGAGTTGTTGTTAAGGAAATGGTTTGCAAACCATTGGGAAAGTGTTAGCTCCATGAGCAATATTGCAACAATTGATACAATAGGCTCTGGCCCTCAAATAACCATTGATATTGTTCAAAATATCAAAATGCATGGATTGAAATTAAGAGATAAATACTTTTCAATTCCAAACCAAATTATTCCTGACAAATTGGCTTCTTTAAATACTTTTAAAATTTTAGATTCTCTTTGTCATCTACTATCTTCTCTTCTGTGGTCTTCCTTGAAGTGTAATAAACCCTATCTGAATTATGCAACATTGGTTCAGCTGGGTTTAAAAAAGGAAATGTTACCTGAACTCGAAAGTCTATTCAGTGCCTTAAGAGCTACGGATAAAGTGATACGATTTGGAGACGGTTACGCGAAGCTTCTATATCCAACATTTTCATACCAGTCTAGAGTTCTAATAAAAAATGTATTTGATGCATTACCTCATAAAGAGCAAGGCACCTTCTTAAATGAAATTGGTAACTATTTTGAAAATGATTATATTAGAAATCGTTTTAAAACTAGTTTTGAAAATAAGTATGAGGCTTATTCAGGGATTACATACAAAGAAAAAACACATAATAATGATATTCTAGATGTTGATATTATTGTAAAAGACTTAAGAAGAGACAAGTATTTATTTATTCAGGTAAAGTATGTATTAAGTGGTGGGACAGCATACCTTCAAGGTGATAATGGATACCTTTCAAAAAAAAGAAAAACGATTACCAAAGGAATTAATCAGTTAATAGCGGCTAAAAAATTATTAATCTCAGGCGCGTTAAATGAAGAGTTAAAACTTAAAAAAATAACTAATTGCAATTTAAGCAATACTGAATTTATTTTAATTCATAACGTTACTAATTTAGATTTTCAATTGGATGATAGTGGTGCCCCTCAGACTGAATATCAATTACAGATTCCGAAAATGAATATTAATGTTTTGCTCAAGGATGATACCTCAGAACAACCATACTTTAAGATGAAGCGACCAACTATATTTGAGAAAAGAAATCTCCAAAG
>PJEL010005450.1_pt1 | contig 10280 bp, 6 predicted proteins | sample 1853271 | NCBI WGS metagenome assembly PJEL01 (sample SAMN08108733, study PRJNA415343) | Invertebrate metagenome, whole genome shotgun sequencing project. | host: Globobulimina | place: Sweden: Gullmar Fjord | collected 2015-08 | reverse complement strand
GTCTTTCAGAAACGTGGGGGCCGTACCATACCTGCTCCAGTCTTTTGTCAGCAGGCACCCCCTTTCCTCCGCAATCCTGAAAAGCTCGGTGCCCGGGTACGGACATGCTATGGCAATACTGGGATCGTCGGTCAATCCCTTCATTAACTGCGCGGTCATTTTGACTGACTCCATCGTCTCTCCGAAATTTCCGACCATCAGAAAGGTCCCTATATAAAGACCGATCTCTCTGCAGTATTCATGTACCTTTATAATCTGTTTATTTGTAATTCCTTTTTTCAGCAGCTTCCGGACACGGGTGTCAGCGGATTCGACCCCGACATCGATCCTCACGCATCCCGCTGTTTTCATTTTTAAAAGCATCTCTTCATCGAGAGTGTTTAAACGGGCATTTGCCATCCAGTTAAACTTTATTCCTGATTCCAGCAGAAGGCTGCAGAAATCAAACACCCTCTGCCTGTCTGTCGTGATCAGGTCATCGACAAAATCAAACTGCTCCATGCCGAAGGTATTATGCAGGTACATAACCTCATTAAAAATATCTTCAGCAGTGCGCCCCCTGAACTTGCGTCCGAAAATAGTATGCGAATCACAGAACACACACCTTGCCGGACATCCCCTGCTCGATAAAAGGGCGAAGGTAGGCTTGGCAGAATCGCCTCCGGAGCTTATAACCGTATACTTGTTCAAATCAAGCAGGTGCCATGCAGGCCAGGGAGGGGTGCTGAAATCAAAAACTTTATCAGGAGGAGAATTCTTTATTATTTCATTATTCATGCGGTCACGATAACAGATACCGGGAACCGATGATAATCCCTTAATGCCCTTCTTGCTGACTGAATCCAGTAGTATACCAAGGGGAATTTCACCCTCTCCGTATACAGCAATATCCAGATCTTCTACCTCGGCAAGCAGGTCTTCCGGCACAGCGCTCGTATGAGGCCCTCCTGCTGCAACGATTATGCCCGGCACTATGGCTTTGCAGGACTTTATTAATTCAACAGCGTTGGCATACTGGTTTGTCATGAAGGATACCGCGACCATATCCGGCCTGCAGCTTCTAATCTCCTTTTCCAGGTTGTCCCGGGTAAATGTGTTGACATTAAAGTCGATTATTTTTGCTTCATGCCCATGCTGAATAAGATAGGCCGCAAGTGAGGCGACCCCGATGGGCGGACTCTTTCTCGGATATGTGTATTCGGGATATAGAAACAGAATCTTCATATTGTGTTACTCCTTAATATCTTTTCCTTACTGCATATCATCAGTAATACATAATTTTAAATGCTGCCTTCCAGGCAGTGGCGAGATACCGGTTAAGTTTACTTTTCCTGTAGTCTGTCCATTTGCCGGCATACTGCCCGAAGAATTCTCTTCCTGTTAAGCGGTACATTATTTTCAGCTGGACAATATGGAGACTGTGGTAATACCGGCTGGCAATGCCCGGGAACCTGGTCCCGGCAAGATCATAGGTTGACCAGAAGCCGTTATCGTATCTGTGAAGGTTCTTTTCGAGAGTATTAACCCCTTCATTGAACAGCTCCAGCGCTTCTGTTTTTTTAGTGGCGAGCCAGTAATCATATACTCCCCAGAGCGCCCAGATAAATCCGTTCAGGATATGGGTGTTTGGTGTTACTATGGCTTCCTCAAGCCACAGGCATCCGTTTTCATCGATCGACTTGACTCCCCCATCTACGTCTATTGTATGCTGAAATGAACGGAAGGCCTTTTCTGCAATATCAAGATATTCTGTTTTCCCTGTTAATGAATGCGCCCTTGTTAAAACAGATATGCCATGCCCCTGGCCGAGAGAGGTATACCACGGTCCTTTCAGTTTCCTGAAATATTCCCAGTCAAAATCGTATTCCCAGACTCCTATGCCTTTTTCTCTTTCTTTAAGGTTCCCGGCGAACCAGTCGACTTGTCTGAAAAATATATCTCTGTGAGCAGGATCTCCTGTATTAAGATATCTCTCAAAGTGTCCCAGCGCATACTGTCCTATAGCATCAGGATTGTACTGAACTCCGATCTTCCCGAAGTAATTGAGCATAGGGACCCCATCATCATCAAAGGGGCCGGGGAAGTCTGTCTTTGAGGTATAGTCCATATAATAATTCTTCAATTCATCAGGATCATTCTTCTCATTAAAAACAGGTTCCGTATGCCAGAAACTCAGGTTGCTGCTACCTGAACGGAATATATATGCATTTGCCAGTCTCTTCCAGTAACGGATGCGGTCTGTTGATTTTCTGAATAATGGAAACGGAGTATATTCCGGCTGATTCATTTTCATTAAGAGCATTATTCTATATTCTCTTTCATGACATTATCGTTTTAAGACTGCTTTACCCACTGCTCCGCCGTCTCAGCTACATTTACATTGCCTGCAATGTGCAGCCGGTACGTTTAGATAATTCGTTTGTCCCCAACATGAGCCAAACTCATTTTTTCTTAAATATCAGGAATAATCTTATCTCCTGGAAAGACTATTCCCTCTATTCCACATAATATCTATCCTGATGGATCATTTCCCCATTTGAAATAGGGGGTGATTCTTACTATATATCGGGTATTTCCCTATAGATCTTAAGGGGACAATAAATATGCTGCTGTAACTGCATGATTTCATTGAAATTTAAAAATTATATTTGTCAAAAAAAAGGACATCTGAGAAAGCGGGTAAGAGGAGGGCAATGTTTGAATCAAAGAATGCCCGACCGGAAATGTATGAAATCTGATAACATTATATCAAGCTAAAAAGAATCGATTGAAAATTCTGTATTTTGAACCTCTGTGATTAAGCGGTATTTTTTTTGAGGTAGTTTCACGGTGGTTGTGAACAGTTAAAATAATGATTGAATCATTAAGCGCTAAAATTTATTCAAAACTTCCGGTTTGGACGCAGAATGTTGCCTGTACGCTGTATGGATTCAAGATGCGCAACGATCGGTATAATAAGGTATTTCATAATGCTTTAGAGTTTTTAGAGCAATCACAATGGTGGTCACTTTCCAAATTGTTGGAGTACCAGCAAGAGCAGTTGCAAAAGTTAATTACCCATAGTTACAAAACTGTACCGTACTATAAAGAGATTTTTGATCAGAGAAAACTGAAACCTGATGATATCAAGAGTGTTGAGGATTTAAAAAAGCTTCCGTTACTGGAAAAAATAATTGTAAGAGAACGTTTTGATGATTTGATATCTCAGGATTGGCCTAAAAAGCGTTTTAGGTATACTCATACAGGAGGGACAACGGGTACAGCTTTGAATATAGTAGTTGACAAAGATACCCAGCCCTGGAACTGGGCAACAGTTTGGAGGAATAGATGTCGTTTTGGTATAGGGCTTAATGATTCATATATTGTGTTTGCAGGCAGGAATGTTGTTCCGCTTTCCAATATGGCACCGCCGTTTTGGCGCAGGAATGAGGTAATGCATCAGACTTATGTTTCTCTTTTTCACATGACTAAACAAAACATGCCTGCTTTGGTGGATTATCTCCAAAAACGCAAAGTTGCTTATTATAGCGGATACCCATCGGCCCTGTATTTATTAGCTGGCTATTTATCGGAAAATGCTGTCAAACTTGAGAGTCCTCCCAAAATGACCTTTACCGGTTCTGAGACACTTCTACCTCATCAAAGGAGGTTGATAACGGAGACATTTAAGAGTGATGTTGCGGATTTATATGGAGTAACTGAGCAATGTGGGATGATAAGCGAATGTGAAAAGCACAGTTATCATGTTGATATGGAGTACGGTATTATAGAATTTTTACCCATTGAAGGGATGCCTGATAACATTCGGCAGGTAGTCTGTACAGGTTTTACTAATTATGCGATGCCTCTTATTAGATATCGATTGGGAGATATTGTAACCATATCCAATGAAAAGTGTTCCTGTGGTCGCGAATCGCCTGTTGTAAAAAAGATAGATGGCCGTATCGAGTCTTATATTGTTACTCCTGATGGCCGCCAGGTTGGCAGGCTTGATTTTTTATTTAAAGATAGCAGCAACATTAATGAAGCCCAATTAATACAGGAAACAGATGAAGATTTAACAGTTAAGGTTGTTAAGTCTGCTGACTATAAGGCGGGTGACGAAAGAAGTCTTCTTGAGAATATAAAGAAATATTTGGGTGACCAGATAAATGTTCATATTGAGTATGTAAAAGAAATACCACGCGAGAAGAACGGCAAGTTCAGACAGATTATCTCAAAGGTATTTAAAGATAGATATACGACTGTTAATTAAGATTGAAAACGGTTTGGAATAAGATACACAGGCTGGTCGATATGATAAAACATAAGGGGAAATTGCTTATCCTGAAGTCATGGAATTTGACTTGATACCAAAAAGATAATATTTGCCACGAAGGAGCTGTTTTACATTAATCATGACTTATGTACAGACCTCGCGTATGGAATTAAATGTCTTTCTTGATGCCTGCTCCCAATCGTATGAGAATGATTTATCATAAGCTTTCTCTCCCATCTCATTCATCCATTGCTGATCATCAAGATGCTTAAGTAAAAGCCCGGCCAGCTCGTCGGGATTGAAAGGATCAAAATAAACGGCAGCATCACCTGCCAGCTCCGGCATGGGCCCTTTACTGGAGAGAAAAATCGGTCTCCCGGAGCCGAGGCTTTCCAGAACTATATTGGGACAGTTTTCACAGCTTGAGGCATAAATATGGGCCTTTGCATGATGATATACGGACGGCAGCTCATTATACGGAATCTGGCCGGTAATGATTACCCTGTCCTTGAGGCCGAGATTCTTTATTTCTTTTCTGACAGCGCTGCTGTAAGGCTCTGTTTCTGCTCCCACGAGCAGGAGTTTTTCCCCGGTACGTCTCTCACGGCAAAGGACCTGAAATGCCCTGACTATCTCCAGCTGTGTTTTTATCGCATGAAGGTATGATACATATAGCAGATACTCTCCATCGGGAATGAATCCGCTTCTCGGTATATCCTTCCTTCCGGCAGTACGGAATGAATCATCCAGACCGTGGGGGATGACCACCGATAAACCTTTTCTGTTCGGCAGCTTATTGTCTATCGTCTCTTTTGCAAACTCTGAAAGGAATATTACCATGTCGGCTTTAGTGAATGTTCTGCGCGATATCTTTTCGAGCACCGACAGTCTTGCCCGCCTGAATCCGAAAGGGTATTTCCGTCTGCTTGCAGAATCAAAAATAAGCATGTTCTGAAACGCAGCTGCCGTAGAACAGTTTTCCGGAGGTCTGAAATTTATGATGCCGCCCGGGCAGAACACCAGATCAGCCTGCAACTCTTCCAGGATCTTCGGGATCCTGCGTTTTTCCCATAAAGCGCGCTGAAGGATATTATTCATGGGCACATTGCAGGTAATAACATCTATTCCGGGAATCGAATACAAATCAGCGCTTTGAGGCGGCGATAAGACGTATATTTTCATATCAGGAAATTCGTCTGCACGTTTCAGGAGATTAACGAGGTGTGTCTGTCCTCCTCCCAGAAGGAGCGGAATGGCATTTATAGCAATTCTTTTTATCATTATATACTGCTGTACATATCTACAGCGCTTTGAGATATGACATCCCATGTCATCCACTGCTTAGCAAACAGCTTTCCGTTTTTCCCCATTGCTGAAGCAGCATCACTGTTTTCCAGTAAATACCCGACTGCATTCCCGAAGTTTCTTTTTTCCGCCCCTTTTTTTACGACAAACCCTGTTGTGAAATCCCGAATCAGATAGTTTGCTATCCCTACATCGCACGTTACCACCGGAATACCCGCAAACAGAGGCTCAGCAATTAAATGACCGAATGTCTCGGAACTTGAAAGACAGACGGCAAGGTCCATTTTTTTGAGGATGGAAGGAACGTATCTCCTGTCAACTCTTCCGGTAAATCTTACATGTCGGGACAAACCGCGTTTTTTGACATACTCTTGCACTTCTTTTTTTTCCGTCCCTTCGCCGAATAACCAGAGTTTGGCCTCTTCCTTGATAAGTATATCAGCCACGCAATTAATGAGTTTAATGTGCTGTTTGACCTTTGAAAAATTCGCCAGATAGATTATATTTTTTCTGCTCTCGCTTAATTCACCGTAGAAGTCCAGATTTTCAAGAGATACATCTTTACTGAATTCTTCCTGGTTGCATCCAAGAGGCAAGACGACCAGGCGGACAGAGTTTTTAAACAGGAGATTATATCTCATGAATTCATCTTTAGCCGAATGGCTTAAAAATTGAACCGCGTCCAGCCGCCTCAGGTAGAAAAGGGACACAAGATTTGTGAATAAAGGCCTGTACCAGCGGCCGTGCTTAAATGAATGCATTGTGGTTACAATTCTGAATTTCAGCTTATATTCTTTTTTGATTTTAAGTATCTTTGAAATCTGTCTGAAACCATGGCAGTGAACAATATCTACTTCTTCGAGAAACTTCATGTTCCTTATATCATCGGGCGAATCAATTATTTCGATCTGTACATGTCGAAGACTCTTTATCTTTTCATGTAACCCGCTGTTCTGCTCATGCGCTACCGTTACAAAGTATATTTTCATCCGGTTATTTGCAGCCCTGTCCAGTCCGGCTATCCAGTCGGCAAAGTGATATGTCAGGCCATGGTCCTTATCGAATCCTAAAAACAATAGAGTTTTCATTGAATACTCCCGGTAGTTGAATGAACAATGTCCGGGGAAGAAACTCTCTTTCCCGCCAAATCGTTCTTTGGTTTTGGTTTATGGAATTTGTCAATTGCCTGCTGATATAACAGTTCTACTCTTTGCGCTGTTTTTTCCCATGTATATGAGCCCATGATCATCTGCCGCGCATTCCGCCCGATATTGTCTCTGATATTTTTGTTTTTTATGAGATGGACTATCCAGCCGGCAAAATCCTCTTCATTGTCTGCAGCTATCATGTTTTCCTGGTGCCGGGAATGCCTGATGCCGTAAAAACTGCAGTTCGAACCGACTACCGCCTTTTCCATGGACATGGCTTCAAGGACCTTATTTAAAATTCCACAGCTTTTCATGACCGGCGACACCGATACAGTCGCCCTCTCGATGTACGGCCTGATATCATCTACGTAGCCGGTTACTATAATGTTTTTATCCTGCTCAGCGATGTTGAGTAATTTTCTCCCTGGATTTTTGCCTACCAGATACAGTTTAATATCTGGCAGGACACTTTTTATCCGGGGCAGTACCCGGCGGACAAACCAGACAGCATAGTCCGTGCCTCCACCTCCCATGTTGGCAGTATAGATCAATGAGGGATAGTCCTGAGCGAGCCCTGAGGGCCTGAAATAATTGGTATCAACTCCATTAGGTATGGCCTCTGCGTCAATACTCCTGTTAAGGCGGTAGAGATGGTTCTTATCAACATCCGATACTACATAACATTTCTGAAACCGGACATACTGCTGTTTCTCATATCTTCTCACATTAAACAACTGCAGCAGGTTATATATTTTCCTGTGGAGCGATTTCATGGGAAAGCGGAAAACACTGTCTTTCAACGCAAGGGAAAGACTGTCATTCGGCGATATTACCGCAGGTATACGGCCGGCAATATTATTTATATACGGTATGGTATTTATTCCGTCAAAATGAACGATGTCCGGCTGCAGATACTTCACAGCAGCATTTAGAGAGTGCTCAAAATTGTCTGATCTGAAATCTTTGACAAAAGAGGGCTCCCGGCCGAACATGTTGCCAAGGACTCTGGCCGGCAGGGACATCTGGTTTTTTTTAGGTTCAAATATGATATTCCGGCAGAACTGTCTCATATGCAGAACGTTTTGTTCTTCTATTTCAGACGGTGTTTCATAAAATGATTGAATATATAGATCATGTTTCTTTGATAACTGACGTACAAGGTTATAGACCTTGATTTTAAGACCGTCCGTTGGAGGATAGGGAAAACTATTGGTCAGGAGCAGAATCTTCATTCGTTTCAATATTTATTTCTCCTCTATCGACAATATTACTGTTTTCTTCTGCAGTCGGCCCGGATGAGACGGTATCCATGCCTGCGGGAAGAGTCTTCATTTGATGTTCCTGTGCAGCACCCAGCGGATACAATACCGGCCTTACTGCTGACAGGCGCATAAAGAACTCGCATGCAGCTATAGAACCGCTAAGAACCATTACCTTGAAACCCAGCCCCTCAAGTGTCCCTTCAATGGAAATATTCAGCAGAGAAAACAGAAAAAGTGTTTTGGCAACCGGCAGACACATTAAATTCATTTTTATCATGGCGCGCCAGTAAATCCAGGTGACGGTCGTATATGCGATGATGCCGATTATAACGAATAAATTCCCGCCCACAATATAAAACCATCCGACAAGGGAAGGGGCGGAACCATGAATATGGTCCGGATCATAACCGAGCACATCATTTGTAAAAAATTTCGTTACCGAGGTCTGAATCGCCCTGGAGCCAATCGGCTCTATTCCGGTCCCCACAATCGGGATAATACTCAGCATCCCACCACGAAAGAACATGGATGCAATTCTTCCGTAAGCGGTTTCTTCTATGTCGGATGATTCATCGGAAGAAATGTCCGCGGCTTCCTTTAATGAAGTCATTATTGTAGAACGGGGATCTTCAGCGCGTATTGAGCGGTAAGAAGAAATTACAGGGAAGGTCACAGATGTGGCCAAAAGGATAATAACAAACAGCTGCAGTCTCTGCCTGCTCATGCGACGGGTAATCAGAAACAGCATAAAAACCCCGATAAATGTACCCAGCAGCGCCCCCCTGGAGGACCTAAACAGCATATCGCTCAGCCCATGCAGTATGAGCAGTAATAAACCAAAGTTAAACTGCCTCCTGGAGCCTCCCACATCACTGCACCAGAGCAGCATTATTAAAAGTCCCGGAATGAGCAGGAACCTTGTGTAGAAAATCAACCCCGCCAAACGATATGGCAGATATACACTCTCGGCACCCATTTGGGAAATCCCGGTAATGTACATTGCATAAGATGTAATGCCCATGAGAAGGAAAGTCGTCCAGAACAGAACAGATGATGTCAACCGGTAATTGAATTTCTCTTTGTGCTGCTTTTCCTCCTGCGGAATTTTCAGATTGCCTGCCAGGAATACCGCTGTCAGACAAAATGTAGCAAATGCATATGTGATTGTCGCATAGGCCTTAATAAGAGCTTCTTTTGAATAAGCCAGCCAATTGAGGGCGTTGAGCCAGAATTTCTTATCAACAATCATGTCAGGATCCAGTGCTATCCAGTAGAATTGAATGTAATAGGCTGAAAAGATCAGAATAAGTGTCCAGATATATGGATTAACAGCCGTCGAGAATGGCAGACCATTTATAAGAAGCCATGAGGCACAGAATGACAGGATCGAGAGGAAGAGATATTCCAGCTCAAATTTTTCAAAATATGAATATGTCAGGGCATACCCGCCAAGAAACAGCATGATAAAGAACAGGCGGGGCAAATAAGAATGAATGCCCGTTCTCACACTCCCGTTAAAATTATTTACTTCAGCAAGACTTTGCATGGCTTTGCAGGAAAGCTGTATGGCGCCTCCCCATCCTCCCTGTCAGTCCGTTGATGACCCCTTTAAATATCACCTTCAGGCGGTACATTTTCCGCTCCCCGCCGTAATAGATAATTCCCCATGTTCTCCGAGTGAGAATGTTTATCCCCATTAAAAAAGCAGCGTACCGGTTATTGTAGATTGCTTCAAAAACAATACCGTTCCTGATCCCGTAATACTGTTTCCAGTAAATTGTCAGCGGTATACTTCCTGACGAGGTCAGCACGTTATCATCTTTATGTTTTATGACCGCCTTCGGTACCAGGGCAAGTTTGTGATTCCTTGAAATCCTGTATGTATAATCCTTGTCGTCCACCAGCAGAAAGTATTCTCTGTCCGGAAAACCGATGTCCGTTATTACATCCCGGTGGATAAGGGGCCCCACAAAAGCATTGGCATCGATGGGAACTATGGGCATCTGAAGAGCGCCCTCCAAGTCTTTAAGCCCTTCCTCTTTCATAAAGAGTGACTTGCGTATGAACTTATGGTGGTATGACTGGACTACATCCTTTCCGGTGGAGGTTCCTACAATTAACGGACACGCTGCCGACAGATTATAAGTATAAGTTTCGGACAGGAGAGTCTCAAGGCAGTCATCAGTCGGCTCCGCGTCATCGTCCATTAACCACAACCTGTCATACCCTGCGTTATATCCTCTGACGGTTCCTTCGTAAAAACCTCCTGCACCGCCGGTATTATCGTCAAGCCTGACGTAGTCAATT
>PJEL010005449.1_pt1 | contig 10280 bp, 6 predicted proteins | sample 1853271 | NCBI WGS metagenome assembly PJEL01 (sample SAMN08108733, study PRJNA415343) | Invertebrate metagenome, whole genome shotgun sequencing project. | host: Globobulimina | place: Sweden: Gullmar Fjord | collected 2015-08 | reverse complement strand
TAGTACCAGCTTGGTCTGAACAAAATTCATAGGACATTCGATGCCTCGCAGATCTTTGAACTGCACAGCGTTAGATCTTTTATTCTTTTCTTGTTTATCCTCCACACCCACCGTGAATCGTAATGAATCATCAAGGGTTTGGTACAGCCTTTCAATCTCTGTGGTCAGGTCGAGGATATCCTGTTGGTGATCAATAAAGCGGACTGTTGGTTCGGATTGGGCAACTTTTATCAAGTCATCGAAGCGTTTATCGACCAAGCCGGTCCGAATAAAACTGTTTCTGAACAGGGTGAACGCCTCATGGTGTTTTTGAGCCTTTAGGCCCTGGGTAACAAGGAGCATGCGGCAGGCAGTATAGAGAAGATCAAAAAGGAGATTATCCTTTTCTTCGGTCTGGGTGCTGTGCAACTGCTTTCGCACTGCGTTGATATGTTTCAGATCAGCATGAACCATATCAAACATCCCAGCAGAACATTCTTCCTGTCCGATTTCTTTAAGGGAAAATGGTTTCAGGCTGCCGAAATCAGCATAAAACAGAGGCCCGTCAGAGTAGTCCGGTACGGTTGCGTATTTTTCCACAAGACTGGTTATATGTTCAGTGTTTTGATCAAGATAATTCTTGAAATCATCGTACCGCTCATTTTTTGAAATGTATCTACTCAAAAGAGCAACCACAAAATCAGGAATATTTTTAGCTGGTATATCTCCAAGTGGAGAAGCGAGACGGGTTTCGCCGGATCGAACAACCCTGGCGCCGGCGTAGACTTGATAGGCCGGGTAGGCCGAACCCTTTTTCCGCTTGGCTTTACCGGCAAAACCAAGATCAGCCATCTGGTGCATGGCACAGGAGTTGGGGCAGCCGGAAATGTGAATTTTAAACCCCGGTATCTGGTCCAAGGCTAGCTCGCTTTGAGCTAATCTTTCCTTCAGTGTTTCTGCAAGACCGCTTGATTGGCAGATGCCCGCCTTACAGGCTTCAGCACCATTACAGTTGATCATGTTGCCAAAAACAGCAGGTTGTGCTGATAGGGTGTGCAACTTGTTAATTACCAGAAAAGCGTTGCCCAGATAGGCTTCAGGTATGTTCCGTAGCCGGAGATTCTGCTCCCGACCGCAGCGCATCGTGTTAGCACCGAAAAGTTTAACAAAATCAACCAGCAGCAATGCATCATTGTGCTGGAGATCGCCATGCCTGAGCGGAATAACTATTGAAGATAGGCCCACCTGTGGTTGAGTTTGCACATAGCGGTCTTGCCACCTTTCAAAATCCTCCCCTTCTATCGTTATCGGTTCCAGAAAGGGTATGGGCACGGCATCGGGAAGAGGGGCAATCTGCAGATCAAGAGATGAATTATTTTTAATCCGGTTGTATTCATAGTTAAACAGCCTGATAAATTCACTGCTGCCGAGCTTTTGCCAGAGAAACTTCAGACGGTTGGCATGGCGTTTTCGCCTGTTACCAAATTTATCGTACATTGTTTTTAAGGCACGGGTAACCTGGTATACCTTGTTGTCTAAAACAAAATCAAGTAACCGGTGCCCAACCTTTGGCTTCATTCCCAGCCCACCTCCGCAATAGACTTCAAAACCTTTTTCACCGCAGCGCTCAACGGCTACAAATCCTAGGCAGGTCATCTGGGTCAGGGCTGTGTCTTTAGAACTATTTGAGAATGAAATCTTAACTTTTCTTGGTAAATTCCATGAATCTTCCTCAGCAATCATCCTGGACGTAAGGGCAATGGCATACGGTTCAACATCAAAAGTTTCATCATGAGCTACCCCGGAATCATTGGATGTCAGTATATTGCGAATGGTATTACCGCCGCCCCCTCGAGCGCTTAAACCTACCCGTAATAATTGGCGAAGAACAATTGTCACTTTTTCCATCTCAATGCCATGAATCTGTATTTCCTGGCGAGTTGTAAAGTGAATCCTGCCGGACCCGTAAGAGCCGCTGATCTTGGCGGCTGCTTCCAGTTGAGCCGGGGTAATTCCACCTGTAGCGCATCGGATTCTGACCATACAGGCTCGATCTTGCCTTTCTTGATATACCCCATGGGCAACCCGAATCGCTTTAAAAGAAACTGGATCAATTTTGCCGTCGTTAAAGATTTGCAAGTCATTCCCAAACGTTTCCACATCAGCCGGGAACGAACAGGGAATTTGATAAAAGTTCATTGTAAACACCTCATATTTGGTATCATGTTGGTCTATAGTTGACTAACATGATCAAGTTAGTCAACTATAGACCAACATACAGTAACACTAAGTACGAAGTCAATAGGAAAATGGAGTGCAAAACAAGTAACTTTCCATCTCGTAAAATTTAAATATCCATATGGCTAAATTCTTAACGATATCATAAAGTAAGTAATGTACATTTCAGTTTCCCTATTCCTTTCAATCAAGTATAACTACACAAAAGAATTTAAAGAAAAGTCTGTGAAACCGAATACTTGTAGCGGCTCTGAATCATAAACGCCCGAAACTCAATCCCGATGAGCATAACCAGAAAAAATCATGAGATTATTCACGCGAATGATTCATACTATTCTGTTTTCGGTATTCAGTCAGAGGGGAGAATGAAATGTTATGAATCGAGACCAGGTATCCATTGCCATACTGAAAAATGCCCCATGAAGCAAATTATTTCAGGAAAAGAAGTTGTTACCTTAGATTCAATAAAAACGGACAGTATGGGCAATGAAAGACATTATATCGTTACTGCACGGCCTTTTTTCAATGCCAATGAGGAACTTGAAGGTATAGTCGAAAGTTTCCTTGATATCACTGAGCGCAAAAAAGCCAACAAGGCAAAAGAAGAACTTGAATACAAGCTCATCCAATCACAAAAAATGGAAGCTATCGGTACTCTGGCAGGAGGCATCGCCCATGATTTTAACAATATCCTATCAGCAATTTTCGGATATGCAGAATTGGGTAAATTACGAACTTCTAAAGACGACCCCCTGCGACCTTATTTTGAACAAATTTGTACCGCAGGAGATCGTGCAAAAGATTTAGTAAAGCACATACTTACTTTTAGCCGTCAGACTGAGCAAAATAAAGGCCCGGTACAAGTTCATTCAATCTTAAAAGAAGTACTTAAGCTGATCAGGGCGTCCACGCCAGCCACAATTGAAATACGGGAAGATATCGATGTTCAATCCGACTATATTTTCGCCGACCCTACTCAAATTTATCAAATTATTATGAATTTATGCACAAATGCGGTTCATGCTATGGAAAAAAAGGGAGGGGTTTTAGATGTTTCTCTTCACGTAGTTTCTTTAGGCCAAGTTGACCTGGAAAAAGAACCAGGGATGAACCCTGGAGAGTATACAGATTTAATTATTCGTGACACTGGCCATGGTATTACTAATGAAACTAAGGAAAAGATTTTTGATCCATATTTTACAACGAAAGAAGTTGATAAAGGAACTGGGCTTGGGTTGTCAGTAGTACTCGGTATTGTAAAAAGCCACGGGGGTAAAATTTCGGTTGAAAGCGTAGTAAATTCTGGGAGTACTTTTCAAGTGTTCTTGCCTATTGTAGACCCTGAAGTTGATTCTGGAAAGAATCTTGAAGAAAAACTACCAAGTGGGAATGAAAGCATCCTTCTGGTTGATGATGAAGAAACTGTTGCCACAGTAGAGAAACAGGTGCTTGAAAGTCTCGGTTATACTGTAACGGTAAAGACTAGTAGCATTGAAGCCTATGAAGCATTCAAAAAACACCCTCAAAAGTTTGACTTAGTGATAACTGACCAGACAATGCCAAATATGACAGGAGTTGACCTTGCAAAAGAGTTGTTGCTTTTAAAACCAAATATTCCCATTATTTTATGTACCGGTTTCAGTAAAAGTGTCGACAAAATTATAGCGAAAGCCATCGGCATTAAAGGGTTTGCAATGAAACCTATTGCAATAGAAGAAATTGCTAAGCTGACCCGAAAGGTATTGGATGGCTGACAAATCAGTCTGTTTGACTTTTTATCGCCTGCAATTTTCGGCATTTCACCTTGAGTTTATTTGCATTTGTTTCCAGTAGATTTGAAAACATCAGCAATTTTTTAAAAACTTTACAACAGAACCAGCGCTATTAGGAATAACTTTCAAAGATAATGAACAAAGCCATCTCTTCCTTTTCCGAGCCGATCAGGTCTCTCTTGATCTTTATATCGATTATATGGTCGGTCCATTTCTTCTCTTTTATTTTCCCTCTCCAGCGATATGGTCTGGTCCCGAGAGATTTGCTTGGCTGCGTAGGGATCATAACCGCACCGTTTTTGCATGGCAGTTTTTCACATCTGACAGTCAACACAATCGGCCTGTTAACATTCGGAATCATTTTTTCATTATTGGAAAACAAGAGAACATTTGACATTCTCATCACGATTGCCCTGATTCAGGGAATTTTGACCTGGCTTTTCGCCGGAGGTGGTACTCATATTGGGGCATCGGGAATTATATTCGGACTCTTCGGGTATTTGATGCTGGCTGGTCTCTTTCAAAAGAAAATCAAGTACATTATTATCTCAATTTTTATCCTGTTTTCTTACGGCGGGATGATTTTTGGTGTTTTGCCCGGTCAGCCGCATATCTCCTGGGAATCGCATTTATTCGGCTTCATAGCCGGAGGGGTTGCAGCCAAATTTCATTCAAAACAATTCTCTAAAGAAATATGATCCCAATTTCGTGAAAATTTATCCAACAGCCAGAGTAAATCTTAGGGTGATTAACCCTATCAATACCAAGATCACCTTAAACTTCAGGTAAAGATAACCCCCAACACACATAACAAAAATGAAACAAAACACAGGAATGAGCGATGCCAGTAAGTGGCGAGCAACAAAGCGCAATAGGGCCTTGGCCATGCTAATCAGTTGATATGCTTACGCAATTCTGTGTCACACATTCTGTAGGTAGTTGATATTAATAGACCGTATTATTAGTTTTGGGACCAAAATCGAAGCGAGTCGGGGTCGGCCAAAAACAACTAGTTAATTTAACGCCATAAAGTGCAAAAGATAGCATTGCTCTGCACCTTCACGACTACGACCCCGTATATATTATTATATCGTAAGCAAAAGAAGAATAGAGTATTTATGTTTGTGATTAACCAATGTGTTAAGCAAACTCTTTAACGTTTTCCTGCCAAGTATGTCATGCTTTGTCTGGCTCTCAGAGCCATTGAAGCTTATTCTGATCGCTTAAAAATAAGAATCCAGCAGAAAACCTCGTGGATGTTAACATTCCTTAATTAATTCTTCACCCGCCGGCTATACCGGCCCCTGGAAAGGGTATTTTGCTCAGTTGTCCATTGGTGAGCATGCATACTTTCATGAAATTATTTTCCAAAAATTAAGAAAGAAATTTCTAGGATATTAAAGGCTATTGATATGATTTACAGATATAATGATTTGAAAGATGAAACAAATTCCCGTAAACGTGCTATGGAAGCATTAAAAAAGACCCGCCTGGATATCACCTCAAGCGCACAAGAAGAGGTGTCCGGCGACAAATTTTTCTTCAAAAAAATTTGGTCTTATATGAAACGAAATAAGGTTAAGGCCATATGACCTCAACATTGTCCAACTATGAAAAGGGGTCAAGTCTTTGCTTGACTCTTGTCAGTAAAAAAAGCCTATTTACTTGGTCCGACCAAAAAACTACTTCATATTTTTAAATTTAATTTGTTCATATTCGATTTTATGCCTTGATTCTTGTATTTCTACAAGTAATTGTTTTTGTTTCCATTCATTTTTCATACGTTCAGTTATGTCCGTGCAGAACCCGCCTACTGCGGTTACTACGCCATCTCTGTCATGCAAGGGGAACTTTGAAGTTATGAAGGTGTGGATACCATCAGCTAAAGGTATAGTTTCTTCAAATTCGACAGGGATGTTTTTTTGTAAGACTTCTTCATCCTGAGAACGAAAAAGGGCCGCAACTGATTGAGGAAAAATATCAAAATCATTCTTCCCAACGATATCTTCAAGAGTCACTTGAGCGAGTTCTTCATACCTTTTGTTAATCATTAGGTAGTTGTAGTTGCTTTGAGCGTCTTTTAGGTAAATAGGTGCAGGGATATTGTCCAAAATCTCTTGAATGTATTTTTCGCCAAGTGAAAGCGCCTTTTCTTTTTCTCTGAGCAGGGTATTTTCAAGCTCAAGAGCGTTGATTTTTTGCAACAGCTCGTGTCGTGTTTTTTTTGTCATCTTACCTGTCCTGAAGAATGGGAGCTTTTCAATTTTAAATATTAATACAGGATATTCTTTAGACTTGCAAGCGCAACGGGGTCGAATCAAGATAACCTATTGGAATATAACCATAAATACTCCAAGAATAAGCGTTTTCAATGCGTAGAAAACACTTTAAAGAACAGGTCCATATATTAGGATAAACGGGTTAAACAGGCTTCAATATCCTCTTCAGGGGTAGTGATAGGTAAAAGCGTCGATTCGTCGACAAGTGCATTCAAGACTGTAGGTGTTAAAAATCCCGGCATCGTCGGACCAAGGCGAATACTCTTAAACCCATAATGAAAGAGTGACAAAATAATAGCAACGGCCTTTTGTTCATACCACGAAAGGATAAGCGACAAGGGAAGTTCATTTATTTCAACCTCCAGCGCTTCTGCTAGCGCGGTGGCAACCACAATTGCAGAATATGCGTCATTGCACTGGCCAACATCTATCAGTCTCGGCACACCGTCTATTGCCCCCAGGTCGCGGTCGAAGAAACGAAATTTGCCGCAAGCCAAGGTAAGTATAACAGTATCTTCAGGGGCTTTTTCAACAAACTCCGTGTAATAATTGCGTCCTGGTTTGGCTCCATCGCATCCAGCCACCAAGAAGAAATGCCGGATTTGTTTTGATTTCACATAATCAACCAAGGTATCAATGACGCGGCCCATGGGGTGATCTTGCAAAACCGTATTACGAGCGTAGCCAACCCATACAGAACCAAGTTCCTTATCTTCGGTAAATCCTGGCATCTCTAAAGCTTTTTCTATCACTGGAGCAAAATCACCGTTTGCAACATGGGTAATTCCTGGCCAGGCAACAAGCCCTGTTGTAAAGACATTATCTTTATAATTTGATCCAGGTTCCTGGATGCAGTTTGTGGTAAATAAAATGGCACCGGGAAATTCGGGAAGTTCTTTTTGCTGATTTTGCCAGGCGCTACCGAAATGGCCGATAAAATGGCTGTATTTCTTCAACTCTGGATAGGAATGGCTTGGCAACATTTCACCGTGGGTATATATGTTGATTCCTTTTTCTTCTGTTTGTTTGAGCAGATCTTTTAAATCTTTAAGGTCATGACCGGTAATCAAAATTGCCTTACCGGTTTTATGGCCTAGACTGACCGGGCTTGGTTGTGGATGACCAAAATGGCTGGTGTTTCCTTTATCCAATAATTCCATGGCCCGCAAATTTGTCTTCCCTGTATCAAGGGCTAACGCAGCCCAATCCTGTAGGCCAAGGTTTTTATCAGTTAACTTGCTTAATTTTTGAAGTAAAGAAACATATATGTCATCATCTTCCTGTCCAAGAACTGCGGCGTGATCTGCATAAGCCGCAGCACCTCGGATGCCGTACAATGTTGTTTCTTGCAGGTTTTTCACATCTTCATCACGAGCGCGATCTATGGGCAGACCAATTTCTTCTCCCTGTTTTACCAGCTCAGTAAGGTTTTTTGCCGGTTGAAAAGTAGCGGCAGAATCATCAAAGGTTGTAGTACCGCCAGCATTTGATATTTTGCTTTGAAGTGCTTCGCGCATTTCAACCGTTTTTCTTATAAGAGTTTCAAGGCGGGCCGGATCAAAGTTGACATTGGTAAGAGTAGAAAAAATTGCCTTCATTGTGAATTGATTGATATCAGCGTCGTTTATATCAACTTTCCTGCCGGCAATAGCAAAATGACTTAATCCTCTCACTGCATATGTTAAAAGATCCTGGAGGGCTGCAACTTCATGCTTTTTTCCACAAACTCCAATTTTAGTGCATCCGCCTTGAGCTGTTTGTTCACATTGATTGCAAAACACTTGAATTCTCCTCTTTGTCTTAGATTTTTTTTATCCATTGAAGGAGCAAAAGAGATTTATAATAAATTACATATGCATCATAACGATGCCGTTTAATTTCTGTTACCGACTAAAGGATGATTTTTCAAGGTGGCATTTAGATAGAAAGGAAATACTTAGCCCGGATATTTCACGAGTTCAATTGGCTGAAAGCGCAAGGCGCATGCTATTTTTCAGTATGCTTATACGGAAGATAGCATGCAACGTGGTGATTTCAGCCAATTGGGCTCGCCCAACGGGTGAACAAAAGTGGTAAGCCCCCATAGAGGTGACTGGTACAAATTGGATTTTTCAAAATGCCTACTCATCATCTTGTATTATGCATTATTTCAGCATGTTACGCAGTGCTGCCACTTTTGTTCATGAAATGTTCGGGTTAGGGTGAATTGATAATGAACTTTAAAGGGGTTGCAAGAGCAGAAAGGCATACATTGACCAAATGGAATATTCAGAAGTTCGAGATTATGTATGCCGAATATATTCTCATAAAACGATAAACTTAGGCAAGCTTTCTTCAGCTTTCTTGCTCAAAATTTCCATTCTCATCAACAAGATCGGGGTAAAGTTCTTTTGCGCATTTCTGGCAAATACTATGGGTGAATTCAGCTTCAGAATGATTTTGAATATATGTTTCTATCTGCTTCCAGTAACCTTTTTCGTCTCGAATTTTTTTACATGATGCACAAATAGGAAGTAAGCCACTTAATATTTTAAGGTCACCTAAGGCTTTTTCTTTTTCTACAAGAATAGTTCTCTTTTGAATACCCAAAATAGCAGTTGTCCAAATTGCAAACAAAGCAATTAAACGATTCAAAATTACTTTCCATAGCTCTCCACCGTATGGGGAAGCATAAAAGCCTGCAAGGGTAAGGGTTGATCCCAAAAGTGCTATATAAATAGGCATTTTTTTTCTTGAGGATCTAAGAGAAACTAAAACCACAAGTATATGTGGAACCCCTCCAGCAACCCCAAGTTCAACAAATGAGTCAAAAATAAAGATTGCAATGGAGAGAGTTATGCAAAATGCAATTATTTTATTATCAGAACTTTTAATTTTTTTATAATTTTTCATGAGCAGTCTATTCACAAATGGTTATCACAATAATTCACACCAACTATTCACCCAGTAGGCATGTAAGTTCGCGACTTTAAAAGCCTCTATTCTGGAATGGTAGGTATTTTGGTTGTCTCACCCTTGTAATTTCGTAACGTATATTTCTTCTCATCTTTATCAACAATATAGTAATCCGGCATTAACGGAATCTTGCCGACATTGGTTGCCAGAACGTACATAGGTTGTGCCAAACCAGTAGTGTGGCCACGTAAAGCATCACGGATCAGCTCAGCACCTTTCTCCACTGGAGTGCGAAAATGGTCGATTCCAGGTGCAGGTTCACAATAGAAAACATAATAGGGACGGATGCGAGTGCGTAGCAATTTTTGATGCAGTTCTCTGAAGGTGTCTACATCATCATTAATTCCCTTCAACAATACTGCTTGGTTACCCACATTGATGCCGCAACTTAACAATTCATAGACCGCTTTTCCAGTTTTAGGAGTAATCTCTTTCGGGTGGTTGCACTGTGTATTAATCCAGACTGGGATTTCATGATAACCCCCGATAGCTTTTTTCAATCCTTCTGTAATGCGGTGCGGCAGTACTATGGGCAGCCGAGAGCCGATGCGAATCATTTCTATGTGTGGCATCTCACGAAGTTTGGTGATCAGGTATTCCAATTTATCATCAGACAAAAGCAATGGGTCACCACCAGTAATCAGTACATCACGAATCTCCTTGTGTTCTGCAATCCAAGCCAATCCTTCTTCAACATCAAAACGCAGCTTTAAATCCTGATCAACAACCAGTTCTTTGCGGAAGCAGTGCCGACAATAGTTACAACAAACATCTAAAACGGTAAAAGCTATACGATCATGATACTGACGGGCAATACTATCAGGTCGAATTTCTTCGGTCGCTCTATTCTCTTTCCAAATCAGGTAGTTTTCCATCCCGTATTTATTGATCTTCTCCTTCATGGAAGGAATCACTTGCTTTCGGATCGGACAATTCAGGTCGTCTTTATCCATCAAGGAGGCAAAATAAGGCGATGTTCCCCACTTAGTTTTCAAAGTTTTAATTGCTTTTATTTCTTCAGACGAAACATTGACAAACTTTTCCAGCTTTTCAAGTG
>PJEL010005448.1_pt1 | contig 10282 bp, 6 predicted proteins | sample 1853271 | NCBI WGS metagenome assembly PJEL01 (sample SAMN08108733, study PRJNA415343) | Invertebrate metagenome, whole genome shotgun sequencing project. | host: Globobulimina | place: Sweden: Gullmar Fjord | collected 2015-08 | reverse complement strand
ATTGGCTTGCATATAGAGCCTGAGTGAATTCGAGACATGAAAAAGCCGCATAAATATCTTCATACGACTTATCAAGTATTTGGTGGACTTTCCCAGCCTCGAACTGCATGAATTGTTGATGATTATGTTATCAATGGGCGTAAGGGGAGAGTCATTTAAATTTTGACATGTAAAAGCCGTTTAAATTTCTTCATACGACTTATCAAGTATTTGTTGGATTTCCCCAGCCTCGAACAGCATGAATTGTTGACGATTATGTTATCAATGGGCGTAAGGGGAGAGTAATCTAAATTTTTGACATGAAAAAGCCGCTTAAATCTCTTCATACGACTTATCAAATATTTGGTGGACTTTCTCAGCCTCGAACTGCATGAATTGTTGATGGTTATGTTATTTATGGGCGTAAGGGGAGAGTATTTTAAATTTTGACATGTAAAGCGGCTTAAACTTCTTCATACGACTTATCAAGTATTTGTTGGATTTTCCCAGCCTCGAACTGCATGAATTGTTGATGATTATGTTATCAATGGGCGTAAGGGGAGAGTCATTTAAATTTTTGACATGTAAAGCGGCTTAAATATCTTCATACGACTTATCAAGTATTTGGTGGACTTTCCCAGCCTCGAACTGCATGAATTGTTGACGATTATGTTATCAATGGGCGTAAGGGGAGAGTAATTTAAATTTTTGACATGAAAAAGCCGCTTAAATTTCTTTAAGCGGCTTATCAAAATTGGTGGCCCCTCCCACTCTGTAAGCTGCTGTTTTATTAAGGTTTTACAGGCTTCGGGGCACGTTCGTATCAGGTTTTTCGCTACTCCAGTCCACACAGTTCCACCTTCTCATTTTTTGTTAGTAAACAGAGGTGAAACAAAGGTGAAATATGCCAGAAATTACTAAGTTATTTACCGATATTATAATCGAACGTTTACCGATTAAAAACACCCTACAAGTTTTTGTTGATAATCGCTGTACGCACTTGAAGCTTTTCGTTCGTCCAACAGGGAAAAAAAGCTTTTACTTCAGAGCAAAACGAAGAGGTAAAGATGTAAAAAGGAAATTAGGAGAGGCTGGAAGCATGAGTGTCAGTATGGCGCGGATTTTAGCTAATAATATGTTGTCTGAATTAAAAGAGCCTTTGACTGCATTTGAAGTTGAAGTGCAAACAATGCCACAGCAGTTTGTAACTGTTGATGATGTATTCCTACTCTATAAAGAGAATGAACTGAGTTATCGAAAAACGATTGCTGGAAGAGCCCATGCTCTTGAAGTTGCATATCGAAATCATGTTAAGCCATTAATTGGTTCGCATTACATTAATGAGTTAAGTAAAAAATGTGCGCGTTCTTTTTTTAAAGACTTAGAGGTAAAAGGGTATTGTGCTCATAACAAAGCGTTAAGTGGTCTCAAGGCTGCATTTAATTATGCTATTGATTATGAGGAACAATTAGGCATTCAATTTAACCCATTTGACCGTATAAAAAAGCTACCTGGTGTAATTCGCAATCGATATCTTACCTATGAAGAGGCTGGACGATTATTTGCAGCTTTAAAAGGTGTATCCAATCAAGATGTTGCCGATATCTACCGACTAGCGCTTTTCACTGGTGCGAGATTATCTAATGTGAAGCAGATGGAGTGGAGCGATTTAAACTTAAGTTCAGCCACATGGTTAATTCCATCGACCCGAACTAAAACTAGCCAGCATTACGAAATTCCTCTTCACAATATGGCAATGGAGATTATATTGAATCGTCAGAAAGCATCTTCAGAAACTCGATTTGTATTTCCTGCTGGACCCAAGTCAAAGTATGGGTACATTACTGGTGGCGACTTAGTTTGGAAGCAAGCAATTAAAGAAGCAGGGCTTTATCATGATAATCCTAATATACGACCTAGACCCCATGATTTAAGACGTACTTTTGCAACTTGGCAAATTCAATCAGGAGCCGATATTAGTGTGGTTTCAAAAGCGCTGTGCCATACCTCACTAAAGCATACGTTGGTATATGCGCATACGAATGTATCTCAGGTAAGGGATGCTATTAATGGGGCCTTCCAAAAATTAGTGTAATTCTTGATAAAATTCGATTAGCTAATACCAACTGATTTTGAAAGTTTATCAAACAATCAAAATCAGTTTTACTTTTTGCCCTTTGTAAACTGCTCAGCTTAGAGGTAAATGATTATTTTGTTACTCATCAAGTTTTAATTTGACAATTGAAGTGCGAACATCTTTTGGCCCTAAGTAAAGAATATCATCTTCATAAGATATAACTCGCTTGTATAATGCTCGATTGGGCAATTTTGCAATAACCTCACTTGACTCCACATCAATGATATGCGTTTGCTCACCGACAGAATGCCAATGGCTAATTTTACCTTTATGCTCAAATAGATACCGCGCTAAGAGAGGCTTGGCGACCTTTTCACGTTTCTCATTAATGATATAACCAGATAAATTATCGACAAATAAGCAACCTTGTTTGCTAGCAAAGGCTCTTTCACCTTGTGCTGTGAACATTTTAAAAGTATTGCTTTCTGCTTCAAATTGATAAATGCCTTTCTCTGCTTCTGCAATGAAACATTGGCCATTGGAAACAAGTTTGATGGTTTTGATATCACTAATACTGATTAGCTTGCCATTAACGAGTTTATATACACCAGAGGTACCCGCTAAGTAGACTTCTCCTTGATGGAAAGCTATTTGTCTTAAGCTTAGCGTTGTATCAAAGTAAGTAGAGTTAAAAACGGTACCATCTTTAAGTTGCTCTACAACATAACCACTATTAGTGATGGCCAATATTGAAAGAATCTTACTGGTATAGTTAAAGTCAATTATTGTATTTTCAAGGCTATAATTGAAATTTCCTGAATGGCTTGATATTGACTCCCGAGCTGAATTCCCTAAAGCGAAATAAAGCTCACTATCTAACATAAGTGGATCAGAAATCTTAACGGTTTGAGGAGCAAGAACATAAGATGTGGTTAACTCTTGAGAGTAGATATCATCTGTCAATGTTGTTCTTAATAGTTCATTATTATTACCTACATAAAATAAATTATTTTCTGATACTGCAATTGAATATGGTTTATTTCGAAATCTAATTAAGGTTCTTCGATTATCTCCTTCAAAATAGATAAGAGACACTTCATCTAAATTATCTTCTCTCATAGAAAACATTCCGTCACCATGACCTTTGATGAAAGCATCAATGAAGTGTTTACCATTTTCTGAATCAAAATTAGTAGTAGTCACCTTCTGCAAAAATTTTTCTTCAATATCATAGGTGTAGGGTTTGATTGAATCTGAGGGCCTTACATTGAAAGTGATATAAAATTTATTTTTGTCAATCCAATCGAATGAAGGATATGCATTTTGCCTATTACATGGGATCTCATCTATTTGATGTTCAAATGGTTTATCAAAAATTTTAATTTTACATTTTGAGTCTTCAACAACATGCATTACAGTTCGTCCGCTGCTATGAATCTCTATACCTCGATAAGCGCCAGGGTAATTAGCAGATAAAAGCACCGTATTTTGACGGTTTACGGTTTTATAAAGTGTGGATTTTTTTGAGTCTCGCGTTGTAACGTATAAAGCGTCATTAAATTTTGCATAGTCGACAATATAATCGTGTGACTCAAAAACAGTTTGCTGTGAAACTTTAGGTAGTAACTGAGTTGAGTTATTGCTTGATACGGCATAGTGAATGGCTACCATACTTAACACCAATACTATGAAAGTAATAACAATAGTCGTGCTAGAAAAATTTATAGGCGATTTCTTTACTGATTCTTGAATTGCTTCAAACGACAGCTGGTAACCTTTATTTCTTACGTTTTTTATTGAGTTTTTGTCATCCAACTTCAAGCGTAGAGCACTAATAAGCTTACGTAATGAATTTTGAGTAACAACTCGCTCTCCCCACACGGTCTGCTCTAAAGTTTGAGCATCTACAAAACCGTTTTCCGAGGCTAAAAATAACTTTAAAGCTTCTGTTTCTTGGTAAGTAAAAAGAGTTAGTTGTCCGTCCTTCTCTGCAGAGGTTAGATCTGCAGACATTAAAAATCCATTTATTTTGTATTTCATTTTTTAAGTAATGCTGTATTTCATTTCTGTAATTTTTAATAAGGTTAAATGTTTTTTATTTTAAAGCAACAACTCTAACTCTAAGTGCATGTAAATTATACCAATTCACACTTATTCACTGTTGTATCACAAAAAATCAACATATTATGCTGGCCAAATAAAAGTAGATTACGGTTGAATATGGGGATGCTTGTTTAAAGAAGATTTAAGCAATCATGTGAAATTTATCTGAGTAGAAACTAATAACAACTAATAACTATAGGGAAATTTAGGAAAATGAAGAAGTTGATTCTTATCGCAACAGTTCTAGGCTTAATAAGTGGGTGTGTTTCAACAGCGGAGAAAAAATCAACCGAACAAGCATATTTAATTATTGATGTTAAGGGAGACTCTTCAATTAGAGATTTAGTTCTTGATACTGTAGTTAGCTCAGTTGAAAAGTCTATGGATAGCTTAACAGTCAGCCGCGGTATTCCTCCTCAAGAGTTGCCAGAAAAAGCAACTAGATTCAAATTAACATCTCCATTTGCAAATAGTTCTTTCGGAGCTCTAATGCAATCTCAAGGTGCAATGTTAAAGTTTCCAAGTTGCCAAGACCCAATACTTACAATGAAATCTGATGATAACGATCAAGACTGGGGTGAAAGTACCTCATTTTTTGTATGCGTTGTACAGTATCAAGAAGGTTATCATGTTGATGTATACACTACCTTCGAGCAGAGTAGCGGTGGATTATCAGTTGATGCTTTAAGTCAGTCTTTAGCTCGTTCTATTGTGGGCGATACAAGCCAAATCATTCCTAGAACAATGAAAGGTATCGAATCCGATCTTGCTGGTGAAAATCTAGAAACTAAAATTGTAGATCAGTATATTCCTAAAAAATGGAAAGGTGCATTTTTAGATGAAACCGCTGATGCTACTGGTAAGAGTCAGGGTTAACTCATAAAAAATCAAATGGCGCCCAGTGTAAATACAGGTGCTATTTTCATTAAATTATATGCGTTTGGTTTTGTATATATAAAATAACATTTTGGGCAATTAAATGTTTAAAAAATTATTAATGGTAAGTTTGGTTGGTATTCTAACTGCTTGTGGTGGTTCAGACTCAGGAGCGGAACAGCAGCCAGTTGTAGAATCTCCATCTGATGGTAATTCTGACTCAAGTACTGGTGATACTGGCGGTACAGGAGGTGTTGAGTCTCCAAGCACATCTACGATTCAAACCGTAAATTATCTTCAATCAGCAGTTGTTTGCGCTGATCTAAATAATGATCTAATTTGTTCGGAAGATGAGGAGTTGGGGAAAACTGATGAGTTTGGTTTTTTTGAACTTGAAGATATTTATAATGAAGATGTTTTAATTATTAAATCGGCTCCAAATGAAACTTACGACCTTGTAGATGAAACAAGTGTTAACTCTTCTTTTGTGATGTATGGTCTGGCTGGAAATAAGGTAGTAAGTGCTTTTACTTCTCTTTCTTATATTTCAAATGTCACTTTATATGATATCTCAAAATTATGGGGTATGGATCTAGAACTTGTTTCTGGTGATTATATTGATGCTCTTACGAACTCAGTAAATACAGATGCTGTTATTTTAAAAGCGGTTTCAAAATTAATTTTATCAAAAAATAGAAACGCTGCCGATTCTTACTCTTTGTATGAAAAGTTAGGCTATGCCATTTATGATGTTAGGCAGGCTGTTGAAAATGGCGAAGATATTTCAGGTATAATTTTTAAACAAAATTTAGATGGTGAAGTTGTAACGAATTTAGATAAAACATTTATTGAAATACCTAGTTTTGAGAATATGGCTGGCACTTGGAATTGGTATGGATTCGGGAGTGAGCGAGTGTCTGACAGTTTTGCTCGATTAACTATTGAAGCAAGATTGAGTGCAAGTAACACTTGCAAAAGTTCAGCAAAATTACAATCAAGCCTTCAGATTAGAAATGAAGGTTGTTATATGACAAGTTTCTTGGATAATGGTGGGGTTAGCGTAACAGGAGGTTCTTTAGAACTGCTTTATGGTCGCACGGATGAAAATGGAACCGTCTTGTTGTTTAAGAGTCATGTAACTGTCCCAGGCCAATCAGGTCGTGTTGATAACGGTTTTGTTTGGATGGACAATTACCAGTCCGATGTTTTGATTGGAGATTCATTTGAAAGTGCTGACTGGATGTCGCTAACCAACTACACGCTAGGCTATACAGACTATATGAACTTCGAGCAGTTTTCTTTCACAGTAACTGATGATACAAATTTGGTTGTGGAAACTGCAGATAAAACATTAGATGGTGTGTATTCATTTATTGATGATGTTGTTTATGATAATGGTTTGGCTTTCGGCAATAACGCGATTCAATATACTGATTCATCTGACGGTTCAGAACATATGTATTCTGTGTTCCGCATTGAAAAGTTTATTGCTTTAGGTGTAGTAGAACATGATGGTCTGCCATATTTCTCATTAATGTCTAGTGATAAAGGTTTAATTGAAAAGATTGCCGACGGTAAGCTGATTACAGGCAGCGCAGCTGGATTGTCTCCTTACTTTTAAGTTATTTTTTAAAAAGTAAAAGGGTGTGTGACTGATTGTCATGCACCCTTTTATTGATTACGATGAAAGCTGACGTGGTTTAATTGATACGACTAACCCAGTTAAGACATAATTGATTTAACTGGAAATTGAAATGAAAACACGTTAAACCTATTCAAAAGATTTCAAGCTTGATGCTATCGCATTAATTAGAGAGCAAAATTACAGTATTACTGAAGCTGCTAGAAACTTAAAAGGACACCTCAGCTCTTTGGCCGATGGATAAAAGAAGCTGAAAATGTTGATGGCCATACTCTTAGTAGTAACGGCAAGTTAACACCTGAGCAGGAAGAGAGCTGCAAGCTAAAAGCACGGTACTGTTAAGTTAACGCAGTCTTCAACAAGCATGCGATAATCAATGCATGAAAAATTCAAATATCTATGCAGGTTATCGCTAACCTGCCCAAATCATCAGTCACGCAGTTAAAATTTATCATCGTTTTACGCTAAGTTTTCGTGCTAGTTCTTTCATCCAATGGGATAGGGTTAGTCGTATCTAAAATTTAGCTTAGAACGATTTTATTGGTTTTGCTTAGTTAAACTCGATATGTTGACAATATCTAGATAAGCATTGCTCTAAGCTGTAATCTATATTTAAAAATAATTTTCCTGATTTATGCCCATAAACACGCCAGCTAATCGCTAGACAAGCAGCAAATCTTAATTGGTATTATCACTTTTAATTTTCTGCTTCTTTACACCTTTTACAAATAATGATGCATCCGACGATTAACACAGTTAAGGGTAGTAAGAATTCCATGGAACCTCCTTGCAGGGTATCAGCTTAGTGAATTTAAACTGATACCTTTGCTGTTTTTTATTTTAAAAAAACTTAAATAGTAAGTAGCGACATTTAAACCAAGAGTCCTCAGGCAGCCCTTTATCCTTGTACCTTCTTTGATAAGCGTATTCCCCGATGGCGAATTTCAAAATCAATAAGTTTGTGGGTAACGTGAATAAAAGGTTATCGGTTGTCCAAAGCATAGTCGTACAAACTATAGTCGAGATGAGTAAAATAAGTACCGGCGTGTAACGAGCATAAAACGCTTCGTTTTGTTGATTAAAAATCACTATCAAACCCCGAATCAAAACCTGAGTCGAAACTTGAACAAGAATCAAAACTATCGAAGCTTGATGAAATATCGGTATCACAAGTGCTTATTGAGTTACTACTTTCAGTGATACCGAATGGGTTCCCTTTGATGTCTACACCTGAGCCTGAGACCATTGGCGTGCCATCAACATTGGTAATAGGGTCGTTATTTTTAGAAGTCATAATGTGTCCTTTAAAAAGAAGGTTAATTACTGTTCTATGTTTAAGTTAATGAAAAAAAGTTGAATTGCAAACTTGTTTGGCTGAAAGCTCATCAATAAATATTTGTCCTTTCTTTGTTCACCTCGTCAGATACCTAGACTCCTATAAGACTCAAAAAATTCGTTTTTCAGCTTTTATTCTTTTTGCATTTATTCGACAGAATTATCCTTACCGAGCAAAAATCGGCACGATTTTCTGCAATAAAGCGGCCTGTGAAACAGGCTTTCAAAACGCGGATGTGAGTTATTACGAAGTAATGGCGAGAAGCAGCACGCGCATGTACAGCTGGTCTGTACTAACCGAGTTTTAGTTTTGCCTCAGCAAAATTTAGCTTCATATTTGGTACAAATTGAAGGCTAAACCAGTGTGGTTTTCGTCAGAAAATCATAGCGATGAAAGAGGGAAATGAGGTGGAACACATCCCCTCGTCATAAGCGGTGAAAATGCGGTTAGTACAGAGCGTAGCGAAATACATGCGCGTTTGATGCTTTGAAGTGCTAGAGCGTAGCTCGTAAAGCTGCGCCGATGACGAGTCATCAGAGCAGGTGGGCGCTTCAGAGCATATGAGGGATTAACAAAGTTAAACACTCATCAGCCAAAGGCTGGCTTGGTAGCGATGTTCATCGCTATTTTCATCCCGACAGGGATAACTCGCTTTAACGGCATGAATATCTATACCTTACAGATAAAAAATGACACTTCGTACTCAGTGAAACTAGTTATGAATACCTAAAAATCAAAGCATAAAAAATATCAATATGAACGTGTATCAACAACTACAACACACCATCAATACTGCTGTGTTTTCCTCAGGGAAACTGGCTGAAAAGTATCAACCTTATTTGTTCATGCCCATGAAATATATACCAGGGGAAAATAATAATCAGACGGGTAAAGCCAGACGGGAGTTAACCATTAAAATGGTGGCTCGATTTGGTGTCACCTCGCCAACCCTCATAGCAGTGATATATGGTATTCCCAAGCGGCAAGCACTCGAACATCTCAATAAGCTTGTGAAAGAAAAGTTGCTCAGCTTAGTGATAACACATCGGTCTGTTGATGACCGCGTGTATGTGCTTGATTATGCGGGTGCAAAATATGCAGAAGAGTTGTTATCCATCGCGGTCTACTTTCGCAGCAACGACAAGCCCGCATTAAGGGTTAACCAGAACACCATCATGCACGATTTAATGATGCAATACATCCAATTACGAGGCATTCACAATAAGGTCAAAACAGGTGAGGATAACCCTTACTGGATTTCATTAGTCACAGAGCCTGAATTTAAGCGACTCTTTAAATCAAATGACGTAAGAAACGTAGATGGAATTGTCATAGAGCCAACGGGTAGCCTTGTTGCAATTGAACTAGAACATTCCTTTAAAACCAAAGCTGCACGACAGACCATTTTATTAAAATGGCTTTACGGCCTCAATAATGGCTATTACGACAAGGTCATGTTGTTCTCTCAATCCTTGCAGGTATTTAGTGATATTAAGCGACTGCATAACCAACTATTCGAAGAGATGGTGACTCGAGTAGATAAAAAGACTCGTAAAGCACTTTTAACATCACAAGACGTCACACTATTACAAAGCAAAATCATATATCGAACCGTATTATGCAGTGAATTAGAAAATGTTTTTTATCAATAGATTTTAACCGGCACAAAAACGAGAAAGACACCCCAAGGGTGTTTTTCAAGGCAAAGCCATTCAGGCATTACAGAAGAGTGAGGTATTCAACACAATGGAAGAATCACCAGAGATTAATTTTATCCATAAAAAGAACTCCGTTTCACTGCGCCGAGGCATCCATGTTTCCCTCCGCAATAATAAGTAAGCCTGAAGCTGGAGAAATTAAGCTAGTTAAATAGGATGAGAGTAAAAAACTTCAACTAATCACCTGATGACAAGTAATAGATTATAGAAAAAAGTACACACAACAGGCCAATAGTGGCCAAATTAAACCTAGATCAATATGCTCCATGCGACCTCTTAACAATCCTTGTTAATCGTCTTAAAAGTATAGTCTGGAATGGTGATTAAGGTACATTGTGAGAACAGTAACTCGTTTGTGCCCCAAAACGATTTAGCAGCTTTAGTCAGCTAATGATTTCTAGATTTGAATAGAATCTAAATCAACGTCTAAACCAACGTCTAAACCAACGTCGTGGCGCTTCGCCCACACCAGACGAAAGGGAAACAACAGCATTTCCCTTTTCGATATCCCTTGCCGCTCCGACGAAATTTAAACAGAAAAATTTCCAACG
>PJEL010005447.1_pt1 | contig 10282 bp, 11 predicted proteins | sample 1853271 | NCBI WGS metagenome assembly PJEL01 (sample SAMN08108733, study PRJNA415343) | Invertebrate metagenome, whole genome shotgun sequencing project. | host: Globobulimina | place: Sweden: Gullmar Fjord | collected 2015-08 | reverse complement strand
GATCGGCAGCCCTGCTCTAAGAAAGGTATTACTTCTTCTCAGTTGGAACGTAGCCTTCAGCCTTGTCGTAGTCATCGCCCGAGAAGAACTTATCCATCTGCTCCATCAGGTAGCTGCGAGAATCTGGATCCATCATATTCAAGTGCTTTTCATTGATCAGCCGAGTCTGGTGCTCTAGCCATTCCATCCACGCCTGCTTGGATACGGTCTCGTACACTTCCTGACCTTTGGCACCGGGGTAAGGTGGCTGTGGCAGCCCTTCCATTTCCTGCTGATATTTTTTACAGATAACCATGCGAGCCATAACGCGATTTAACTCCTGTGAACAGGTAACGAGAGCGCTACCCGGTTTGAATTCTATAGCCTATGCCATGTGCGGCTTACAGGAATGATAACCTGCGCAGGGCTATCCTTCTACCATGGGCAATTTATGGTCTTTGGCCAATCGCTTCAGCAGCTTCTTAACCGGCGCTGCCAGTCCTACTTCTGCGGGCTGGTGCAGATCACACCAAAGCTGATCTTGTGCTTCAGCTACCTGCTGGCACTGTTCTCCCAAAGTCATCCGTATAGGATGAACACGGAGCTGATAGTGACTAAAGGTATGGGTGAAGGGATCGATCGACGGGCTTTCGTCGAGCTGATATCCCAGCCGCTTACCCGCTGCTAATAAGGTTTCTTCGGATTCGTATTCGGGAAAACACCAGAGCCCGCCCCAGATACCGGTGGGCGGCCGACGATGCAATTGCACCTGACCATTGCCGTCTTCTAGCAGCAACATCCAGCATTGCTTTAACGGGATCTGCTTTTTCGGACGAGGTTCAGGGTAGCGATCAACGGTATCGCTGGCGTAGGCAACACAGTGATCCAACAATGGACAGTCACCACAGCGAGGCCGAGAGCGAGCACAGAGCGTGGCACCCAGATCCATCATTGCCTGGGTAAAATCCCCCACGCGCTGTTTGGGGGTGTAATGCTCGCTAAACTCCCACAACTGCTTTGACACGGCACTTTGACCATACCAACCGGGCCAAGCTTCGAAGCGTGCTAACACCCGCTTCACATTACCGTCGAGAATAGGCGCCCGCACGCCGCTGGCAATAGACAAAATAGCCCCGGCGGTGGAGCGGCCTATTCCTGGTAGCTGTTCCATTTCATCAACGGTCAGCGGGAACTTACCGCCATACTCCTGCACTACTTTGATCGCGGTTTTATGCAGATTGCGACCCCGGGCGTAATAGCCCAGCCCGGTCCACAGGTGCAGCACCTGATCGATATCCGCCGCAGCTAAAGACTCAACATCAGGGAACGAGTCCATGAAACGCTGGTAATAGGGAATCACCGTGGAGACCTGGGTCTGCTGCAGCATGATTTCAGAGACCCAGACGCGGTAAGGATTTATTTGATGCTGCCAGGGCAGGTCTTTACGGCCGTGCTCATCGAACCAGTCGAGCACGGCCTGTTGGAATACTTCAGGGGCTATCATCGATTAATTAAACAGCCCTTTCAGTTTACCTTTAAGCTTTGATTCCAACTTCTCTTTGGTTTCGGTCTTAACCGCATCTACCTTGGCCTTCGCCTTGGCTTTGACTTCTTCAGCTCCCAGATCGGCTAGCACTTTGCTCATCGCTTTCTTATCCGGGCCGCACATCTTGGCCGGATCATCATCGAAGCCGCCGGTGCAGCGAAGTGGGAAGGACAGGTTATGCAGTTTGCTATCCATCTGACAGTTTGGACCTTTTAGCTCCTGCAGAATGGTCAGTGACAGGCCGTAATCCAACGCTTCCTTTGGCAGATCGATCTTGCCAGCACCACCAAGATTTACTCCAGCCAGGGCCGCTTTCAGATCCTGGTTGTCCATCACACCCTTAACGATTTTGACGCTACCACTTAGGTTACTGAATTCTGTGTAATTAGCAGCGGCAGATGGATCCGGCGTCTTACCTTGTAGCTGCAGCAAGCCGCTACAGAGTTTATCCACAAGATTCACCCCCTGCAGCCGACCATCTTTGAGACTCATGTCCATATTGCCATCCAGGCTGTGGACGATGTCGTAGATTGAATTACCTCGGGCCTGATAGCTCCCCTTCATATTGAACAAACCGGAGAACACATCTTTATCTGCCAGATCCTTGAGCATGCCACCCAGCTGAACCTGGCTGACATTCTTGTTTATCTTCAAAGAAATAGGGGTTTTACGAGCATCGATAGTGGCATTGTGATTGAAGCTGCCATCATAGAGCTGACCGGCGATCTTGCTCACCTTAACCAAGCCTCCCTTAGCCTCGGTCTGTAGTTTCAACGCAGAGATAGTCAGGCCGGAAGCCTGCAGCTGATCGAGGCCAATATCGGCAACCAGATTCAACGTTTTCAACACCTCCAACGGGAATAACGGTGTCTTCGGATAACGCTCAGCGGATTTCGCAGTGCTGCCCGTCGCTTCGGTGGCAGGCTGCTCCTGCTTAGGCGGCAGATAACGATCCACATTAATTGTGTCACCCTGCAACTTTACCACCTGAGCACCGCTGCCGAGGTCATAACTGATCTCGCCGTTAAAGGTGGTCTCATCCAGTTGCAATTTCAGGTCCTTCAAGCCCAGGGTATTGGCAGGACCTTCCAAACGAGTCGAAAATGCCACCTTTTTCAGGGCCTCGGCATCAGAAGTTTCAACCCGGGGCTTGCCCAACGTTTCCAACAACTGATTGGCATCGAAAGGCGCCACATCCAGCTTACCGCTGAGCAGAGGCTTAGCGCTCATCTGCTTAACATCCAGATCGGCTTTCAACACCAGATTGGCAATTTCCACCACCAGTGCTTGTAGCTGCACCTGATCTGCCGCCAGATCTGCGACTATATCGCCTTTGATAGTCAGATCCTGGGCTTTATCACCGAGGGCTTCATTTTTGATATTCAGCGCCAGGTTCAGATTACTGACCTTGAATAGGTTGTTAACCAGATCCAGAAACAGCTGAGTATCCAGTTTCATCTTCAACGATGATGCCGGGCTACTGCCACCCTGATATAGGTCCAGATTGAAGTTCATCGAAGCAGGGAAGGGCGTCGCGCTGGCCACGCCTTTACCGCTGAAATTGAAATCGGTTAACACCACCTTGCGACCTTGAGCCGGGTCATCCAGAGTGATATTGGCATTACGGATATCCACATCACCGATATCAAACTGCACACCACCGGAGCCAGACTTGCCCTGACCTCCGCCTGAACCTGTGTGACCACCCTTGTCGGAGCCTTTATCAGCACCCTCAGCCGGAGCGGTTACCGCCAGCACCAGGCCGTCCACCAGCACGCCGTTCATCTCCACTTTGCCTTGCAGCAAGGCAGACAGCTTTACTGCCACCTGCACCTGGTTGACCGCCGCCAGCTGCTTGCCTTCCAGACTCTTGGCGTTCACCTTGGGCAATTGCAGACCCAGCGTCGGAAACAGCGACCAACCAATATCGCCATCGATACTAAGATCTATAGAGGCCTTGTCCCGGGCCAATTGCTGGATCTCCGCTTTATAGTCATTGGGGTCAAAGATTGCCCCCACCACGACCACGGCGACAATCAACACCACCACTAACCCTAGCACCACCTTGATCAAGGCTTTCATGAAACCCTCCTGGCTTTTCATTCATTGGCAAAAAGCATCGCCGACAGTCCCGTCCAACTCCCTGGTTGGCGAACCCCAAACATAACTGTTGGTAATGGTAGACCGAAAGTTCCCAGCAGGGTAGACAAAAGGACTTTAAAACAACCACTTCTTGGATTTTATCCCCAGTAAAACTGCGGCTTTAACAGGCATTCATTGATGATCATTTAAGCTGTATAATGATCGGCTTGTTTTCACCAACTGGAGACCACCATGTCTGAGCGTCAGGCTAGCGTTACCCGTGACACCCTTGAGACCCAAATTACGGTCAAGATCAATCTTGACGGTTCTGGTCAGTTCAAGGCCGATACCGGCGTGCCTTTTCTTGAGCACATGCTGGATCAGATCGCGCGTCACGGCTTGATCGATCTCGACATAGTAGCCAAAGGCGACCTCCACATTGATGACCACCACACCGTGGAAGACATCGGCATCACCCTGGGCCAGGCCTTTGCAAAAGCGGTTGGCGACAAGAAGGGCATCACCCGTTACGGCCACGCCTATGTGCCACTGGATGAAGCACTGTCCCGAGTGGTCGTAGACTTCTCTGGCCGTCCCGGTTTGCAGATGGATATTCCCTTCACCCGTGGCAACATCGGCAGACTGGATGTTGAGCTGTTCGGGGAATTCTTCCAGGGCTTTGTTAACCACGCCGGCGTCACCCTGCACATCGACAATCTGAAAGGGAAAAATGCCCATCACCAGGCTGAAACCGTGTTCAAGGCTTTTGGTCGCGCTTTGCGCATGGCTCTGACACCCGATCCCCGTATGGCTGGCATGATGCCTTCCACCAAGGGTTCTCTCTAAGCGGGCCTCCGGGTCCGCTCACTTTATAGTTTGGTATTAACGAGGAAAGTCACTCCGATGAGCAGCATTGCAGTCATCGATTACGGCATGGGTAATCTGCATTCCGTCGCTAAAGCGCTGGAACACGTACAACCCGGCGTTGAAGTGCGAGTCACCGCAGATCCCGAACAGATTCTCAGTGCCGACCGGGTGTTATTACCCGGTGTCGGCGCTATTCGCGATTGCATGGGGGAAATCCGCCGCCTGGGGATCGACCAGGTGGTTCAGCAGGTTATCGCCTCCGGCAAGCCCTTTTTGGGCATCTGCATTGGTTTCCAATCACTGATGCGCCACAGCGAAGAAAACAACGGTGTCGACTGCCTGGACGTCTTCCCTGGCAACACCTTGTATTTCGGTGACGAGCTGAAAGATGCAGACGGAGATAAACTGAAAGTCCCGCATATGGGTTGGAATCAGGTGACCCAACTGACTGGCCACCCACTTTGGGCCAACATCGACAACGGTTCACGTTTTTACTTTGTACACAGCTACTACGTGAAATCTGAACAGCGCGATCTGGTTGCTGCTACCTGTGACTACAACGTTGAATTTGACGTTGCCCTGACCCGGGATAACGTCTTTGCGGTGCAGTTCCATCCGGAGAAAAGCCAGAAAGCCGGTTTGCAGCTTCTACAAAATTTCCTTAATTGGGATGGCAAGGCCTGATTCAGGCGCACCGCCTAGGACTTTATTGAACAGATTTAACACAGGTTACACCCATGGCTTTAGCAAAACGCATCATCCCTTGTCTCGACGTTGAAAACGGCCGCGTAGTAAAAGGGGTCCAGTTTGTCGATATCCGTGATGCTGGCGATCCGGTAGAAGTTGCCAAGCGTTACGATGAGCAGGGCGCCGATGAAATCACCTTCCTCGACATCACCGCCAGCCATGAAGACCGTGAAACCATGGTGCACACCGTAGAAGCGATGGCCAGCCAGGTGTTTATCCCGCTCACCGTCGGTGGTGGCATCCGTAACTGCGAAGATATCCGCCGTATGCTCAATGCCGGTGCCGATAAAGTCAGCATCAATACTGCCGCCGTATTTAATCCGGAATTTGTTCAAGAAGCGGCCGAACGCTTTGGTTCCCAGTGCATTGTCGTCGCTATCGACGCCAAGAAAGTATCCAAGGAAGGCGAGACCGACAAGTGGGAGATCTTTACCCACGGCGGTCGCAAACCTACCGGTCTGGATGCGGTGGAATGGGCGCAGAAAATGGTTGAACTGGGCGCAGGAGAAATCCTCCTCACCAGCATGGATCAGGACGGCGTTAAAAAGGGCTACGATCTCGGTGTTACCCGCGCAATATCAGAAGCGGTCAGTGTCCCGGTCATCGCCTCAGGCGGCGTGGGCAATCTGGATCATTTAGTGGACGGCTGTATCGAAGGCAAGGCCGACGCCGTGCTGGCCGCCAGCATCTTCCACTTCGGCGAATACAGCATCCCTGAAGCCAAGGAATATATGCGTTCCAAAGGCGTCGAAGTACGTCTATAGATCATCACAGTTTCCCCACGACTAACCTGTAAGGAGTCAGCTATGCAGTCCATCGTTATCAGCGGAACCGGGCTTTATACCCCTCCTTACAGCATCAGCAATGATGAGCTGGTAGAAAGCTTCAACCAATATGTAGATCTCCACAACCAGCGCAACGCCAAGCAAATTGCCAACGCTGAGATTGAGGCACTGGAGCATTCCAGCAGCGAGTTTATCCTCAAGGCTTCCGGCATACAAAACCGTTATGTGGTGGATAAAGCCGGGGTTCTCGACCCTGAAATTATGGCGCCGCGCATAGCCGAACGCAGCGATGAGCAACCTTCACTACTCTGCGACATGGCCGTAGCCGCAGCTACCCAGGCGCTGGAGAATGCCAGCAAAGCTGCCGAACAGGTGGACCTGGTAATTATCGCCTGTTCCAACCTGCAACGAGCCTACCCAGCCATTGCCGTCGAAGTTCAGCACGCTCTGGGCGCCCAGGGTTATGGTTACGATATGAACGTGGCCTGTTCCTCGGCCACCTTTGGTATCGGTGCCGCCGCCGATGCTATCCGCAATGGCAATGCCCGCTGCGCCCTGGTGATTAATCCGGAGGTCTGTTCCGGTCATTTGGAATTCCGTGACCGCGACTGTCACTTTATTTTTGGTGATGTGGCCACGGCGGTGGTGGTCGAAGCCGAAGATAGCTGTCGTAGTGATCATGCACTACGCATCCTAGGCACCAAGTTCGCGACCCGCTTTTCCAGCAATATCCGCAATAATTTTGGTTTTCTGAATCGTACCGACCCGGAAACAGATAACAACCGCGATAAGCTATTTGTGCAACACGGCCGCAAGGTGTTCAAGGAACTGCTACCGATGGTCACCAACACCATCCGCGCTCATCTGGACGAAGCCCAGCTCAGCGCCAGCGATTTCAAACGCTTTTGGCTGCATCAGGCCAATCTCACTATGAATATGTTTGCCGCCAAGAAACTACTGGGCCGTGAACCGACTGCCGAAGAAGTACCCATTGTGCTGGACCAATACGCCAACACCAGCTCTGCAGGGTCAATTATCGCCCTACATCTGCATCATCAAGACCTGCAGCCCGGAGACAAGGGACTACTAAGCTCCTTCGGTGCCGGTTATTCCGTGGGAAGTATTATTTTGGAAAAGCGCTAGCCAAAGCAGTAGCCGAGTCTATTGGATATCGCCTCCGTCATTTTCATAGCGATTCCAGTACTCAAGCATATAGACTTCATTGCCGAGATCGGCTGGCAGTATTAGCTTATCGCCTTGTTGCACCACAGCACCAATACTGGAAAGCTCGTCAAACGAGGGCTTGCGAATACCGTATTTACGGCTCATCTCCCGGGACAATAGCTGCTGAGTATTAAGCTGATAGCAGTTTTCATTTTCGCAGACGGTATCTAAGGTACGCGGCCTCTTGCCACCAATCAGAACGCCACTCCACTGCCGACCCTGAGTCAGGGTATAAGTGTTATCCGCGTAGTTATTGTCGGCAAGGGCCGGAAGATTAGCCAACCCCAGAAACAGGGTCAGTGTTACAAGCATGGTTTTCATAAAACAGCCTCCCTAATGGATAGTAGTTAGGAAGGCCCAAGGCCAAGAAGTTCCCTTCTCAGCCGTTAACACTGGATAGGTTTAGACGCCGTAGACGGAGCGGTATTCACGCATCGCTGCGACCTGCGTCTCATAGCCGCCGGTTTCTTCCAGATACTCAATCAGATCAGTCAGAGTAATGATATTAACCACGGGCATTTTATAATCGGTCTCAACCTGCTGAATGGCAGATGTAGCGCCGGTACCGCGCTCCTGTCGGTCCAAGGCAATCACCACACCTGAAGGTTTAGCACCGGCATTGTCGATCAGGGTCATCACCTCCCGAATAGCCGTGCCGGCGCTGATCACGTCATCGACGATCAACACCCGACCCGCCAGCGGCGAGCCCACCAGATTACCGCCTTCACCATGATCCTTAGCGACTTTGCGATTAAAGACATAGGGGGTATCGATACCGTAATCGTTATACAGAGCTACTGAGGTAGTCACCACCAGCGGAATACCTTTATAGGCAGGGCCCAGCATCACATCATATTCGAGCCCGGCATTCTGAATAGCGGCGGCATAGTAACGGCCTAAACGGGCCAGCGCCTCACCAGTTTTAAAACCACCGGCATTGAAGAAGTAGGGGCTGATGCGACCAGACTTCAGCTCAAACTCACCAAAACGAAGTACTTCTCGCTCAATAGCAAACTCAATAAACTCGCGCTGATAATCCTGCATAGCTATACCCCTTTACGATCGATTAGAAAAAAGCGGCCCCATCATACACGATTCCCACAAATGCCTCGAATACTCACGGAATATGAGGTTTTTATGCTGAACAAACTATATTTCAGTTTTCCCCAAGAACCCTATACAATTCCGCTTTGATCTATTTGTAGCCAATGTTGACTCGTTAATAATAGCCAGAAAATGGCATGGTTTAAGGTACTCCGCAATGCGCGTAATCACGCTGAATGTTCAAGGCATCCAGCAAGCCGCTGAAAATGGCTTTTTCGACTGGATGGTCGAACAAGATGCTGATGTCGTCTGCCTGCAGGGACTGCGAGCCAAAGAATATCAATTGGATGATTCCATCTATCACCCCAATGGTTACTACCCTTATTTCTTTGACAATATGGACGATGGAGTCGGCGGTGTAGCGCTGTACTGCAAAAAACCACCCAAGGCCATCATGACCGGTCTGGGATTCGAAGCTTGTGATTTTCATGGCCGCTTTATTCAGGCCGACTATGACAAGGTCAGCATCGCCTCGATGGTAATTCCTTCCGGCCTCAAAGATGATTCCGCCCAGTCTGCAAAATTCCATTACATGGAACAGTTCCTGGCTCATCTGCAAAAGACTCTGCGTAAGCGTCGCCAGTTTATCTTCTGCGGCACCTGGAATATGGCTCACAAGACCTCGGATCTGAGTAACTGGTACGTCAATCAGAAGAATTCTGGATTCCTACCGGAAGAACGCCAATGGCTGGATATGGTCTTCAACGAACTGGGCTTTATCGACGCCTTCCGTGAGGTCAACCATACCGATCACCAATTTACCTGGTGGCCATCATACAACCGTGCCTTCTCACTAAATGAAGGCGCCCGGCTTGATTACCAGGTCGCCACCCCCGGCCTGCGTAAACTGATTCGCAACGCCAAGATCGAGCGGGAGCAACGCTTCTCTGAGCACGCCCCTATGCTGCTAGACTACAATATCCCGGTTTGATCGATCTGATAAAAAAAGCCTCGCTGTGCGAGGCTTTTTTTATTTATGCACAGCAGATAAACTGATTAGCCAGCCAGAGCAGCCTTCTGCGCTTCAATCAATTCTTTAATACCTTTGCCCGCCAGCGCCAGCATCTGATTCAGCTCGTCCTGATTAAAGGTCGCCCCTTCAGCCGTGCCCTGAATCTCAACAAAGCCACCGGCTTCATTCATAATCACATTCATATCGGTTTCGGCTTTGGAATCTTCGGCATAATCCAGATCCAACACCGGCATACCCTTGTAGATACCAACAGAAATAGCACCCAGCATGCCTTTAAAAGGATTGCCCTTAGTGGCGCCATTACTATCTTTACGCAGCACATCGATAGCATCTTTAAGCGCCACACAGGCACCAGTAATAGCAGCGGTACGCGTGCCACCATCGGCCTGAATAACATCACAGTCGATAGCAATAGTGTTCTCGCCGAGGCGCTCAAGATCCATCACCGCGCGCAGTGAACGACCGATCAGACGCTGAATTTCAACGGTACGACCACCTTGCTTGCCACGGGCCGCTTCACGGTCCATACGAGACCCCGTAGAGCGAGGCAGCATGCCGTATTCTGCGGTCACCCAGCCCTTACCAGTACCGCGCAAAAAACGCGGGACACCGCGGGTCACAGAGGCAGTGCACAGCACCTTGGTATCACCAAATTCCACCAACACCGAACCCTCGGCATGCTTGGTGTAATTGCGGGTGATACGAACCTCACGCAGTTGGTCAGGTTGACGTCCACTGGGACGCATCGCGTCCATGCCGAGATTCTTTAGTTGTTCTGAGAGAGGAGAGCCCATGTGATACCTTACGAATGCTAATTAGCCACAGAAAATTTCGAAAACAAGACTATTCTAGTGCCAAAAGCGACAGGGTTGTTAGAATAGGCTTTCGTCAAGCCTGCAGATTTTAATCGAGATTAAACCATATGACACGCAGTATGACTGCTTTTGCTCGTAAACAGAGCGAACAAAGCTGGGG
>PJEL010005446.1_pt1 | contig 10283 bp, 11 predicted proteins | sample 1853271 | NCBI WGS metagenome assembly PJEL01 (sample SAMN08108733, study PRJNA415343) | Invertebrate metagenome, whole genome shotgun sequencing project. | host: Globobulimina | place: Sweden: Gullmar Fjord | collected 2015-08 | reverse complement strand
AAGCCCGGTTGAAGAAATTACAAGCTGTTGGTTGCGAATTTGGCCAGGGTTATCATATAAACCGCCCAGGTAAAATTGCTAAAGAGAAAATTGCAGAAGCGGATAATGTCATCGAAATGTATCGTGCGTAAAGTAGCCATTAAACTGAGACTGTATTATTAAGTTAACCCTTGTGGAAAAAGCCTTCAATTCGTAAAGCTATACCTGGAGTGGTGGTGTAGTTTTCCTGCTCTGGGAATTCTAAAAAGGGTTCTACTTCGAAAAAAAGCCAGTCACGTAAGGCATTAAATCGATAACGATAGCCTAAGGTATAATTGTCAATAATAAAACCACGCTCACCGTTACGCTCTCCTTCCACCTGTAAACTCCAAACGGAAGCGGTGCTTTCATCAAGCTGTTTTAGTTTGTAGAAACCATGCTTCCAACGAATACCACTAAATGCCGCTGAGCCACGAATGCTGTAGTTTATGCGCAATTGTGACTTTGGACTTAGTTGATAATCGTATTCAAGTAACAGTTTTGCCCCTAGGCCATCATCAAGGTAATAATACACCGACGGCTCAACTAAGAAGCCTTGATTTTCACCAATATCGAAAGCGCGTTTATGCTTAGCTCTGGCAAATATGTCACCACCCGATATGCCTAATCTATAGTTCATTAAGTCAGTATGACTTTTGTCTTCGGTATAATTAAGCGCTAATGAAAATTTTTCATCGTCAGACCGAGAATTTGCATTGGTTGATTCTAATGGTAAGTTATTGAGTTCATCATCGGCGTCATCTGATAAAACTAAGCTGGCTTTGTTCTGAAAATGAGGCAGCTTAACTCTAAGCCGAAAGCGAGTTTTAACTTCACTCCAGTCACGGCTTTTTGGCAACCAAGCAAAGCGAATTTTTGCGGTTGTAGTTGGTGATTGTTGTTCACTATCATTTGCGATAAAAAAACTATCAAACCAATGCGCAGATTGATAAACAGAATTGGAAACTGTTTCATGTAACCCTTGCATCCAGTGATCATCTTCTTGCACAGTTGGCTTTTTCACTTCTTGAGCGTCGTATGCCAATACTGAAGTTGCAAATGCAAAGTAAAATAAAACCAGGCTAAATAGCCAACAACACAGTTTTTTACAATACATTCTTGTCAAAATTTGTTTTACCTCATTATTTAGCATAACAGTTGGTGATTTTTTTTCTATAAACTTTATAATGAATTCAATTAAATTATAGGAGTTTTTTATGGGCGGTATAAGTATTTGGCAATTAGTCATTATTGCAGTGATTGTCGTATTGTTGTTTGGCACTAAGAAATTACGTAATTTGGGCTCTGATTTGGGCTCGGCTGTTAAGGGTTTCAAAAGTGCGGTAACTGATGATACGGCTAAAACAGAAGAAGAGCCGACAAATGCCGATAGTTTAGCTGATAAGTCAGTTGACCAAAGCAAGGTTGTTGAAAAAGAAAAAGATCAAGCCTAATGTTTGATATTGGCTTCTGGGAACTATCGTTAATCGCTATTATAGGTCTGGTAGTACTTGGCCCTGAGCGATTACCTGTTGCGATTCGAACCGTTAGAGGTTGGATAAGCAGTGTCCGCAGCTTTAGTGAAGGGGTGAAAAATGAACTTTCTGAAGAGCTGCGTATCCAAGAATTACATGCCAATTTAAAAAAAGCTGAACAATCTGGTATGAAGGACCTTTCGCCAGAGGTGGCGGCTTCGGTCAAGTCGTTACAAGAAGCCGCAAAAATGGTAACTAATCCATATCAAACAGCTGATAAAAAAGACAGTTCTTCTGTAGAAACTGGCCAGCTTGACGATAAACAAATTGAAAAGCAGGATAAATGAGTTCAGCCGCGAAGCAAAGCCACACATTATTTGATCATTTATTAGAATTACGAACACGATTATTACACGCCGTTTTAGGGGTGTTAGTCGTGTTTTGTTGTATGATCTATTTTGCGCAGGATATATATCAATATGTTGCCCAACCTTTATTAGAGGTTATGCCCGCGGGTACGCAGATGATTGCGACTGATGTTGCATCACCTTTTTTCACACCATTTAAACTGACCATAGTGTTAGCTATATTTATTGCTATGCCCTACATTTTGTTTCAGCTGTGGTCATTTATTGCTCCTGGCTTGTATCAAAATGAAAAACGTTTAATTGCCCCGTTAATGTTCGGCAGTACTTTATTATTTTATAGCGGTATTGCCTTTGCCTATTACATTGTTTTCCCGGTTGCTTTTACATTTTTCTCCTCTGTAGCGCCTGAAGGTGTCACTATAGCTACCGATATAAGTAGCTATTTAGATTTTGTACTGAAATTGTTTTTTGCTTTTGGCGCGGCATTTGAAATCCCGATTGCGATAATTTTAATGTGTTGGACAGGCATGACTAGCCCCGACAGTCTAAGAGCTAAGCGGCCATACATAGTTGTTGGTGCTTTTGTTATGGGCATGTTATTAACGCCACCGGATATTATTTCACAAACAATGCTGGCAGTCCCTATGCTGTTACTTTTTGAAGTAGGCGTTATTATAGCCTCCTTTTATTATCGTGAAGAATCAGAATCAGAATCAGAATCAGAATCAGAATCAGAATCAGAATCAGAATCAAAGGAAGAAAAATAATGAAAAAAATTACCCTAGTTTCGTTTGCGTGTATTAATTTGATGTCATGGTCAGTAAATGCTGGCACTTTAAAATATGAGTTAGCTAAATGTGTGCAAGAACAAGATAGTTTAGCGCGATTAGTTTGTTTTGATAACTTAGCTAAAAATGCAGAACTATCAGTAGCTCAAGAACGAGGTAGTATTTCTGCCCCGGCGATTAGAATAGCCCCAGCTGCTGAATCTGTTGTTAGTAAAGAAGATAGTTTTGGTGTGGAGCATTTGAAGAAAACTAATGTCACCGAAAATGATTTAGAAGTTGTTTTTGTTGTTGAAAAGTTGAAAGAAGATCGGTACGGAAAACTGCGCTTTCTTTTCAAAAACGGCCAACAATGGAAACAGTCTGACAGTAAATATTTCAAAGTTAAAGTGGGTGATAGCTTACTGCTGAAAAAAGGCTTTATGGGAGCGGTATACTTGAAGAAAAATAATCCAGATTCAAATAAGAAAATTCGCGTTAAGCGCCTTAAATAAAATATTTTGGCGGATTGATAGTTGATTGATGTTGGTGTTAATTTAACCAGTGCACGCTTTGATAAAGATCGTTTTGATGTCATAGCGCGTGCTAAACAAGCGAAGATTAGCGCCATGTTAGTTACTGGTACTAATATAGAAGAAAGTCAGCACGCGGTGTCGCTTTGTCAGCAATATCCTGATTATTTATACTCGACTGCCGGAATTCACCCACATGATGCTGATCAGGCGGATAAAAATTATCTCGACACCTTATATCAATTAGCACAGAACGACTGTGTTAAAGCCATTGGTGAGTGTGGTTTAGATTTCAATCGCAACTTTTCAACACCGGAAAATCAACAACGGGTTTTTAGCGAGCAGGTTACATTAGCGAAACAGTTAAAGTTACCTTTATTCCTGCATCAACGGGACGCTTTCGAGCCTTGGTTTGATATTTTAAAGCCGCACATCACTGATATTCCTGCTTTAGTTTCTCATTGCTTTACGGGTAATAAAAATGAGTTACAACAATGCTTAGAAGCTGGAATGTATATTGGCATTACGGGCTGGGTATGTGATGAACGTCGTGGACAAGTTTTACGTGATATTGTGCCTTTGATCCCGCTAGAGCAGTTAATGATAGAAACGGATGCACCGTATTTAACCCCAAGAACCATTCGCCCTAAGCCGAAAAGCAGTCGTAATGAGCCTAGTTACCTGCCCTATGTCGTTAACATGCTTTCTGAGCTTATAGGTTGTAGCGAAGCAGAATTGATTAAGCAAACTAGGCACAACAGCGAAAAGGTTTTCAATCTAAATGCTGCAGGTACTACAAGTGCGTAACTTAATTTATTTTATCATTTTTATGGGTATCTTGATAAGTGCACCTGCAGTGTATGGTCAGGTCGGAGTGATGAGAATCATTGTTGATGAAATATTAACTCTACCGATGAACTTACATTTGCATTTACAGCATGTCTTCATTGGTAGTAGTTTGATTTTATCATTAATGTGCTTTGCTTGGGCTAGAGCATTGCGCAGTTATAGTATGGCGCTTTTAGCCTTGTATTTTTCGGTAAAGTCATTATGGATATTGGCGGACGGTGGTATTTCCGCTATGACAGTCATTGCCGATAATCAGTTACTTTTGAAAATTGAAAATGCCGCACTAGCAACCCTGTCCATTATTATTTTAATTGCTTTTACCGCAAAATTATTCGCGCTAAAAAAGCATAGTAGTCGTTACTATATAGTGCTTCGTCGTTTATCTCTTATTGCGCTATTGATAATCCCAGTAAGTTATTTTCTAAGTGACTTAGATCTTTGGCTCTTAACACAAATATTGAGCAGTTTTGGTTTGTTAATATTGCTATTTGTTGCGAAGAAATTATCGGACAAACAAGGCCCTTTGCATCTTATTTATACTGTGATGTTACTCGTGCAGCTAAGCTTTAACTTGATAGGTTATGTTTTGCATTTCAACCGAGTCTCCGCACAAGCCATTAATTGTCTAGATATGTTGGCGTTTTGGCTAATGGCGATTATGGTTACTTATATCATGGGGCGTCGATATTATGGTCATTTGCAAGATGTAAAGCTGGCGCAGCAGCGTGCAATGGCAAGTGCCAAGGCCTCTCAAGTAGCGCAAAAGGAATTATTAGTTGTGCAGCAGGAAGGGCAAGAATTATTAGAAAGCCGAGTGCAAGAAAGAACGCTCGAGTTAAATATTGCACTACAAGAGTTGGAAACGGCAAATCAAGAGCTACAAGAAAAGAATACTTTTGACGAATTATCAGGGCTTTATAATCGCCGACACTATGATCAAAAAATATTGGCAGAGTTTAGACGCAGTCGTCGAAATTTAACGCCATTGAGTATTATCTTGGTAGATATTGATCACTTTAAAAAGGTTAATGATAACTATGGCCATTTAGCGGGTGATAAATGTATCGTGGAAACTGCCAGTATTATTAAATCTTTACTACAGCGAAGTACCGATGTCGGTTGTCGGTATGGCGGTGAAGAATTTTGCCTTATTTTGCCCGAAACCGATGAAAAAGGCGCCCTCACCTTAGCGCAAGAGGTATGCGAGAGCGTTAGCCAACAACGTATATTCAGTAATGAATATTTTATCAATTTAACCGTTAGTTGCGGTGTTACCACTTATCAGCAAGAAAAAGATGTTACACCTGAAGTTATTTTCGCGAGTGCAGATAAAGCACTATATAAAGCTAAGCAAGCTGGCCGTAATCAAGTTCAAGTGAGTTTGTTAAGCGAAATTTAAATTATTGTAGGAATGAAATATGAATAATACTTTTGGACAATACCCTGCACGTCGTATGCGTCGTATGCGCGCTGATGATTTTTCACGTCGTTTAATGTCAGAGAACCAACTCACTGTTAATGATCTGATCTACCCTGTTTTTGTTTTGGAAGGCGAAAATCAACGTGAAGCAATTGCGTCTATGCCAGGTGTGGGACGTCAAAGTATCGATCTATTACTTGAAGAGTGTCAGGAGTTAGTTGATTTAGGCGTACCTGCTATTGCTATCTTCCCAGTCACTCCTACAGATAAAAAGTCTCTGATGGCGGAAGAAGCTTATAATGCCGATGGCTTGGCTCAGCGTACCGTTCGAGCAGTTAAAGCTAAGTTTCCATCTTTAGGTGTGATCACTGATGTTGCACTTGACCCATTCACCACTCACGGACAGGACGGCATTATTGATGATGAAGGCTATGTCTTAAACGAAGTCACCAAAGATATTTTAGTGAAACAAGCATTGTCTCATGCGCAAGCTGGTGCTGATGTTGTCGCCCCTTCCGATATGATGGATGGTCGTATTGGTGCTATTCGTCAAGAACTAGAAATGCATCATTTTGTCAATACTAAAATATTGGCTTATTCAGCAAAATACGCTTCCAATTACTATGGGCCATTTCGCGACGCTGTCGGCTCAGCTAGTAATATTAAAGGTGGCAATAAGTTCTCTTATCAAATGGATCCGGCAAACAGTGATGAAGCTATGCATGAAATTGCACAGGATATTCAGGAAGGTGCTGATATGGTCATGGTTAAGCCGGGTATGCCATATTTAGATATCGTGCGTCGAGTGAAAGATAACTTTCAAGTACCAACTTATGCCTATCAAGTTAGTGGTGAATATGCCATGCATATGGCCGCTATTCAAAATGGTTGGTTAGCTGAAAAACCTTGTGTTATGGAAGGTCTCTTAGCATTTAAACGTGCTGGGGCAGACGGTATCTTGACGTATTTCGCTAAGCAAGTAGCGCGTTGGTTAAAAGAAGACAGCTAATAATAATCGTAGATAATTGATGTTAAGTTATCGATATTCAATTGCCGTACTACATAGTGCGGTTTTGCTGTTTGCCTTGTCAGGTTTGTTCGGGAAATGGCTAACAATATCGCCAAGTATCATTGTTTTTGGTCGTGCGTGCTTTGCCGCCATTGCTCTGGCTATTTTTATTGTTTTTTTCTCCTCTCAGTCGCTTAAAATATCACGAAAACTCCTATTAATCATGGCATCAACAGGTGTTTTGCTCGCATTGCACTGGTTGACTTTTTTTCACTCTGTACAAGTTGCTAACGTTACAATTACTTTGATCACGTTTGCATTCTTTCCCGTGTTTGTCAGTATTTTTGAGCCGTTATTCTTTAAAGTACCCATGCGAAAAAATACCTTGTTGCAAGCTTTGCTGACGTTGGCAGGTGTTGCGTTTGTGTTACCTATACAAAATCTGAATGTTAGTGCTTTTGAAGGGATGTTATTCGGCTCTTTATCAGCACTCTTTTTTGCCATGCTAGCCATTCTAAATCGTAAATATGTCCAACAAGTTTCCGCAAAACATGTTGCCTTTTATCAAAATATATTCGCCAGCATTGTACTGTTACCCGTTATCTTATTGCTTGATATTGAAATGACCGCCACGCAATTATCACTGTTAATGTTATTGGGCATAGTGTTTACTGCATTTGCTCACACACTTTATAATTTGGCATTAATGCGTTTAAGCGCGGTAACAGTAAGTATTGCGGTATCGTTAGAGCCTATTTACGGCATTGTTGCGGCATATATTTTTCTTCAGGAGCCGTTAACATTATTAATGGGCTTTGGCGCTAGCGTGGTGATATTGACCAATGTTTGGGCGACAAAAACGTCCTAATGATTTATCGCTAAAGAAAATCCCAAATCTGCCAAGTTGCTATTTTCTTGACTTAATTCATCAGCAATTAACGGATGTTGCAAAAGCCAGCTTTTAGGTAATGAAAGTAGCAATGTTTGCTGGTCAACATCGATTTGGTAGTCTGGTAATACATCATCACTTCTGCGACGACATAGAATAATAGCTAAGCGTAATATAGTGAGTAATTTTTTCGCATGTGCGCTATCAATAGCTGATTGCTCAACGAGTAAGTCATGCTCAATATCACCTTGGTATAGGGTAACTAACATCACTAATAATTGCCGATCGGTATAGCTAAACCCCGCTAAATCAGCGTGTGTTAAAATATAAGCCCCGTGGCGTTGGTGGTATTTATATTCTAACAACAAGCCGACTTCATGTAGATCACAGCTTGCCAATAAAACTTCGAAGGCATTATCTTTGTTTAAATGCCATGGTGAACTAAGTTGCTGATAGAGCTTTTCTACTTTCTCTTTAACATGGCTTGCATGCTTGGTATCGGTATGAAATCTTTGTGCTAGTGCATTGATCGTGCGCTGACGAATATTAATTTTTCGGCTGTTAGGCAGCATTTCATAAAGTAAGCCTTCACGTAATGCGCCACTTGATAGTGACAATTTTTGTAGAGAAAACTGCTGAAATAACGCAATAAGGATCGCCAGACCACTGGCAATTACAGGGCTACGCTCTGACGATAAGCCCGGAATGTTAATGTCTTGAATATTCTTAAAGTGAAGTAATTCGTTCTTAACTTGATATAAGAAGTCTAACGACAATATTGAAGGTTTGTGCTGATGGATTAATAACTCAGCTAATGCTTGCATAGTACCAGAACCACCCAAAGCGCATTGCCAGCCGATGTTAAAATATTCATCGCGAATTGATGTTATGGCTGCTTCTGCTGCCGCGATGGCATGAGAAAAGTTGTCGCAATTAAGTTTACCGTTCGGAAAAAACTGCTGATTAAAAGTAACACAACCGATATTGAGACTAATGGCTTTTTTAACTTCAAAACCGTGACCGGCAATAATTTCTGTACTTGCGCCACCAATATCTAAAATTAGGCGGTTGTCAGCACTACAGCACGTATGAGCTACACCTAAGTAAATATTTTTCGCTTCTTCGATACCACTCAATAATGTGATTTTATGGGAAAGAATTTTTTCTGCAGGCACGAAAAAGTCAGCACGGTTTTGCGCTAATCTTAATGTTGCCGTGGCAACGATACGAATATTTTCTGCTGGGATATCTTGCAGGCGTTCGGCAAAAAAGCTTAAGCACTCTAAACCTTTTGCGATAACACTTTCAGATAAAACGTTATTACTGTCTAAGCCAGAAGCGAGACGAACTTTGCGCTTAACTTTATCGACAACCTGCACGCTATTGGCAAGTTGTCGAGTAATTAGCATATGGAAACTGTTAGAGCCTAAATCGATCACCGCATATAGAGGCGATAAAGTCTCTTCTTCGGTGATCGTCATTAACTAACTGTTCCTTTGCGGCCTATTACCTGCGCTACGGTTTCGGTTTTGACCACCGTTATGAGGCTTATGACGACGTTGACGAGGTTTAGGTCTCGGCAAGTCAGTCAACAAGGCATCATGGTCATACTTGCTTACCGGTAAGACATGTTCAATATAGGTTTCAATCGCCGGTAAGTTAAATACGTATTGCTCACAGGCTAAACTAATGGCGTGCCCTGTTGCTCCAGCACGACCTGTACGACCGATACGGTGAACATAATCTTCACAGTCATCAGGTAAGTCATAGTTAAATACATGAGTAACGGCTGGAATATGTAAGCCACGAGCAGCAACATCAGTGGCAACTAAAACATCTAATTGTCCTGCGGTAAATTGCTCTAAAATTTTCAGACGTTTCTTTTGAATTACGTCGCCCGTTAGCATACCAACACGAATTTTATCGGCTTCAAGGTGCGCATGTATTTTTTCACAAACATGCTTGGTGTTGGCAAAGATAATGGCTTTATCAGGCCAATCTTCTTCAATAAGCGTTTGTAATAAAGACATCTTATCTTCATTAGAAGGATAAAATAACTCTTCAGAAATACGAATGTTAGTTTTTTGGTCCGGTTCAACTTCAACACTATCCGGATCATTCATATGTTCAAAAGCTAATTCTTTTACGCGGAAAGATAAAGTTGCAGAAAACAGCATGCTTAAACGGTCAGTTGCAGCTGGCATTTTGCCAAACATATAACGAATGTCTTTAATAAAGCCCAAATCGAACATACGATCAGCTTCATCAAGTACCATCACTTCAATATTGTTGAGGTTATAAATGCCCTGTTTCAAGTAATCGAGTAAACGTCCACAAGTGCCGATTAAAATATCAACGCCTTGTTCTAGTTCTTGACGTTGGCTTTCATAACCTTCGCCACCATAAACAACACCTAGGCGTAAACCAGTACTTTTTGCCATCTCAATCGCATCGCGGTGAATTTGAATGGCTAGTTCACGTGTTGGCGCCATAATAAGGGCGCGTGGTTGATTATGTTTAACATCTTTCTTTTGTAATAAATGATGGAAAGTTGCTGCCAAAAAGGCAATAGTTTTACCTTCACCGGTCTGTGCTTGACCCGCGATATCTTTACCGGTCATCAAAATAGGAAGAGACTTTGCTTGAATTGACGTGCAATATTCAAAGCCCATAGATTCGAGGCCAGTAACAACGGTTGGCTCGAGCTTAAGTTCGGAGAACTTTATTTCAGTTAAGTGTGTTTTTTTCATACCGCTAGCTTAACAGGTTACGCTATTTAATAAAAACGCCATTTAGGTAAATTCTTTGATAAATTTGCCGTATTAGTTGATTTTGAAAATAAATGCCCATAACTGTTATATATGATTGTTGGTAATTCAAGATGATGAAGGTATAATCTTAACCAATTGGCATAGTGCCACCATTAATGGAGATATAAATGAGCGATAAAATTGTTCA
>PJEL010005445.1_pt1 | contig 10284 bp, 9 predicted proteins | sample 1853271 | NCBI WGS metagenome assembly PJEL01 (sample SAMN08108733, study PRJNA415343) | Invertebrate metagenome, whole genome shotgun sequencing project. | host: Globobulimina | place: Sweden: Gullmar Fjord | collected 2015-08 | reverse complement strand
CCCGTGATTCCAGGTCCTGTATTTTTAGGCCAGCATTCAAAATGCTCAATGCAAAGGATGGGCAACGGGTATCAAAAAATGGAGGTACAACTAATACAATATTTACCACCAACGTTCTCCTATTTAGCAATAGTGTTTTTGATCCTCGGTACCCACAACCAGTGTACCAAAACCCAAACAAGATAGTTCAACTGAGAAAATTAAGGGTAGACCCGATATTATTGTGATAATTCTTGTTAAATGGGTGCTAATAATCTCGCATTTTTGCAGTGGATCGCAGCTCCCAGTCTTCGCTCTGTCGAAATGACATGGTGGTGGGGGTAGGTTCGGCCGCAATCGCGTCCTGAAATTCCCTCCTAATTCATCAAAAAAATGAAGGAATCATCGCTTCGTGTGTATGAGATAGTAATGACATTCACTGGAGGCAAGATTATGAGCAATATGAACAAGCTGGTTATCATTGGGACAATCGCACTCGCACTTTTGATTCTTCTTTTGGTTTTTTTGAGTTATCCCATTCCCAATAGTGGAGCAGAAGGCGAGCCAGTCATGGTTTTGCGCTCTTATACGATCGCTCCTGAACTCGGCACTGAGTTGAGTACGATCCTGAACGGCGTTTTCAGACGCGGAGAAGGGATGCCGCCGGTAGGACGAAGCAACATTGGACCGGGAGGGCAGCTGATCGTAGCTGCGCCAGAAGACATGCAAAAGGGTATCGAGAAGATGCTCGACGATATTGTGAAGAAACCGCCTGAGCTGCCGCCGATGATAGACATCACCTACTGGGTCGTTGCTGGAAGTCCTGCTGAGGAGACCACAATGCCACTGCGCGTCGGGGAACTCAAACCTGCGCTTGTGAGCATCGCTTCAGCAGATGGCCCGACGAGTTTCGACCTGTTGGAAAAATCCCGATTTCCTTCACTCAGCGGTGAGAGAGCCCATGCCGAAACGCGGCTATTCGGGATTGAACAAACCGCAACCTCCCGGGAAGGCTCGGTATTCGCCAATCTTCATCTCAGGAATAGGGATCTCGGCGGTGGCAGTATCAGAACAAGTGTAAATCTGAAATCTGATCAGCTGCTTGTGCTTGGGCAGTCGGCACTTCCAAAGCGGCTGCATGACCAGCTCAGTTCAGATGCAACTCTTTATATCGTAGTCCGTGCACAGGTCGATGCAGTAACCAGCAACTAGCGGCATGCTCCACAATGCTGATGAAAAGCTGAACCGGCCCGCGCTGGAGGATTTGTACAGAAGGCTGGAGAAGCCACTGTACAACGTTCTCTACCGATGGGTCTGGGATGTCGACGAGGCGCAGGAGCTTGTCCAGGAGACCTTTCTTCGCTTGTGGAAAATGAAAGACCGGGTACGAATGCAAACCGTCGAGGCATTGACCTTCCGGATCGGCACCAATTTGGCGGCTAATCGCCGGCGAGCACGAAAGTTGTGGCGGCTGGTGACTCTTGAAGCGGTCGTTCTCCAACCGGCCCAGTCTCAAACCGTCGAGAAAACTCTCGAACAGCAACAAGTCAGTCTTGCGGTATACGAGGCAATTGATGCTCTGCCGGATCGCTTGCGGAGGGTTATTTTGCTGTGTGAGTTTTCGAAAATGCCGTACAAGGATATCGCTCGGGCCCTTGGGATTCCCGAAGGAACAGTTGGCTCACGACGAAATGCGGCACTCAAGCGCCTGCGACAGCGCCTAGCACACATGACGGTTCACACTGATGATGGAGGCACGAGATGAAGATCGAATGGAACGATGTCTTCGAAGAGCTTTCACCACCCCCTGGCGGGCTCGAAACGCTTCAGAGGAGGCTCAACGATATCGCTGTTTCAAATGCACGCTCTTACCGAAGAACCCGACGCTTGAAGTGGGCCTTTGCGGCTTGCACGGCCTGCCTCGTGATCTGGCTCGGATTCCTTGGATATCTGCCAACTCGGCAACGGTCAAGAGGCCATGGTGTAACACTCGCAGCTGTCGCCGTTGGTAACCCGGCCCTTGTACGCCTCGGCCTTGTCGTGCCGACATCTGATGCGGTGTCTGTGCCACCCGATCAACGGCATCGCATGGCAGTTGAACGCGTGCTTGTGGACAATCCGAACGTCATCTACTATCGGGTTGCTGAGCTTCCTGAATCTGGAGGAGGCGACGCAGGCTGAGAATTCAGAGGTGCAAACGAATGCCGGGTTTGCTCATCCACTAGCTGTTTAAACACCACGAGATAGAGGCGACGTATGAACTGGACCGACTGGCGGGCACCGCAAGAATGGCAACGCATTACCACTATCGACGCGCATACGGCCGGTGAGCCCTTCCGGGTCTTGGTATCTGGTTATCCCGAACTCCCAGGAAACACGATTCTGCAACGTCGCCGCTGGGCGCGCGACCACTTCGACGATTTGCGAACTGCCCTGATGTGGGAACCGCGCGGCCACGCCGATATGTATGGCTGCATCGTTACCCCGCCGGTGAGCGAAGAGGCTGATTTCGGTGTGCTTTTTCTGCATAACGAGGGTTATTCGTCGATGTGCGGTCACGGCATCATTGCGATCGCTACGGTTGCCCTCGAAGCCGGAATGATAGATACGAAAGGTCCGGAGACCAAAATCGGTATCGATACTCCAGCTGGCTTGGTAACGGCTTGGGCCCGAGTCGAACACGACAGAGTTATCGGCGTTCGTTTTCACAACGTGCCATCATTTGTTTTTGCTGTTGACCAAGAGGTCGAAGTGCCAGGTCTCGGGAGGGTTCGCTACGACATCGCTTATGGCGGAGCATTCTACGCTTATGTTGATGCCCACGAAGTCGGCTTGAGCTGCCGCGCCGAAAATTTTCGTCAGCTGATCGAAAAGGGCATCCTGATCAAGCAGGCGGTGATGGCAGCCCGTAGCATTGATCACCCATTCGAAGATGATTTGGGATTTCTGTACGGCGTCGTATTCGTCGAAGAGTCTGAAAATGAAGGTGTGCACAGCCGCAACGTCTGCGTTTTTGCCGATGGTGAGATCGACAGGTCTCCTACAGGTACGAGCGTCAGTGCCCGCCTCGCTCTGCATCACGCACGCGGCGAAATCAGCATTGACGACGAGATCGTCATCGAGAGCTTGATCGGCAGCCGTTTCACCGGCCGGGTGGTCGAAGAAACGAACTTCGGACCTTATCAGGCTATTATTCCCGAGGTTGCGGGTCGCGCACACATTACGGGCCGGCATGAATTTGTGCTTGATCCTAATGATGAACTGGCCCATGGGTTTATTCTGCGCTGAAAAGGAATTTCGAAAATGAAGGTACTTGGCGCAACAGCTCTGCGAAAAGCTCTCCCGATGGCCGATACGATTGCTGCGATGAAGCGCGCGTTCGAGGCCTTTTCGTCGGGTGCCGCAACGGTGCCGCAGCGGATCGTTTTGGATGTGCCTGCCAGTGACGGTATTGCCCTGATCAAACCTGCGTTCCTTCCCGGTGAAGGTCTCGGCGCCAAACTGGTTTCGGTCTTTCCAAATAATACGAAGCTCAATAAGCCGGTTATCTCTGGCATCGTGGTATTGCTTGACCCGGCGACAGGCGAACCAATAGGTCTCTGCGATGGGACGTTCCTCACTGCATGGCGAACTGGTGCGGCAAGTGGCGCCGCAACTGATCTACTTGCCAACCATGATGCAAGAATAGGATCGATCATTGGTTGCGGGGTACAAGGCCGCACCCAGGCCATTGCAATCGACAGCGTGCGCGATTTGCAGGTCATTCGGTGTTTCGATATGGATGCGGCGAAGATGGAGGAGTTACGTGAAGAGCTTCAGCCTCAACTCGGCGCCAGAATCGAAGCGGTTTCAAGTCCTGAAGAAGCGGTGCACGAAGCGGATATCATTTGCACTGCTACGACTTCAAAGGCGCCCGTCATCGATTTTCGATGGTTGAAATTCGGAGCTCACATCAATGGCGTCGGTAGTTTTACACCTTCGATGCGTGAAATCGACCCAGCCACGATCGAGCATGCTCGCATCTTCGTCGACTCGCGCGATGCGGCCCTTGCTGAAGCCGGCGAATTGATTCACGCTGTCAGCAATGGCCTGACTCATGCCGAAGAGTGGACTGAGATCGGCGACGTGGTCGGCGCTCGTCAACCCGGTCGCAGCACCGACGATGAAATTACCTTCTTCAAATCAGTCGGCCTAGCCGCTCAGGATATCGCCGCTGCCGCCCTCGCTTTTGAACGGGCCGAAAAACTGGGGTTGCATACTGAAATTGATTTGTCGTAACTCTCAGCGCCATCGGCCAGCTAGCTATTTGATCGGAGAAAGAATGTTTCGAAGGCTGCGTGCATTGATTCTTTTCGCACTACTGGCGCTGGTGGCAGTGCCGGCAACGGGTCAAGAACGGGTATGGACCCAAACTGGAGAATCAGTGGCCGGCTGGCAGTTTGTTGAAGCTTCGATCCGTGCTTATATGCAGACCAAAGGTATCAGGGGCGCGGTGATCGCAGCATCCCACAAGGGGCGGTTGATCTACGCCCGCGGTTTCACTTGGGACAGTCCGGAAGTAGAGCCTGTATTACCAACTTCCATTTTTCGTATCGCCTCGATGTCCAAACCGATTACCAGCGTTGCGATACACCAGCTCATCGAACGAGGATTGCTGAACTACGACACTCGCGTCATTGATATCCTTGGTCTGCAACCGCATCAGGGAACTCAACCCGATCCTTGGCTCGAAGAGGTTACGATTGACCACCTTCTTTACCACATCGGCGGGTGGGACCGAGATGTCGCTTACGATCCGATGTTTCAAGACTCGGTCATTGCCGCGACCCTTGGAGTTGATCTGCCCATCAGCAAATACGACATCGCGACCTACATGAGCGGTCAGCGAATGCAGGATCAACCGGGTGATCACTTTGCCTACTCTAACTACGGTTACGCCTTGCTCGGTATGATCATCGAGGAGATTACGGGATGCGATTACAGCGAGTGGGTTGCTGAAAATATTTTTCAGCCCATTGGAGTCGGGCGGCCGCGCCGGGGACATACTCTGGCCCAAGAACGTGCTCCGGGTGAGGTCTTTTACTACAGCGAGCCGAATGGTCAAAGTCCCTACCGTTGGAATATCGAAAACATGGATGCTCACGGAGGTTGGATTCTCGCCGCGCCGGATTATCTGCAGTTTATGAGCGCCATATTTCAGGATCCGGGAAACAGTCCTTTACTTGAGCGTACGAGTATTGAAGCCATGGTCAGAGTCAATCCCGCTACCGCCGGAGTCTCCTACGCGAGGGGTTGGTCGGTCTACCAGGATGGGGCGGCAATGGTCTTCGGTCATAGCGGTGGCCTTCCAGGTACCGTCACCAACGCCCGATGGCAATCTGGTGGCTTAGCTTTTGTTGTGCTGCTCAATACCAGTGGCGCCTTTGGCAGCTTTGATATTGATGATCCATTCTCCCTTCCGCTTCATGATCTCTTTGAATCGGTGGGCATTGTTCCTGGTACCTTAGGCACGGCTCTCGCCGAGTCGTGGATTCCGGTGGTGGCCAAAAGCGGTGGCAGTGGAAACAGTTTTTGGATATCCGACGTCGGTCTTCTCAATCGTTCTACGTTGTCGAACAAGGTTCATCTACGTTTTCAGATGCTCACTCTCGCGAGAGATTACGAACTCGAACTCGCGCCTGGAGAGCAGCGTTTGGTTGCAGATGTCGTCTCCGCATTTGAGCTTGAGGGGTCGGGCTCGTTGCGTGTTTTTTCTTCTGAGCCACTGACCATCACCTCACGAACCTACAATTTCTCTACCGAAGGTACCTTTGGTCAATTCCTCGGTGCAAGCACTGGACCAGGAGGTTTGAAAAAAGGCGAATCTGCGGTGTTGATGCACTTGCGGGAAGATGTTTCTGCGAGATCGAATATCGGCATCCTCAATGCCGGACGGCGGGAGACAACGGTATCTCTCAAACTCTTCGATGGTTCAGGAACAGAGATTTCGAGCTTCATCCGTAAGATCGAGCCGAGACAGACCACTCAACTCAACCAGCCGTTTACTAATATCGGAGGACGAAACGACGTATCAGTAGGTTACGCCAGGATCACTGTTATCGACGGCGAGGAGGTCATAGCTTATGGCTCAGTGGTGGATGTAGGAACCGGTGATCCCACCACGATACCCATGAAAACCGGCGATGGATTCTTGACCCAATGGGTCGCCGCCGCAGCTCATTCCGAAGGCGCCTCGGGCAGCTTTTGGTTGTCTGACCTTGGTTTGCTCAATAACGGGGTATCGGCCCTGAATGCTACGGTTTTTTTTCATTCAGCGAGCGGATCTGATCGCCTCTTCGATCTCAATCTCGAAGCGGGTGAGCACAAGTTGCTTGAGGACGTAGTCGGCATGCTCGGAGCGAGTGGATCGGGTTCGATTTATGTCGTCGCCGACCAGCCGGTTTTCGTGAGTTCACGGACCTACAATGATAGTGAAACGGGCACCTTTGGCCAGTACCTCGATGGGTACTCCGACACCGGCATGGTGAGCGCTGGTGCGCTGATTTGGCTGCCGCAACTCATGCAGAACGTTAATTTTAGGACGAATATTGGTCTGCTCAATACGGGTACTCTGTGGGGCAGAGTCGTCGTGCGTCTCTACGATGCTGACGGCAGCATGCTTTCGACAACTCCGCACGTTATCGCTGCCGGGCAAAGGTTGCAACTTCAGGAGCCGTTTGAACGCTTTGCCGGCAGGACCGATATTGAGAGTGGTTATGCAATCGTCGAGGTTTCGAGCGGAAGCAAAATTTCAGCCTACGCCTCGGTGATCGACAATCGAACCAACGATCCAACGACGATTCCCATGATGCCCTGACTGAGTTATCATGTCGCCCACATTCTGGGCCTTCGAGGCGCTGAGGGGGAGCTGATATGAATACTGAAATCCCGATCGGTTTGACATTTGACGACGTACTTCTGGTGCCGCAGCGATCAGAGGTCCATCCTAATGATGTTGATGTTTCAACCCGCCTTACGCGTACCGGAATCCGGCTCAATCTCCCGATTATCTCGGCGGCGATGGATACCGTCACCGAAGCCCAAATGGCGATTGCTATGGCTCAGCACGGGGGCATCGGTATCATTCATAAAAATATGAGCATCGGCAGACAAGCCGACGAGGTCGACAAGGTAAAACGTTCGGAGTCGGGCATGATTGTTGATCCCGTGACCATGCACCCCGGCCAACTTGTCAGCAAGAGTCTCGAAGTCATGGCACGGTACAGGATCTCAGGTCTTCCTGTTGTTGATGAAAAGGGTCAGCTGAAGGGCATTCTCACCAATCGCGACCTTCGGTTCTGCTCTGAACTCGACCGGCCGATTGATGATTTCATGACCAGGGACAATCTCGTTACGGCGAAGGTTGGTACTACGCTTGAAGAAGCTAAAGCGCTGCTTCACAAGAATCGTATCGAGAAACTGCTCATCGTCGACGATCAAGGAGCGCTCAAGGGTCTGATTACCGTCAAAGATATCAAGAAGGCCCAGGAATATCCGAACGCCTGTAAGGATTCTTTGGGACGTTTGCGCGTTGCAGCTGCAATTGGGGTTTCTTCGGATCTCTTGGATCGTTGCGAGATGCTCATTCAGCGTTCGGTCGATGTGTTGTGTCTCGATAGCTCGCACGCCCACTCGAGGGGCGTGATTGAGGCCGTCGCTTTGGTCAAGAAACGCTTCCCCGACACCGGGTTAATTGTCGGCAATGTCGCTACGGCAAAGGCTACTCGTGACCTTATCGAACTTGGCGCTGACGCCATCAAGGTCGGAATCGGGCCTGGATCGATCTGCACGACGAGAGTTGTCACCGGCTCTGGGATGCCGCAAATTTCGGCGATCGTTGATTGTTCGAAGGTCGCGCGTGAGTACGACGTTCCTATCATCGCCGACGGAGGCATCCGCTTCTCTGGCGATTTAACAAAGGCGCTCGCTGCCGGTGCAGACGTCGTGATGATTGGTTCGCTCTTCGCCGGTGTTGAAGAATCACCTGGTGAGCAGATTTTGTACCAGGGCCGCACCTTCAAAGCGTATCGTGGCATGGGCTCGATTGGCGCCATGAAACAGCCGAACGGTTCGAGTGATCGCTATTTTCAGGGCAACGAGGATGTGGCCAAACTTGTACCCGAGGGCATCGAGGGTATGGTGCCATACAAAGGCCCGCTGTCGGATCAACTCGTTCAGTTGGTCGGCGGTGTGCGGGCGGGAATGGGTCTTTCGGGTTGCAGTTCAATCGCGATGTTGCACAAAAATTCCCGTTTTGTCAGAGTTACGGCGGCTGGACTCAAAGAATCCCATACGCACGACGTTGTGGTCACCAAAGAAGCCCCGAACTACCGGTCGGAACGCTGATCGAGTGTGGTACCGCACGTCGACATTGTGGTTGGGGATACGATGAGCGGTAGCTCAAAAGGAGTCGCATGCAAGGTTTCATCACTGCTATCTGGATCGCGATTCTTGGTCTTGTAGTCGCGGTACTGTCAGTTCCTGAGTCGCGCGCCTTGTTTGGGGAAGCTACCCAGGCTTATCCCTTCACGATGGGTTTTTTCAAGATCGCGATACTCGGAACGATGGGAGAACTCCTGGGGGGCCGGATTGCGCTCGGCAGGTGGCGCTTGTCAGGGATTCGTCTGCATCAGCGGATTCTCATTTGGGGGCTTTTCGGTTGGGTTTTTACCGTGGTGTTTCCGCTTTTTTCATTTGGGGTCGATGGACTGCTCAGTAAGGGTTTGATCCCGGGTCGCGGAGTCCCGTTTGTGGTCGCTTTCTGGAAGTCGTTCTTCATGAATATGATATTTGCCTTTCCGATGATGGTGACGCATCGTATTACCGATACGCTGATCGAGCGTGGCCAGTTGTTTTCGCTTTGGCCTCTTGTTGAGGTCTTTTCCAATATTGACTGGAAAAACATGTTTCACATTGTTGGCACCTCGTGCTTATGGTTCTGGATTCCGGCTCACACGTTTACCTTCACGTTGCCAGCAGAATTCCGAGTTGTCTGCGCCGCTTTGCTGGCAGTAGCCCTGGGATGCATCCTCGGCCTGGCTAAGAAAAGGGCAGCACAAAAGTCATAACCTGAGAACAGTCCGACGAGAAAGCCGTGAGATTTGAATAGCGGTTATATATGATGGTGACGGAGGATTGTGATATGCATTATCAGCGGTTTCTTCTTGCTGTCGTATTGCTGGCTCTTGGGATTATGATTGTAGGCTGCGGATCGGCGCAACCCACGGCGCAGGCACGTCAAAGCTGTTTCCTTCAACCATGCGCCTGGGTCCAGGATGGTGATCCGAAGATTGCGTCGATGGCAGCGCTGATCCAAACTTTCCAAAGTAATAGATGGCGCATCACCCAAGGTAGCGCCGAATACGGTTTTATCCGGGCTGAGGCTTCTCGTCGCAGGTTGATTATTTCGGTTGATGCGTATATCGATTCCGGTGGAGCGATCGAAATCTACGAGTCTCCGAACCAGAGTCTTGATCAAAGTGGTAGTGAAGTTCTTGAGAGTTGGTTCAATAATCTACGCCGGCGCTTCAGGCAGTATCAATGCGAGCTTCCGCCCGACCACGTTGCGCTTGTGGAGAGTCTGTACATGTCAAGTGCCACGATACCTCCCAAGCCCGTTGAGGTTGCGAAATAATCAGAGCTGGTTCCTCAGCTCCATCACGGACACAGAATTGTCTCTGGTAGAATCTCGCGCATGAAAAAAGCACTCATTACTGGCGTGACTGGTCAAGATGGTTCTTATCTCGCAGAATTCTTGTTGAGCAAAGGATATGAGGTGCATGGTGTTGTGCGCCGAGCCTCGTTGTTCAACACCGATCGGGTCGACCATCTGTATCAGGATCCCCACGTATCCAACCGCGATTTTGTCCTCCACTACGGCGATACCACGGACGCCACCAACATGTTGCGCGTCATCCAGTCGGTCAAACCCGATGAGATCTATAATCTCGCGGCTCAATCACACGTTGGGATCTCGTTTGCCATGCCAACGTATACCGGAGAGGTCGTTGGTCTCGGTGTGGTTCGTTTACTCGAGGCATTTCGGCAGACCGTGCCCACGGCACGTTTTTATCAAGCTTCGTCGTCTGAACTCTTCGGAAAGGTACATGAATCGCCACAAAGTGAAGCAACGCCGTTTCATCCCCGCTCACCGTATGCAGTTGCAAAACTTTATGCGTTCTGGGCGGCGGTGAATTATCGCGAGGCCTACGATCTTTTTGCTGTAAATGGCATCTTATTCAACCATGAATCGCCGCGTCGGGGGGA
>PJEL010005444.1_pt1 | contig 10284 bp, 5 predicted proteins | sample 1853271 | NCBI WGS metagenome assembly PJEL01 (sample SAMN08108733, study PRJNA415343) | Invertebrate metagenome, whole genome shotgun sequencing project. | host: Globobulimina | place: Sweden: Gullmar Fjord | collected 2015-08 | reverse complement strand
CAATGACGTACGGTTCAGCGGGCCACCTGCTATCGCAAACCGATGCCGAAGGAAACACCGCCACATACGAATACAACAGTCTTGGACTGGCCATATCAATAACAGATCCAGAGGGATATGTCACCGCGTATGAGTACGATGCTGATCACAATCTCATACGCGAAACCAACACCGATGGATTTAGCAAGACATACTCCTACGATGATAACGCTCGCTTGGTAGCGGAAACAGATTGGGCCGGCAACGTTACGACCTATGAACATGACCACATGGGCCGTATAATTTCCGAGACCGATGCCTTAGGTAACAGCATTACGTATGAATATGATGCAATTGGCAATCTCATCACCAAGACTGATAAGCGCGGAGCAACTACAACCTACACACATGACCCAGCGGGCAACTTATTGACTAAGACTGATGCCTTGGGAAATGTTACTACTCTTGAATATGACGTTCTGAACAGAGTTGTTGAGGTTGATAGCCCTTGTGCCTGTTCCAGCAGTATTGAGAGAACGGTTTACGATGCTCTGGGGCGTAGGATAGAGGTGATTGATGCATTAGGAAATCGTACTCAATACGAGTATGACGCCCTTGGTCGTCAGGTGCGACGAATCGATGCGCTAGGAAACGAAACATCCTACGAGTATGATCTAATGGGGAATCTTATTGCTGAAACGGATGCATTGGGGAACAGCAGCACCTATGAATATGATGCGATCTATCAACAGATCAGTGTGACTAATCGACTTGGCCATGTTGAAACAAGAGAATACGATAAGGCTGGGCGCGTGATTGCTGTCACGGATGAACGCGGTAACATAACGCAGTCTGTGTACGATGGCAACAATCGTCTGGAGCAGATGATTGACGCTTTGGGCAATATTACCAGCTATACTTACGATGGGCGCGGCAATCGGTTAACCGTTATTGATGCTCTGGGGCGTGTCACTACCAATAGCTATGACGCCAATAGCAATCTGGTTAGCAAAACCAATCCCCGCGGCTACACAACCACGTACGCCTATGATGCATTGAACCGTCACGTCGAAATGGTGGACTCACTTGGTGGCGTTACGACGTATACTTATGATCCTGCAGGGTCGCTACTTAGTGAAATCGACGCTCTCGGTTATGCTCGCCAGTCCAGTTATGACATCTTAGGTCGTCGAGAGATGGTTACTGACCGTAATGGCAATGTGACGCAATATGCATACGATCCTGCCGGAAATCTTACACAGGTGACCGATGCATTGGGTGGGATTACCACCTATGAATTTGATGCCAACAAAAATAAGGTTGGCCAGACAGACGCACTCGGTTACGCTACAACGTATGTCTACGATTCGATCAATCGGCAAGTAACCGTTCTTGATGCCCTGGGTGGCACGACGACCAAGATTCACGATGCGTTGGGCCGTGTTGTGGGAACAATCGACGCTAATGGCAACACCACCGCCAATACCTATGACGCTGAGGGTCAGCGTATTGCTACTACGGATGCGGTGGGCAATATGAGTTACAACCAATATGATCCAACCGGCAATCTGACTCAGTCCATTGACCGGAATGGCAACATCACGGTATACACGTATGATCCCTTGAATCGACAGACGAACGTGACCAATGGTCTTGGACATACTTCAACGACTTCCTACGATGCTGTGGGGAATGTGGTTGAAGAGGTCAATAATCGCGGATATGCTGCGCAGTTCGAGTATGATGACAATAACAACCTTACCCACACGATGGATGCTCTGGGAGGCATTAACACCTACACATATGATGGTCTGGATCGCCGGATAAGTGTCACAGATGCCAACGGCAACACGACAACGAGCATATACGATATAGTCAGTAACCTAGTGAGTATTACGCTGCCGGAGGGGCAGACAACGTCCTTCACCTATGATGGTGAGCGGAATCGTATCAGCATGACCAATGCCAAGGGATACACGACACTATACGCCTACAACGCCTTGAACCGACAAGTCCGCGAAACTGACCCGCTGGAGAACGTTACCGTCACCACGTATGACGCCATTGGGCAAGTGATTGGTACAACCGACGCCAATGGTAACGGCACGTCGAATACGTACGATGCTCTAGGTCGATTGGTTGCGGTGACAGATGCCCTTGGTTTTACCACAACTTACACGTATGACCCTGTGGGTAATCGACTCAGTGAAACTGATGCCAATGGCCACACAGTTCCTTACGTCTACAATGAGGTCAATCGACTGATTGGCGAAACCAGTGCGATCGACTCAGAGTGGACATACGTCTATGATCCGGAGGGAAACCTGGTTGAAAAGATTGACGCCAACGGCCAGGTTATGACCTATGAGTTTGATGCTGCGCATCAGATGACAGCCATTCACTATCCCGATTCCAGTCAGGATGTTGCCTTCAGCTATGATCCGAATGGGAACTTGGTACAGATGATTGACGCTGTAGGCATGACCACTCTGATCTATGACGAATTGGACCGGGAAGTAGGTAAGACAGACCCTTATGGGCGCACGGTAGTCAATACACACGATGCAATCGGAAATCGCCTGTCGCAGACCTATCCAGATGGCAATGTGGTGACCTACGCTTATAGTGGCAACAATTGGTTGATCAGCATGACCGATCCCTATGCTGGCGAAACTGCCTACAACTATGAGGCGGACGGCCAGGTAAGTCGAGTAGACTACCCGAACGGCACTTGGACCATCAAGTCATACGATGAAGCCGGGCGGTTGATCAGCCTGTACAACGGCACTAACTACCACGCTGGAGTGATCACATCTTACCAGTACGCACTGGATGGCGTGGGGAATAGATTGCAGATCGTTGAAGAATATACTCAGGGTCAAGTTCGGACCAACGTCAAACAGTACACATACAACGCTCGTTATGAATTGCTGGAGGCTGTTGAAGCGTATGAAGGACCACCAGCTTATGTTGTCACTACGGCATACACCTACGATTCCGTAGGTAATCGTCTAAGCATGACGACCAATCGGGATATCGGGCCTGGTCCGCAGCCCGATCCAGAAACTACGCTGTATGTTTACGATGCGGCAAATCAAATGCTTTCGGCAGGTGAAGTGACCTTCTCCTACGATGCCAATGGCAATCGGCTGACCAAACTCACGCCAACCAAGCCCACTTCCCAGACACGCCTGGAGACCTATCAGTACGATGCAGAGAACCGCTTAGTATTGTATACACGCATTCGTGTTAAGAGCGGTCATATCGAGCAGCGTGTTCATAACGTTTACGATGGGGTGGGAAGACGCATGAGTAAAGGAACGCAAGAATCGTCGGGCACCGTCAAGTGGACTCAATATGCCCTTGATGGCTTGAGTTTCGACCAGCTTGTCGAGTTTCCCCAAACTGGTCCGCCGCGCGTGATTGAGCTGTATCGAGGGCTGCGCAATCAACTGGTGAGCATGGATGAAATCCAGGGTGGCGACCGCGGCAGCCAGTATTGGTTCGCCAGCGATGGCTTAGGTAGTGTCGCCGCTACAACAAAGCTGAACGGTCAAAGCACTCACGAGTTCTTCTACGATCCCTATGGCTTGATCATCGATGAAAACGGCCATTGGGAGGACTCTAGCTCCTGGACGAATCCCCACAACCACTATCTTCTCACTGGTAAAGAATGGGATGAGGAGAGCCGTTTGTACTACTTCGGTGCCCGTTTCTATGATGCCGAGATAGGTGTCTGGCTGACCCCAGATCCTTACCGTGGTTCTCTAAATCTGCCCAATAGCCTCCATCCTTACCTCCGATTGGGGGCAGACGCACCGAAACGCACCGATAGCGTTAATAATCCCATGAGCCTGCATCGCTATCTCTATGTGCAGAATAACCCTCTGAACAGAATTGATCCGTTGGGATTCTTTGACTGGAATACAGGTCATGTTGAGGCTGGAGATACCCTGTCAGAGATATCTCAGTACGCGGGAGTGAGTATTGAGGATATCTTACGATGGAACCCAAATATCTCGAATCGTGATCTGATATATGTTGGAATGTATCTCTGGTTACCATCAAGTGCGATGAATGCTGGGTGGACAGCCGACAACGTTCAATATGGTATACAACCACAGGCCTCTTCCCATGCTCTGCTCAAAACCCCCTCCACCCAGGAAGAAAATGAACCTGCTCCTGACATTTCCCACTGTGTACTATGCATCGAAGACGTCGAGCGGATGATCCGAAGCGCTCAGAAACTTGGTTCGATAGCAGATGTGGCAGCAGACAACTTGCAGTATTGGCTGAATGGTAAGGGGGGGGTTAAGTGGATGTCAGCCGATGACTTTAAGAATGAAGGGTTCATGGATAAATACTTCAGAGGAGTACCTCGTGAGAAATTCATTGAGGGAGCGAAAAGACGTCTGAACAATGGAACGCTTAGCAATGGCGGCACAGTTGATATGTCATGGAGAAGTTCTGCTCAGGCTCCTCCCTACCATGAGCTTTTCTACGGGCTAGGAGGATTCCCTGTATACTCAGATGTAACAGTGAGTGCCCACGATGCTGGCAAGCGAACGAGAGCAGAATTCGATATTTGGATGGCTCGCGTTGAAGATGAATATAACTGGGATGCTGGTAAATCGACATACATACCCGGTGAAGGTGTGATTGAAGATAATGACATGAAATGTCTGGAATATTCGGGTGGGCCACAATCGTACACCATTAAGTCGGATAGTTGGCAGGTTACGGACTCGAAGGCCACTGAACCCTTCCATGTTGGAGGTGGTCTGTTTTGGTGGTGGCCATTCTAATCCGTTTTTGAGATTCAGGTAAACAGATGTGATCGAATCGCCTGAGTATCCCGTTAACAAACGGTGGGGATGCGGGTAGTCTAACGCATCTCCACCGTACTGCTCCAACTACTGGTATGCAGGGAGGGATTCGCTGAACTTGCCTTGCAGAAGTGAGATATAATGTGATTATGACAATGAAGGTATCTATGAAGAAACGTCTGCGATTATGGGTTCTTTTCACTGCTAGTATCTTGTTCCTAATGATTCTTATGAGCTGCGGTACACTCAAGCCAACCTTTACAAAAACAGATATAATCGGTGTGGATACCTACATTTTCAATCAAGGACGCAAAACATTATCAGACGTTAGTGTCTCGACTGAAACTATCAGCGAAGATGGGCTGAGGATAGCTCCAGGTGAAGGTTTTTTGTACCACCTTAATCTACCTTCCAACAGCAGGCTGCGAGTAGAATATCCAATTAGCTTGTTACGTCATTTGAAAGGGAATTTCCCGTTACCTAATGACGGTGGCCCACTAATAATCCTGTTAGCAGATGCTGACCAACCAGTTGGACTGACCAGCGGGATTCGGACTGTGCCATCCGGATCGTTGAATGGGCGGTTGCCATTTGGAAGCATTTTTTCGGATAATCTGGTTCATGGCCTCGTTGAAATAGATGATATCAAGAGGATTCAAGTGTATTGCTGGGGCAACGATAGGCCAACCCCAACTTTCTGGAAGGATCTAGATGAGGCTACGTATGTCTTTGTGGAGAGTCCAGTTGAAATAAGACAAATAATCATTGAGCTTGAGCAAGCTCAACTGGAAGTAAATGAAAGACATCTGGATTTCCTAGAAGAATCTGGCCTTGTATTTTTTGAAGCCAAAGATGGAAGGCGGGGATTCTTTCGAATTGATTATAAGAAAGACGGAATTCGCTTGAGCGCTCCATCCTATCCAGCCGAATTTGGGAGTCATCCAATTTCGCTACAAACCAGGCTCCCGACTATGTTTTTAGCTGTACAGCAAGCATGCAGAGAAAAAACCTCGCGACAATGACCCAAAATTGATTACGCTATTGACACTGCATAATGATTGTCTATACCCCTCCGATACTGAGGTGTGTGAATTGAACGGGCTAAACGTATTCACCAACAGAACTGGATATGACTCCGATGGTATATGGGGTGTGTATGCACTTTCCTTATCTTGCCCTACACCGACTATCCTATTTTCTCATAATAAATGTGACATTTTCCCAGCAGCTAGCCTAGTCAAAATTTGTATACTGATCGAGTTATACCGCCAATCTATTGAAGAGGGCCTTTGTCTCTCAACACCATTCACGATTCTTGAAGAGTTTAGAACAACTGGGAGTGGTATTTTGCAGGGTTTGAGTGATCGAGTTTCTATGACGCTAAGTGACCTTGCCATATTGATGATGCAATTCAGTGATAATACTGCCGCCAACGCATTGATTGCAACCCTAAGCAGAGAAAAAATCAATCAAACAATGATCGAACTTGGACTTGAACACACAACGCTCCAATGTGACAGGATTGATGTGATAGCAGTTGTGGATGATCCCCATAAGTTAGCCACGACTACACCACAGGAGATGGCTACTTTATTTATGCATCTAACCCAGGAGGAAATCTTAACTCCGAGAGTGTGTCGAGAAATCTTAACGATCATGAAACGAGGAGGAAACAAGCGTCGTATCTCTGGGCAACTACCCTTTCGATCAGACATAACAGTGTTTCACAAGACAGGTACATTGAAGGGTGTTTGTAACGATGCTGGGCTGGTGCGCTTTTCAGGAGGGCAGTATATAATTAGTGCCTTGAGCAAGAATGTTGCCGTGTCCGAAGATCCACGTTATCCAAGTCAAGCTGAGCAAGTCATTGCCCGCTTATCTCGCTGGGTATTTGATAAATTAGACCAATAAGGAGATCGTCACAATGTTGAAGCATCAAGCGACAATGATTGGAATGGTGGTTGTGTTGCTGGTCGCTGGTTGTCAACCGCTTCCGATTCCATTTCCCCCCTCACCAGAAATACCATCTCGTCTCAATGTAGCTATCAGTGACGAACCCCCCACGCTTGATCCTCATCGGACATCGGATGTTGCGGCGGCGGAAGTCTTCGAGCAAGTCTGCGAAACCCTCGTTTATCGAGGCTTTGACTTGACAGACCAGCCATTGCTGGCTGAATCCTGGGAAATGGCTCCCGATGGCCTATCAGTTACGTTCAAGCTCCGCCAGGGCATCATCTTCCATGATGGAAATCCGCTTGATTCTGCCGCAGTAAAGTTCACGTTTGAACGTTTGCAGCAGCCCGAGAGTGTTGAGTCCCCCATTCATGAGGAATTTGAAGATGTATCGATTGAAACGCCTGACGAACAAACCATAGTGTTTTCGTTCGATGAGCCACGGCAAGATTTTGTAGAAGCGTTACGTAACGTGTATGCAGTTATAATATCGCCTTCGGCTGTTCAAGAGGGGGAAGAGGAGTTTGGCCGTCATCCAATTTGTACCGGTCCATTCCAGGTGGCTGACTGGAGATCTTCTCAGTATATACTATTGACGAAGAATCCAGACTACTCCTGGCCCCCAGGTTTCTACGCCAACAGAGGGCCTTCCCACATTGATGAGATCAAGGTCAACTTCGTTGGAGAACATGATACTCGCTATCTTGCTCTCTTGAATGGAGAGTTGGATATGCTAAGTCTCAGCACATCGGAGGAGGTCGAAGAGATTGAAGAGATAGGGGAGTTCTATCTTCTTGAGAACTGGATTGGGGGCATTTCCTACTTGGGCTTCAACTACCAACACCCACCGACGAATGAACCGCTGCTCCGTCAGGCTTTGGCACACGCTGTTGATAAGACCACTATCATTAACGCTATTCTTCCTGGATTAGCGGATCCTGCATTTGCCCCTTTGGCTCCCAGCATTTTTGGGTTTTCATCTACCCTTGAGGAGACTGAGTACCAATATGATCCTGAACAAAGCAGACAACTACTAGCCGAAGCGGGTTATGCTGACTCTAATGGGGACGGCATTGTAGAGCGTGACGGCGAACCATTAAAACTTGATCTGCTAACTACTACTAGCAGCACATATGACAGGATATTCACTCTGCTCCAGAGTCAACTAAGGGATGTGGGTGTGGACATTGAAATCCGCGCAGTACCGACCGCGGAGATTTCCCAGATAACTCCCTCTGGTGGGTTCGACTTGTTGCTTTACCACTACAATTGGCCTTTCCCGAGCGCATTGTCTCTGTTCCTTAGCAGTGACCGTGTTGGTGCCAGTAACCGAGTGGCTTACAGTAATACTCAGGTGGATGAATTACTAGAGCTAGCTGCGCAACAGCCAGAGGGTTCTCAAGAGAAGTTTGATCTTTTGGTGAAAGCTCAACGTACTATCTTACAGGATACGCCCTGGCAACCGCTGCTAGTCCGAAAGCGGGTGACAGCCGTCAATGATCGAGTCCAGGGGATCAAAGCGCATCCTGCGGAAGGTCTCCTGCTTCACGATGCTACCATTGTAGACAAAAGTCAGTAACTGCATGGTCGATTAACCAACTGGAGTATGTTACCGCTCGTCTTGCGTCGAATACGAGACATCACATTGATGGTTCTCGTTATGGCATTCCTTACTATCATGATGTTGGAAGCCATCCCTGGGGGGTATTGCAGTGTTGCTCTTCCCGATCATGCATCCAAGAAGACTCGAGAGGCGTGTGAGCAGGAAAAGGATCCGCCACTTGGTTCAAAGTATGTCAAAATCCTGAATCGTCTGGTGCGATTAGATTTAGGACAGTCTCTAAGCAGTAAACGATCCATCAAGACAGAAATAGCGGAACAACTGCCGGATACTCTCAGATTAGCTGTGACATGCCTGTTGCTGAGTCTAGGGTTTGGCATGTCTGTTGGTATATTTGCCGCTCAATCGCGCCATAGCCTTAGAGGAAAACTACTGAATTGGGTAGGAATGTTCCTACTCTCCCTACCTTCTTTCGTCCTTGCCCTTCTTCTGATGCAACTTTTTGCCCTTCGCCTCGGTTGGCTGCACATTCTCGGAGACTCGCGTCAATGGCAGTCTATGGTGATGCCCGTATTGGCAATCACGATTCCGTTGAGTGCCCTTTTTATGCGGCTCACTCGCAACGCTGTCATTGGGGTACTAAGTCGAGATTATATACGAACAGCTCGGGCTAAGGGCATGCGTGAACGAAGAGTGTTAACTATTCATGCGCTTCGTAATGCATCGGCAGCCATTATTCCGTTCGCAGGGTTAGTCTTGGCTGGTCTCCTTGATGGCACCTTACTGATCGAGGCTATTTTTAGCCGTCCCGGTTTAGGTACATATACGTTTGATGCCTTGACAACTCAAGATTATCCGGCGTTACAGGGTGTTGTACTGTTAGTTACGGTACTGACAGCCGCAGCGAGTCTTCTTGCCGATCTTGCCCACGCATACCTGCTACCGCAGAGCAGAGATGGAATTTTCGAGTAGGTAATTGTGTTCAGCCCAGCTGCAGCTTATCAAAGGCTATCTAAGATTACAAGTCTGCTTCTACGTCACCCATCTATAACTACTGGATGTCTTTTGCTAGTCATTCTGGGTGCGGCTGCGGTGCTAGCGCCGTTTCTCACTCCATATGATCCTTTGGCAATCGACCTTAGCTCGGCAAAGATGCCGCCGAATTCGCAACATTATTTGGGTACCGATGAATTTGGTCGTGATGTGTTTAGTCGCTTACTTTACAGTCTCCGTGTAGCATTCGTTGGTGGCTTTCTTTCGGTTTCTATCACGGCAGTTCTTGGTACCACTCTGGGGTTACTATCAGGGTATTCTGGTGGCCTTGTAGATAATCTAATTATGCGTTTTGTGGATATGTGGCTTTCGCTTCCTGGACTGCTATTCATACTCGTGATTATCGCTGTGATTGGTCGCGGATTGCTCCAAGTCCTCATCGCTATTGGTCTGGCAGGTATTCCCTCATACGCTCGATATGTGCGCGGTGCGACCATTCACGAAAAGTCGCAACTTTACGTAGAGGCAGCGCAAGCCGTTGGAGTGCCCGCTACATTGATTGCTGCACGCCATATAGTACCAAATGTTTTACCTACACTCGGCACACTTATTGCCAATAGTTTCGGTGGGGCTATCCTGGCGGCTGGCGCCCTGAGTTTTGTGAAGCTCGGTGGCTCATCTTCCATTCCCGAGTTGGGGCGCATGCTCAATGATGGCAGTGATCAAATGCGTCATCAGTGGTGGCTGGTTCTAGGACCGCTTCTCGTGCTTTGGCTGACAGTGCTCGGGGCAAATCTGATCAGCGATGGTTTGACTGAGTAATGATGAAATCGAAGAACTGAATGAGGCTAGCTATAATGGACCCCATAAACTAGACCACAGGTTGAGGTGATAAAATGAGGTGGGTAAACGACCCACATCACCGACCTGGAGGTCAAGAACAATGAGTCAGAAACGCCGGCAGCACAGTGC
>PJEL010005443.1_pt1 | contig 10284 bp, 7 predicted proteins | sample 1853271 | NCBI WGS metagenome assembly PJEL01 (sample SAMN08108733, study PRJNA415343) | Invertebrate metagenome, whole genome shotgun sequencing project. | host: Globobulimina | place: Sweden: Gullmar Fjord | collected 2015-08 | reverse complement strand
TGGTGGCGCTGGCGGTGCCGGAGATGCGAAGCCCCACCTCATTGCCCGAAATGTCACAATCGGTGATGCGACCGGACTGCATGCTCACGCCGGAGTCGTAATTGTTCTCGATGGTCGTCTGTGAAATTTCGCAGTCCTCAACATCCCAAACCAAGATCCCGGCAACGTGATTCTCTTCAACGGTGCTGTTGATTAGCTGGGCGCTGGAATAGAGGTGGACACCCACGTTGAGGTTATTGCTGATGGTGCAGCCATCAACGACAGCGTTCCCGTAAATGGTGACACCGGCTCCGGTGGTTGAGCCGGAAATGTTTGATGCTGACATCCGCGCGGGGATGGCATTGGAGGCAACTTCGACTCCGCGCTCGCAGCTGGTGACGGCGCAGCCGGTGACCCGGTTGTTCTCACCACCAGCACGGATACCGAGGCTTGCTCCGCTGACAGTGCAATTTGACACTGCTTGATTATTGCCAGTTGTACGAATGCCGGTGTCGGTTACATCGCTGACGGTGCAACCTGAAATGGTTGAATCATCACCGCTGACATTGATGCCGCCCTTCGGGCTGTTGCGGATTTTGCAACCAGCTACTGTCAAATTCGCTCCCGTGCCAGTAATTCCGGTTTCACTGGCGCCGTTGACAACGCAATTTTTGATGGTTTGATCATCACCACTAGCGCGGATCTCTACCCAAGGGCCAGTCAAGGTAAAGCCGTCGACCAGGGCGTCCTCCCCGCTGCCGAGAATGAGCGCGCCATCGAGGAGGCAATTCTCGGAGCCGTTTTGAGAGGACAGGAAAATCGATTTACCCCCGAAGTTAGCGCCAGAGTATTCCCCATCCGCAACGATGATGGAGTCGTCGTCGGTGGCTAATGAGATGGCCATAGTGATCGAGGCTACGGGTCCGCATTCGTCCTCATCCCACTCCGGGCATTTGCCGTTCCAATTATTGTTGCCGGTTTCAGAATTGACGTAGAAGGTCTCGGCGCTGGTAGTCTGATGATGACACATCAACAAGCAAACGCTGCACAATACAGAATGAATTGCGTTAGCTCTAGAACATAGCGACATCACCGTCTCTCCTTGTCAGATCTGGTGTGCGACAAGCCGAAAGGCATTCGCAGCTGACTCTCACCGCGCCTTGAATTGATGCGGTTTCTCCGGAGTCGGCTAGATCTGTCAATCACTTATACCAGATGCCAACGTAGATCGCAAGGGAATTGCTCGGTGGTTTTGCAGTTTAGGATGCGCTATTTCCTCTTGGGAACGAGCATGATGCTGCGGTGTTTGAAGGTGCCAGCTTCGCGGACCGTAGCCAAGATGACGCCGTGGTTGTTGATATCAACCGGCCAATCGACTTGCAGATCGATTGACGTATTCGCGTACAGATAATCATTGAGATTAAAAATCTCGCCGTCTTCGTAGAAGAAGGGGCCCGGGCGGGTATCGAAATCAGGATCGGGAAAGTGTGGCTCTGAGTTGCCGACGACTTGGCCGCGATCGTTGATCGCTCGGGCGCGGGTTTGGGTCAGCTCGGGGCCGTAGGGGCCCTGACGACCGGCTTCGGGAAGCACGCCGATGTCGGTGAGGACGTTCTCTTCCCAGATGAATGCGTGAACAAAAGAATCGGGATCATCGGTGGCAACATCGCCAACAATTTGATCGGCCTGGTTAATGTCGACGGCCGTCTCAGGGAAGGTGGGGTTTTCGCCCGTAGTGAGTTGGACGGGGCCGGAGCCATCGGCTGGCCAGAGTACTGCACGCGAGTGCCAATCTTCATCCCAAGAGAAGCCGACGGCATTATCGTGATCGTTGACAGCACGGGCGTAGCTGTACCCGTCGCTGAGCGGTGTGAGTTTCTTCATGATGCCCGCGGACCAGATAAAGGCTGAGCTGACATTATCTTCGGGTGTGCCGACCGTAGAATAACCTACGATGGTGTTGCGATTATTGATCCCGAGTGCGTAGCTGTAGGCACCGCCGAGCGTGCCGAGCTGTAGGAAGGTCTTGCCATTGGTAGCAAAGCCTTGACCCATGGGCATGGTTTCTTCTTCCCAGCCGACGATGATGCTTTGATTATTGAGCGCGGTCATGTGGAAGGCTTCGGTTTGCGAACCGTCGGGGAGGGTGTGATAGGTGCCGTTGATGAGTACTGCAGGTTTGTAGCCGAAGGCGGCACCGTCGAAGTAGCGGCCGATGATCACGCCTTGGTCGTTAATTTTGTCAGCGGTGAAACGATACTCCCCGTCGACGAGAGGAAATTCGACGACTCGGTATTGCGGGGGTTCGGCGAGCGCGGTGGTAGAGGCGGCGAGGAGTATCAAGATACAGGCTGTGGACCGGGGGCTCGAATTAATTGACATAGTGCTCTCCGTTGTTTCTTCTTTGTGCATTTGGTTTGCTGAATGATCCCTACTGAATATTGGGTTCGACTTAGGGGTTGATGTCGGGAGATGCGGTCCAGCTTGCGAAAATCTCTGAAATACCTATTCAATAGTTGAAAATCTGCCCGGGCGCTTCAGAAAGGGGGGCGGAGGATATGATGGAGCCATGAATTGACAGATATTGAATGGTGGATTTTAGGGAGACACCGCTTGTCTGATGGTGGGAATGAACACTCTGGGAACGCGGTTGGGGTGGTGTGTCCGTCATGTGGTTATGACCTAAGCGGTCATGTAGCGCCGACCATCTGCCCGGAATGCGGGTTTGACATGAGCTATGTTTGTGACCCCATTCGGCAGAGCCAATGGTCGACAGGGCGGATGGTGCGGCACTGGCTTTGGCCACTAGTACTCATTGCTCTTGGAGTGGGTTTCTTGAGCTTTCCGCCACTCGTGGGAGCACACAGTCTTTGGTGGATGGGGCAATTGGGATTTGTCTCCATCGGGCTCGGGTTGGTGCTGCTCGCTTGGACGACGCTGCGGGCGCTCTCTGTCTTGTTCGGGAAGAGGCCACGCCGGGGTGATGGCGTGGCGCGGGCGGTCCTGCAAGAACGCGGTAAATTGCAACCACTGAGACAGGCGGTGGCCGGGTGGTCGATCGTAGTGTTTGGCGGTATCGCGGTGATCGTAATCCTTTGCGTGCGCTGGATTATCAATTTTGATGGCCGCTAGTTTTCGGGTTCTGTTGAATTAGTACGATGAGGTATCAGCAGCGCGGAGAAGCATGATGCGTTGGCTGGTATCGTGGTTTGGTCTGGTTGTATACGGCGGATCTGTTACGGTATGCTTTGGGGTTGTTCGCTAGATGCAAAAATTCCGGCCGTAGCAGTTGGTGATTCTTGGCCTTGATTTCGGAATTCTCCTTTGGGTGGCGACTCTGCTGGAACGCCTGCGATAACCATGCGAACGGATGAGCATGCAGAATAAAACACACCGCAGGAACTTGCTGCTCTTGGCCATCATGAATTTCGTCGCAGCGCTCGTGGTCGCCCCCGCGCTGGATGTGACCCAGGCGGCGCGGCAAATGGCGGCGTATTCACAGTACCGCGACTTTGAGGTGCACGGCGTCATTGACCCAACAAAGCTAGCACAGTTTCGCGCGGGTGCGTTTGCTGATGATCCGGGTTTGGCGGCGGATTACGTCTCGGGTCATGGCATGCGCTCATGGGTCGATGGCGTGGGGTCAGCACTCACCGTGGTCTTCCTGTTCAATGGAGCGGCACTGTCGTTTCTCTGGTGGAAGACGCGGCGCGCTGAACCGGGTGGCAGCGGCAAGGCGGCGACTAAGTGATGGTCTAGCTTTGAACCGATGGCACTGCGTCTGCGTGGCTCGAGGGTGATTTGGGGGCTTCCTAGGTACTTTGAGCAGAAAAAAATGCGTTTTGGCCGCAAAAGACTCTTGCATTTGTTCCTCAATGCTTGCAATAATTCAGAATTCCAGTATGTTGATCCTGTGATAAAGCGCTTCGGGCGGTTCTATCATGCAGTCGGATGCAAGGTCCGACGTGTTATTTGGACGGAATACAGGCATTTTCGGCTGCGCTAGCCACCGGGTCCCCTCCCGGTCACCCCGGCCCCCCCCCGGCCTCCGCTGTCAGCCTCTGTACCCGCCATGGTCACAAGACGAAAGCTACAGTCTTGCGGATTGAACGAATGCCAAAATCCACCCGCAACAGCAGGGTGTATTAATATAGAACATGTTGAAGAACAAACAGGAGTCTGGAATGCAGCGCAGCAACACGTCATTCAGGAGTGAGAGATTGACCAGCTCAGCGGGGCGGGGATTTACCCTGATCGAGCTCTTGGTGGTGATTTCGATCATTGCCCTGCTCATCGGACTTTTGCTCCCAGCTCTCAGTCGAGCGCGAGCAGCGAGTCGCGCCACGGTCTGCGGGAGTAACCTGCGGCAGATCGGGATCGCCATGGAGGGTTATGCGGATGAAAATGATGACATGTATCCGCGTTCTTTGCCTTTGAATAATCCGGACGATCATGCGAATCCGGCTGAGTGGCAGAATCCGTGGCCTTCGGACCTCTGCCCGCTGCATTGGCAATCGGGCTACCCTTCCATGATCGTGCCTTATCTGGGTGTGAAGGTTCGCAAGCCGTTTGATTATGGTGGCTTGCGTGAGCAGTTTGATGAGGAATCAATCAAGGTGTTTGACTGTCCGGACAACGATCTCCCCAAGGAAGATTTGGACATTCGCAAGTGTGGTTACAAATTGGACTACGGGATCGCGAACTGGGCAAGCCAGAACCGCCGCAACGAAGTCGATCTGAATGACAACTTCATTGCCTCGGACATGACCTGGGGCTTGGCGTATGTGCCCGGATCGGGTGGACCTAATCAAGAGGCTGATCTAGATGGCTGGTGGACGGTGTTTATTCACCCCAGCGATACCAGCAATGTGTTCAAGCCTGACATGTCCGTGCAGCGGATGTCCAAGAGCGAGTTTATTGATACCTACACTGAGTATCCGCCCGAAAATGATCCTTTCTAAACGAAGGGGAAACGAAGCTCCTTGGCGTCGCGGTTTGTGGTTTTGGATGGGTGGGGGGATGCCCGGCGGATTTGGAACTGGCCTTAATAACTCACATATCCGTGGCGTGAAGTTCTTCTTCATGCTGATCCCATTCGGTTTCGATTCGAAAGAATGAAAGAAGTACGCAAGTAATCTCGCTTGCCATTGGAGAACCAAGAAGATGAAACGAACACTTTGCCTCGCTTCCGCAGCCGTTGCCCTTGGTTTGGGCGTTGCCACTCTCGCCCTGCCCACGCCGATCACGCATAGCGCGGTTTTGGTGGAAGATTTCACGGCTCGGTGGTGCGGGCCCTGCGCCTCTGCGCACGACTTGCTGGATCGCAAGAAGCCGCAATGGGGCGATGAGATTGCAATTCTCACCTACAACATCTCGGATGCTCCGCTCTCGAATTCATATACCGAACGACGCGCCAGTGAGTGGGGGGTCAGCGCCATCCCGACGCTGGCCTTCATGGGCAAGTACAAGCAGGTGGGGACGCCCAGCGATCAGGCGTTTGATAACTACATTAATAACTGCAAGGTACTCCCGCAAGATCTGGACATGATCGCTAATTATTCGGTTGATAATGCTTCCAAGAATGTGCGGGTGAAGGTGAAGATTCGTCCCAAGAATCGCGCCTTGACCGTCTCCTATGACTTACGCATCGTGGTCTGGGAACGTCAATACCTCGTGAACTGGTATCGCAGTGATTTCAAGTACCGCGTGATGGGTGGCTTGGATGTCCCGCTCTTTACGTTGAAGGAAGGCAAGGTTGTTAAGGGTATTGTTGATCTAGACCTGGACGCGATGGGGCCTTACCAGGAATGGGATGATGTCGGTGTGACGATCTACCTTTACCAGCGAAACACCAAAGAAGTGGCCGCAGCTTGGGAGATTGGTGAACAAAGCTTGGGCGACCTGAACAACGATCTGAAGATCAACGCCAAGGACGGGGCAGCGTACCAAAATCAGGTTGGCAAGAAATTGGGCGATCCCGGATTCAATAAGGCAGCAGACTGGGATCAGGATGGCGATGTTGATGCGGTTGACACGCAACTCTTCCGTGACTATGTCTTGGGTGGTGGCTTGCGCTAAACGGGGGCGTTCGGCTGCGGGTTTGCTGGTGCAGGCTCGTTGAGGACAACGATTTCTACCCAATCCAACGGCTCGACCAAAACAGGTCGAGCCGTTTTTTTGCTCTGGTTTTGCGCTGCTATCGAATCCACCTTGCCGTGGGGGATTATGGGGTGGGCCTGCTGCTGATGAATTGGTGATTCGGGGGGCGGGCTCTCATTGAGTGCTTGAATGCGGCGTGGCTGAATTGTTTTGAGCCTAAGGGTGCCTCGTTCAGCTTATCGCGCGGTATTACTACGGCTCGTTTTCCTAGTCGTTTGTTGCGATTGAATGAGAGGGTCCTTACTAGAGCGCCCGTGAGCAAGTTCAAATTCCTAATTTGATCCTATTGGCGCTTACTCACTCACAAGTGTTCCTGTTACCGTGTGAATCCGGCCGAAGAGCAATCTAGGCACTTGTTGTCGACGCGCTGATTCGATCCAGTATGGCGCATCAAGTGTGGTTGAAATTACTATAGAATGTTCCCGTGCTTAGGGCATATCTTGTATTGATACCTCGTGAGAGTCGGAATTCAAAATCTGATCTGAGCACTCGTATAGCTTACCTAGGTACCGTCTTCTGAAGAGTAATTCAGTTGGTTTCAAAATTTCACGTGAGCCGTTTGGCCTGAGGATCATCTCATGAACCCTGAAATCATTTATGAAGTTCAACCCGGTCTGATCTGGGACTGGAAAGTTGCACTGGATCTTTTTCTTGGCGGAGCGGGTGTTGGCGCGCTCTTGTTTGCGGTTTTTCTGGATGAACGCTTCGATGGGAAATACCGACGGATTTGTCACACGGCGGCGCATTTAGCACCCTTGCTCATCATTGCTGGCCTGATCCTGGTGATGATGAAGATGGGTCGTCCGTTTCAATTATTCCTGGCGTATACAAATTTCAATCCGACGGCTCCTCTTTGGTGGGGTGGCATTTTCCAGCCGTTGCTGGTGCTCGGTGCGATTGTGTATGCTCTGAAGTGGCGTGGCGGTGAGGCGAGCGATCCGGCGCATCGACTGCTGGGCCGAGCCCTCATTCCGGTGGCAGTCATCGTTGGCGCCTACCACGGTCTGCTTTTGTCGGGCATGGTCTCAGTTCCACTTTGGAATACGGGGCCCACCGTTGTTGCAGCTCTCCTCGGATTCATGTCCACAGGGATTGCAGTGGTGATGTTGGTACACTTGATTCGTATGAAGATAGCCGGTCGCCTCGGGGACAAGGAGCATGTTGACTCGTTCCTGACCAACATGCGGGTGGTGCGTAATCTCCTCATCGCCGTGCTGATCATGCAATTGGGCACCTACTTTCTGTGGTACCTGAGCTTAAGACTCGGCTCACTGGCAGATCAACAAGCTCTGGAGGCCGCCAATGCTGCCTACGGCCCCGTCTTCTGGTGGCTGGGAATCGGCGTCGGTGTCATTCTGCCACTGGTGTTCTTTGCGGTTATGGTCTTCGGCAAGATCTCCGATCACAGTCTGCGGATAGCCACGATCGTGCTGACGCGCGTTTTTATTCGAGTAGGCGGGTTCGTTTTCCCCTTGGTTCTGGTCCTCGGCGGCCAAGTTGATACGCCACTAAACATCCTTTCTTAGGGACCAATGCAATGACAATGAGTACGACTAGTCCCGCAACAGAACAGCAAACCAACGGCGTCACTCGCCGAACTTTCATTGGCACGACTGCCGGCGCGGGTTTGCTCGCGACCGCTGCGGGGGCGCCACTCCTGAATCACTTCGTGATGGCGTCACAACCAGCCAGCTCATCGAGCTCGTTGGGGAAGTGGGTTTCAACAACCTGTCAGGGTTGTACCACGTGGTGTCCGGTTCAGGTGCGAGTTCTCGATGGTCGTGCAGTGGGGGTGCGTGGGAATCCGCACAGCAAGGCCAATCACGGCCAGATCTGCCCGCGGCCGCACTTAGCGTTGCAGCAGTTGTATGACCCCGATCGCATCAAGGTGCCGATGAAGCGGACCAATCCGAAGAAGGGCCGCAACGAAGATCCCGGCTTTGTCCCCATCAGTTGGGACGAGGCCGTGGGGATGCTTGCCGACAAGATGATGGAACTCCGGGCGAGTGATGAAACGCATAAGTTTGGCGTCCTGCGTGGTCGGTACAGTTACCTGCGTGACATTATTTATTCTGCGGTGCCGAAGGTGTTTGGTTCGCCGAATGGAATCAGTCACTCTGCTATTTGTGCGGAAGCGGAAAAATTCGGCGCGTATTACACTGAGGGCTTCTGGGATTACCGTGATTATGATCTCGAAAATACACGTTATGTGTTATGCTGGGGTGCGGACCCGGTGTGCTCAAATCGTCAGGTGCCGCATGCCATGAGCATTTGGGGTCAGGTCCGCGATCAAGCCACCATCTCAGTGATTGACCCGCGACTCTCGGCTACGGCGGCGAAAGCGGATGAGTGGCTGCCGGTCTTACCTGGCGAAGATGGCGCACTGGCAGTAGCCATGGCGCATGTCATTCTGACGGCAGGCCTTTGGAGCAAGGAATTCGTCGGCGATTTCAATGACGGTCAGAATCTCTTTGTACCCGGCCAGACGATTGATGAGACACTGTTTACAGAAATTCACACGAATGGACTGATCAAGTGGTGGAATCTTGAACTGAAAGATCGCACGGCGGAATGGGCGGAAGAGCAATGCAAGGTGCCCGCCGAGCAGATTCGTCGGGTGGCGATTGGCTTTGCCAAGGCGGCACCGCGTGCGATCAGTTGGCTTTCCCCGGGAGCTGCGATGCAAGCGCGGGGTGGTTATGCGGCGATGGCAGCGCACGCGTTGAATGGTCTGGTGGGCTCGTCAGATCATGTCGGTGGTGTGGTGCAGAAGACGAAGGTGCCCGCTTCCAGTATCCCGGCGACCTATTCTGATTATCAGGACGAGATGGCCAAGAAGAACTCCAAGCAGCCAAAGATCGACCAGCGTGGCACGTTGCCCTTCCCGGTCCTTGCCAAAGGCAAGAGTGGTGGGGGTGTGGTAACCAATAATGCTGCGGACGGGATTCTCGATGAGGATCCGTATGACATGAAGGTCATGATCGCCTACTGGGCGAACTTTGCCTTCTCCTGCTCAGGATCCGAGCGTTGGGAACAAGCGCTTTCGAAGCTGCCATTCTTTGCGCACATTACGACGCACGCTTCGGAAACCACACACTTTGCCGACGTGGTCCTCCCCGCAGCACATCACATGTTCGAGAAATGGAGCTTCCTCAAGAGCAAACAGAACATGCACGGCTACTCGACGCTGACGGAAAAAGTCCTTGAGCCGATGTGGGATGTACGTCAAGACGAAACCGAGATCCCCTGGATGCTCGCCGAGAAATTGGCGGAGCGCGGCTTCGACAACATGGCACGTTACTTCAAGGAACAATTTGCTGATCCCGAAACCGGCCAGAACCCCACCACGAGCGAAGAGTTCGCGCTGGCGGCGGTCAAGATGTTCACGCAGGCGTGCTGGGATTCAAGCCATGCCGACTACGGCAAATACGGCGACAAGCTGAACGGTTGGAAGGACTTCACGGATAAGGGTGTCTGGAATTCCCATCGGTTCGAACCGGGCAAGATTCGCGGGCATTATAAGACGGCGACGGGTAAGTTCGAGTTCTACAGCGAAACGCTGAAGACGTCACTTACTGGCCATGCCGAGAAACACGGCACGACGGTGGATGCGGTCTTGGAAGCGACCAATTACACCGGGCGGGGCGAATTGGCTTTTGTGCCTCACTTTGAGCCCGCGCTGCGTTGGGGCGACGAAAAGGAATTCCCGCTGATCTTCTTCGAGCATCGCAGTCGATTGAATCGTGAAGGTCGGAGCGCCAATTGTTCCTGGTATCAGGGACATAAGAATGCTGACCCCGGCGACGAGAACTGGGATGACGTCTTGAAGATGAACCCGATTGATGCTGATAAGCTCGGCTTCAAGAATGGTGATGCGGTCAAGATCACTTCACCAATCGGTTCCATCGAGGTGAACCTCAAGGTGTGGGAGGGTGTGCGTCCGGGTACGGTGACCAAGTGTTACGGGCAGGGACACTGGGCGTATGGCCGAGTCGCGGCACTGGACTATCAGAACAAGGTACCGCGCGGCGGAAACAACAACACCATGCTCCCGGCAGAATATGACCGCCTCAGCGGTTCGACGGCCCGGCACGGTGGTGTCACACGCGTCAAAGTGGAACGAGCCTAATTAGACAAGGATACTAA
>PJEL010005442.1_pt1 | contig 10286 bp, 5 predicted proteins | sample 1853271 | NCBI WGS metagenome assembly PJEL01 (sample SAMN08108733, study PRJNA415343) | Invertebrate metagenome, whole genome shotgun sequencing project. | host: Globobulimina | place: Sweden: Gullmar Fjord | collected 2015-08 | reverse complement strand
CGCACACAGCCCGTATGGATCGACGAAGTAAAGCGGGTTGAGGTTTGCCCACATGTAGACGTTAACACCGCCGTCAATGCCGAGCGGGTCGGCTGAGATAAAGCGCTTGAGTTTACTGGAGTACACACGGTGAAGCGTCAGATGAAGATCGGTGCCAATGTCGTAGTAGACGCCATATCCGCCAAGCCACTGGAAGGGCGTTTCCGAGCTTCCGGCATGAGCTGTATGCGTTGCGTAACCGTAAGGCATATAAGCGAACTCATCTGTTACATTCCCCGACTCATCTGTCAGCGCCAACGTGGAGCCGAGTTCGTCGGCGTGGTAATAGCGCACGGTGCCATTGGCTTCGATGTGGCAGAGCAGGTGCGCGCCGCTCCAAACATAGTAGCGCGTGATGTTCCCCAGCGAGTTGGCTTCGGCTAGCGGGCGTTTTAGTCCATCCACATAATCGACGACAAAATAATTGGTGACGGAGTTGTGGATACGCCCAATACGGGCTCCGCTTGCATCGAGCAAGTATTCAGTCGCCGAATACGGTGATCCTCCAGAAACCCCTGTCAAACGGTTGTCGTAGTCGTAGGTGTAAGACGTAGACGCTTCATTTACCGGCAAGACATCTTCCAGTCCACCGTTGTCCGTGTAGGTGTAATCAACAGTTGTCCAGTTAGTGACGGAATTCTGAATGCGCTCACTGGCCAGCTGGTCGGCATCATTGTGGGTTTTGATTGAGCGGTGTGCAGACGGAGCCGTCGGCTTGATTCCGGCATTAATCAACTCCGTGGTTTTAAACCCAAGCGGATTACGAATAATCTGCCGGTTAATGAATGTACCGTGAACGATATTCGTGACTCGCCCTTCGGTATCCAGCCCAAAGGAAGAGTTTACACCGTTCGGATACGAAATGCTGTCCATCCGATTGGCCGTATCGTATCCGAAACTGACCGTTTTCGTGTCGTTCGTGTATTTTGTGGTGACACTTTCCAGCCGGTTGTCAGCTCCGAATTCATACGAAACGGTGAGTCCGTTAGGGTAGACGATGTTGGTGCGGTTGCCGTTCAGATCGTACTGGTTTTGAACCACGGAAGACACCGAATACACGGATTGGGTCGAAGCCGTTAAGTGGTTCATTTCATCATAGCCGAACGTGACGGAAGCAAGCGGTGACGCATGCTCTACGACATTTCCATTTGGATCACACTCAAACGATGCCTTCCAGACGCTTTCGTGAACAACGTTGGTGAGTCGGTTCAAAGCATCATAATCGTAGTCAGTTTGCTCCTGCTCTCCGTTGATACGCCAGTCCAGATTGCCCGCGTCGTCATATCCAAAGTGTGTAACATCCTCGATGGCATTGGTGATGCTTGTCACTCGGCCCTGAGCATCGACACCGAAGGTGATAGGGTTACGGTCGGCGTTCCAGAAATGCGTTCGATTGCCGAGAGCATTAAAGGCATACTCCTCGAAGTTTTCCGAGGGGCGGAAGGTTTTCTTTATGCGACCGAGCGCGTCATATTCCGTTTTCCAAGATTTGGAAAGCTCATCGATACGATTGGTTTGGCGACCGAGAACATCATATTGAGATTGAACCGCTGATAGCGCGGATGATACGGATACGGGACGGTTCAAGTTGTCGTATTCGGAGCGATTCCAAAGGTTGAGGCCAGCAGGATCGACAACGTTGTTTGTTACGTTTCCTACCGAATCGTACTGGTTGCTAACCACGGAATAGACGGAGGCCACGGAAACGGGTCGTCCTACGGAATCGAGGGTGTTCGTAACCCAGTTCCCTTCGGCATCGCGGGAGGCGACCCGCCGGTCCACTTCGTCATACAGGTTTGTGGTGGTTCCGGTGTCCGGGAATACCGATCCGACCTGTTTATAGGCGGCATTCCAATAGGTTGTTACCGTTTTGTTTCGGGCATCCGTTGCGGTTTTCAGCAAACCGTTTTCCCAGTAGGTGCGAGATGTGGAAACCTCATCGACCGAGCCTTTGCCATAGATTGTGCCGGTCAACAGACGTCGGTCATCGTAATCAAACTCCGTGGTTTTCCCATCAACTGTCTGCTGCTTGAGGTTGCCCTGAATGTCATAGATCGTAGTAACTGTGCCCGCATCGGTCGATGTAACGGTTTTCGGGTGACCATACTGACTGTTGGAATTATAATCATACACGGTAACCCGCATGCCATTGCCTTCAGAAACCTGTTGAACCAGTCCATCGGACGTATAATCGGTATCCGTAACGGCCTGCTCCGATGTGCCTTTTGCCTGCGTGACAGTGTCGACGTGATGAGTTCCGGTGTAGGTCATTTCCGTGACAGTCTGTTCGGCGGTGCCGACAGCGTTCGTGACAAATCGAAGGTGATGATCCGGGTCATAGCTGTAATGAACAGCCACCTCTTCTGTTGTGCCCACCGCGTTGGTCTGTGCCAACAGGTTATGATCTGCATCATATACAAACACATTGGTGACGCTGTTCGGAGAAACTGACTTTATGATGTGATCCTGACCGTCAAACAGCTTAGAAGTCCGAAATCCCAGAGCATTCTCGATTCCAGTTTCTCGTCCTTTTTCATCATAAAAATAAATAGTTTTGTTTCCGCGAGGATCTGCTACAACGTTACGAAAATCGTTAAAATAAAAATCCCAAGGATGCTCACTGGCGGATATTTGATTCGTGACCTGTCCGCTGGAATTATAAAAGTTCTGGATGGTTGTGATTTGCTCCGGATCTTTCATCCATTTGACGCGATGTTGATCATCATAGCCCACACCCCAATCATATCCGGAAGCATCTACAAAGTTGGTCAGGTTACTATCGGAATCGTACTGGTAGCTGACAGAACGGGCGGGCGATGAATTGTCCGTGACCGATGTCAGCAGTTCCCCTGTATATCCAAACGTGAGGCTCGGGCCAAAACTGCTAACAACGCTTTGCAGGTTGGTTTGAGCATTGTAGTTGAAGGTTAGCGTGTTGTCGTCTGAGTCCCTGATTTCCTCAATAAGATTACTCGTATTAAATGTATATGTGTTTGCGTTGCGTTGTTGAAGGATATACACGTCATTGGTTTTGATTAGGGTATCGGTAGACTTTGGCGGCGAAGTATACGTTCCATCGGGCTGTTTAATAAAGGTCAAGGAACCTCCGCCCAGTGTTACTGCAACTGCATTGTCGGTCAGCTGATCCATCGCCCATTGCGTGCTGAGAGCGGCAACAGTCCATCCCTGAGCAGAGTCGTCATTTTCAATCAGGTCGGAAACGACCGTAAAATTAGCAAGAAGAGCTGCTGTATCAAACGGGGTGCGTTCTCCCAGCATACCAGAATAATCACTGTGCTCCTTTACATGCATGTCGTAACTATGCACCCATCCATATCCTGAAGAACGGGTTCGAGCACGGTTACGACTACTGTATTGTCGCGACAACCTTAAAGGCAAAGGGCCGTCCATCACTAAATCAGTATGCGAAAACAAATAAGCTCCCGTTGCCATATCAATCGGATCAGCAGCCACGCTGTTGTTTCCGTTAAATGTCCATGATGTTTCCGCGACATAGTTCTGCTGGATCGTGGAAGAATCGGCAGTACCTTCATAAACGGAGTATCCACCATTGAGGTCGCCACTGATAATCATGGAAATCATATTCGGAGCAAATCCGATATACCCAGAGCCCTGCCAGTCCCATTCAGCGGGGGTCATGTCTTTGTCTTCCGGTAGAACCAGCGAGATGCCCTGTGCAACATAATTAGCAAACAGATCCAGTTCTGCGGTCGAATAGTTCTGTAGTTCAGGGCGGACGACAGACTGATAATTGTTTGTATCCGCCCTGAAAATACGGTCACCCTGCCTAGAAGAGAGGGTCAGTAGCTTAACGGTTGAAATAGATGGGCGGTTGGTTCCTTGCTGCTGTTCAAGTGCTCCGTGCTCCATCGCGCTGGCCATCAGTGCCCCGCCGTAAAAAGACGGAGTCACGCCGGTTGATGAGCCTCCCTCGAAGAGAGAAACCACGGCATTAGCCACATCAATATAGTACCCCGACTCCTGTGCCATCAGGCCAAAGCAATGATGAGAAATCTGATAGGTATCGGTGAGCCGATTAAGCAGGTGATCCGAGAGTGCAGTCTCTCTTAGCCAGGTTTGGCCCAGAATGTTTAATGATTCGCTACGCAGTTCCGAAGAATCTTCGGCGTAACCTTCTTCACGCAGATCTTCAAGATGGCGCTGGCGTGAATCCATAAACTTTCCTTCGCCGGAATCACCGAACCCGCACAGAACGACGTAGGAATTATCTTCACTAACTTCCACGTTGTATCCATGTGACTGGTCGCAGTACGTTCCATTTTCGTGCGGATATGGATGATCTACAGAAACAAGCAAGTTACTGTTTATTTCTGTTGTATTCAGCTCTTCATCTACAACAAGTTCATCATTAACTCGAATTTGAAGTCTAGGCAAAATTACTTCGCCGGTTAAGGGGAATTCATAAATATACACCCAGCTGTTATTGACTTTTTTCAGAAGGATTACCGTCCCCGTTTTGGTTCCCACCGACTGACCTGCTGTCATAAAACGAATCGTTCCGGTAAAGGGAATTGTTCCGTATGTTGGCTCAACATCGGCAAATGCTCCGCTACTGGACACAATAATTTTACCTTCGTTACTGTCATGCTGATAGCCGATCCCCACATATTTATCTATCGTTTTGGGAGCAGCAACTTGACCAAAATCGAAAGAACCTCCGCTTCCGGGCTCTCCGGTCAAGTCATACTCAACAACCACTTTTTTATCTGCAATCTCCGGGATATAAAACTGATTGCTTACACTGCCCTGTGCAATGGTTACGATATGGAACAGGTTAGTCGGAATCTGCTCCCAGTTTTCGACCTCCGTGTAATCAAAGCGAGTCAGGTTAATGCCGGGCGATTCCTCTTCTTGTACGATGGCCCATCCTCCGGCAATTTCTTCAACGGATCGGTTCGGACAATTGGTTTGCAGGTAACCGGTAAGCTGTGTTGTGTAATCATCCATCTGCTGACGCAATGCGGTTTCATTGACATCGACAATCGAATTTTCATTCGTATTAACCGTTCCGGCAGCAGCTGAGAGCAGGTTGCTCCGGCTGTAGCCCATTGCTGTTGAAAGACCAATTCCGGTCGTTTTTTCAGAACGCTGGCAGGCCGGGTCCATATCAACGGAGCTACTATTGATGGTTGTGCGCACCCAAAACCAGGGAATCTTTATATAAGAGGAGTTCCACTCATACAATTCCAGTCCTCCGCCATAAAAGATCTGACCAATTTGATACCAGTCGGCATCGACCCCAAGAAGATGGGGCGCATCATAATTGTTTGTGCGGTCAACCGGCAGGCGCAGGGTTCCAGAAACATATCGTGCGGGGATATCACTGGCTCTGAGGAGAGCAACTGTTAACGCAGCTTGGTCCAAGTCGTTTCCGGAACGGTCCAGCAGTGTCCGGGTCGCACCTTTGAGTGAACCGTAATAGGGAGTGTACTGTATGTGATTGTGCACATATTGGTAAATCAGTTCTGGATCGTGTTGCAGACTGCGAGCGAGTTCTTCGATTTCCGTGGTTATGACATCAGCGATATTTGTGTCCGAACCGCCCAGTAGAAGCATTTGCATTCCCGCAAGAGGTTCTGATGCCATAACCGAATGAGCCACAGGAGCAGCCGTAACATTCGGTTCTATTCGAGCATTAATCCAGCCTGGCCCAGGCAGAGCAAAGCCGAAAAAGGGAACCAACAGAGCAGAGAGAAAAAAGGTGTAAAGTTTACGCATTGTATATTCTCCAAAATTATTTCGCCAAAACTTCTTCAGAAAGGTTGTAGGACTTGTCCGGCGATAGCTTCTGGGCCGCTTCTGTTCCACAGTAAATATCAGTCAGGCGGTCGTCTCCATCGTAGTAATAACGAATAGTTGCAACTGTTCCTGTGCTTCCCGAACTGTCCGGAGAATCAGGATCAGTCCCCCGCGTTTGTTCTTCAAGGTTGCTGTAGCCGTCATTGTCGCCATCGCCCAGCGCGTTCAAAGAAAGTGGATTAAGGCCGTTTGTAACCAGCCAGCCATCTAAAAGTCCGTCACCGCTGGTATCACCCATCAAGTAATCTGTTCCGGCTCCGTATTCAGACACATTGTCGAGGCCATCGCTGTCCGAATCGACTGTGCTACTGGCTGAGGTGCGATAGAAAATTACTCCCCCGCCGATTGGTGTGGAATTTGTGATGACAACTTGGGTTTGATTGGTGCAGGTCTCTCCAGGCATTGTATGGTTTGGGCAATTTATCCAATTTGTCGAAACACTTGTCTCGTAGATTAAACTTGGAATATCGGCATCCGCCAAAAACATCTCTCCGCTACTCAAAGCAGCGTTTGTGCTAATGGCACTCCAAGAGCCTTCCACAAGATTCGTACAGCTGAGCAAAACGATCTCAGCACCTGCAAACTCGTCCGGGAGGTTCACGCTGAGATTGGTTCCGTCCTGAATAATTCGGAAGTCGGTGATGGATTCAGGCAGGGACATCGCCATCATCATCGGTTCTGCGGAAATGCTTTCAGCCTGTTGTTGCTGGAGTAAATCTGCCCATGCATCACTCTCCGACTTTAAAATAGCAGACCAGATGACTCGGCGAGGCCACAGATCCTGCATTAAATAGCTTTCAACCGACCGTTTTCCATCATATGGCGAAAAATTAGGCGCATCAACAATGGCGAGGCTTTGAACATCCTTCGAGTCGAGCGAAGTTGCAGCCAGAACCACCTGTCCGCTAGCGAGATCTTCATAGGCCAATAATCGGATTGGCAGGTTCAGTTTTTTAGCCAATTTTGATTTATCCGAAAGGTAATAAGTTCCTGCGTCGTGCGCATATGCCCACATGGGATGGGAAATAAAATCATAACAGTCTTCCGACAACTGCTTTGCTACGTCCTCATAGCTAACAGGCGATGGGAGTGGAGGAATCGAAACTCTGGTTTCCTTGAATATTTCGAGCAACTCCTCAACGGTTTCCACCGTTTTGGGGGAGATAAGGAGCTGCTCCACAGTTTCCACGGCGAGTGCGCTTAGTAAGAGCAGCCCGGAAAGAAAAAGCACAGCGTTTCGGATTCGAATTTTGACCATTTTAGACCCTCTCGACATGTTAAAATCTCGGACACCTTGAGACTGAATCTCTATGTTCGCAAACGAAAATTGATTATTTCTTGGTTAACATCATTCTTGATTTTGCAAGTCAGGCCGCCTCTTTGTGGGGAAATCCACCACATAATAAAACATCCAGCCCCTCCGCCCGAAATACACCATCATAGTGTGTAGACGTTTTTGCACCATTAAAGTGTGCTGTTACAAGTGTGAAACTTGCAAAAAACAGGGTGTTAAAAAATATCGGAGAATCTGTCCGCTCTCGGCGAACAGATGCGGGATTATCTCAGGAAAAACTGGCAGAAAAAGCGGATGTGCACCGCAATTATATCGGTAAGATTGAACGCGGAGAACAAAATCTGACGGTGCAAAGCCTGGTTCATCTGGCAAAGACTCTACGCTGTAAAGCGTCCGATATTCTTCGCGATGCCGCTTTGTGATATAGACCTTACATCAAGATTTACTTTTGAAATCTAGCGATCTAACGCTTAACTCGGATATCCGTTTTTGCAGATAACAAATATCCTGCTGAATCATTCTATACACTCGGGTTCTCAGCCTGCAAAATCCAAGCTCATATTGTCTACAATCCAATAAAAACTCTAGCCGCTCGCGCTTCCCAGCCGCATTTTCCTCCACAACCAATCCGGGGCCCTGTTCCTTATTTGACATGATGAATTGAAGCTACGGCTGAGTATTTAAAGCTGATGAATTATTTGTGGGGAAACAGATCGTTTTTATCCCAGCCCATGACTTGCTTTAAAAATTGACACGCGGCGTACTCTCTTCAAAAACGAGTAGATCTTAAATAGATCCGGTAGGGTCGATGCATTGCGTTGTTTTGGGACGAGACCCGTTCGTAGACAAGTGGCTGCTCAGTTTCTGCTTCGACATCAACGGAGTAACTGAGGATTCGAACTGCCATGAGGACTCTCAAGCCGCTTCGGTTACATAGCTTCATGAGGCGGGACAAAGTCAGAGGGTAGCGGTAGCAAGCGCGGGTTTCATAGAGCTCTGCGTAGTAATGACGGACTGTTTCAAGCACGAGATCAAGGAGTCGCTGTTGTCGAATATCGAATGATTCAACATATCCGGTTCCAATCCATTTTCGCTGCCTCATGGCTTTAAATCCTCATCCTTCACGGCCCCTGGCTTCACATTGATTTCTTTAAACTGGACGTGCGTTGGAGGGAGTCGGCCCTTAATTTTCACGATGCCCTCACCGACCTTCAGGCGATCAAGAAACACGTCTTGATTTCGCTCCAAAAACAGAGCTTGCCTAGCAGAAATAATATCTGCCTCATGAGTCAGCGACATGAAAATGAGCGTATGGGTATTTCCAAGAACATAGATTGGAAGCATGGAGGGGTGTTGAGTGATTGCGACCAGTGCTTCTCCGAATGACCGAATCTCTCGATAGACGTTTTCAAGCCCGCCATTAGGTGATTCTCCATATGCCGGAGCAGGGAAAATATTATGGGCTTCTTCAAGCACGAGCACATGACGCAATTTATCTGTCTCTCCTTGCCCCAGCCGATGGAGATGAATCCACCGCAAGATTGTCTCAGTAAAAAATGCTCGCACAGTTTTGGGAAGCTCAAGGTCTAGCTCCAAAACAACAGGATAATTCAAAAACTCTTCAAGTTTTGCCGGCACACGTGCATTGAATGCTTTTGCGGCAGGACCAAACGTAAAGGTTCTTAGAATTCTAAGACAACTATCCCGCCAAAGAGCACGCCTTCCACTAAAACGCTTGCGGTCTAACCGTCCCTTCAGGTCAAAAAAGCTTGGGTATTCCAACACTCCCTTTGATTCTGAGTAGAAGCCTTTGGCATCGAATTCCTCATCGGCAAGCTCCGCAAGCACATCGGCCACTCCCTGCCCTGAAACATGGGTTTTTTCGAGCACATCAGATAGTATCTGAATCCAAGTCTGCGGATGCACGTTTGGTGGTGGTCGAAGCGGGTTCCAAAAAAATGGGGATGCGTCCCTGCCAACGGTAAAAACCATGAGTTCTTTTAAATCCGGCAAGCTTTTTAGGTTTCGGTAGCTCCGCTTCCAGTCAATTACCAAAAACGGGATTTTCTTCTTCATTAATTGAGAAAGAAGGTTGTATGCAACATGTGTTTTCCCTGACCCAGTTGTTGCAAAAATCCCCGTATGTTTGACCATATCTCGACTGTTCAAAAACAACGGCTTCAATGGACTTCCCGGATATTTAATCGCTCCAAGATGCAAATCCCCTGAAGTGTTTACAGACCCCACCGGAGGGAGCCGAACCTTGCGATCATCAACCTGACATCCAAGATAAGAGACGGCCATCATCCGGATCATGTTTTCAGCATCGGCTTTTGCAGCGGAGCTTTCTGCCATCTGGTAGTGCGCCCACAAAGAGTCTGCGGAGTTGCCTATCAGAGGCTTTAATTCTCTACACAACATGCGAAGCTCATCACTCAAAGGATTCACCTCAAGACCTCCTGGCCCTTGTGTGGCACTGGGTGATAATTGTCAGGATCGTCGGTGGAGTCAGGCAAGGCCGCAAGAAAGCGGCTTTTGGCTTCGTTTCGCGAAAACCCTTCCCATGCATTAAGAAAATCCCGCATGACATGCGCTACATCCCGCCAGCATTCCGTATTCTCCCGACGACTGGCAGTCCGAATCTGTGAGCCTTGTTGCTCAAGTGTCGCTTCCAAACCCATCATATCAATGCTGTTTTGCGCAGGAACATTGCGGAGCTGGAGAAGCTTAGAGTCTACTTCCAGCTCTTCGGACATTAACTGTTTTAGGTGGCCGGCTCGAATATGCAACCGCTCTACAATCTGCGTGGCTGTCACAGCCAAACGGGTTTCGGACAGATTCGTTCGATTTTCAAGCAGGGATTTCATGGCGGAATCTTGTGATCGAGCCAATGGTTCATCGGTGGTGGAATTTATGTTCTTGCGGCCTCCTGTTACTCTTTTCGCGTAACAACGTGTTGTTATCTGGTAGTACTCATGCTTCTTTTTTAACTTGACGGCTTAATGTATTCCGTGCAGACACGTTAGAAACCTGCAACTCAGCCGCACCCGCAAACACAAGGAAACGGGTCATTCACCTATTAATCTTCGTAGGCTGTGGCTTGTGACGACGC
>PJEL010005440.1_pt1 | contig 10288 bp, 10 predicted proteins | sample 1853271 | NCBI WGS metagenome assembly PJEL01 (sample SAMN08108733, study PRJNA415343) | Invertebrate metagenome, whole genome shotgun sequencing project. | host: Globobulimina | place: Sweden: Gullmar Fjord | collected 2015-08 | reverse complement strand
GGATGTTTTCCAGCAAACTCAGTTACGGTTGCGTTAGTATCAACAGGAATATTAGCCCCTGGTGCTTTACTAACAAACACTTCACCTTCAGTTAAGCGAGATAAAATGGTTAAACCATTTTTAAATGCTTCAGCTTGTTCGTTGATAATAATTTCAGGATTTGCAGCTAATGGATTGGTATCCATTGCGCTAACAAAAATTGCAATAGGAGTACTATCAACAGCAGGAACTTTGCTAAATGGGCGAGTTCTTAACGCAGTCCATAAACCTGAATCAACTAAGTTCTTCACCACGTCTTCACGTGCGATAGAAGCTAGTTCATTGGCTGAGTAACTGGTAAATGTTTCTTGATCATAGCCATCGACTTCGATAACAACTGATTGTAAAACACGTTTTTCACCACGGTTAATTTCTTTAACAACACCGGCAGCTTGAGCTGTGAATTTAACGCCAGGATTTTTTTTATCTTCAAAAATCACTTGACCTTTTTTTACGCGGTCAGCCACTTTAACAAACATGGTTGGACGCATACCCACAAACTCTTCACCGAGTGTTGCAACGGTTTTGATGGACGGACCATCATGGATTACCTGCTGGGGAGCACCTTGTACAGGAACATCCAAGCCTTTTTTTATTGTAATCATAAACACTTGCACTACTTTTGATGGGAGTATAAAAATTAGTTGCTTAGTTTATCTAATGAATATCAACTGAATTTAAACCAGACAATCCCGACTAAACCCATAAATATCAATTAGATAAAATTTAAGTCACCAATTTCAGTGTATTTCAGCAAAGACTTAATTTTAAGCGTTACCACTAAAAAAAAAGACTCACTGGCTCTAAGTTAAAATTTTCTGGCGCGATATTACCATAAAATGACCTTTTTATTCTACGGGCATTCGAAATTTTTCATTACAATTTAGTCTATTAATCTGGTTTTTGCGTAGCTTTTACTAAGAATCTATCCGAACTAACAAATTTCTTGTGTTATTACCAGTCAGCTGGTCAATAACCGTGCTTAAAATTGGTGTTTTTTAGTTACGGTTTCCCTTATTAAAAGGAAGAAGGAAATTGATTAAAACAGAAAGGAGTTTTTTATTAGCTATATTTGCTATAAAAAAGCCAACACTTACTTTGCAGTGCTGGCTTTCATTTTATCGCTTTGAAAAATGCAGAAAATACTGATGACTGCTAAAAATTATTAGCAGAACACTAGCTGCTAATAACGTTTGAAATACGCCATTAAAAATAAGTAATGACATACCACTAGAGGCCATATATGTTGTAAATACAATAGTACCAATAAAGCCGAGGAGCAATAGCCAAACGACTGGGTTCCCATAATCTCGAGCGGTTTTCCAAGCAAATAACATTATTGAAATACTCACAAAACAATAAGTTAATAAAATTAGTATCGAATTTATATAAACAGTAACATTTATATGGCCAAATACCTTGGCGGTTACGGCTAATAACACCGCAATAAAACAATATAAAATCACTTGATTTGAAAAAACATAACCTAGAAAAGCACGAGCAAAGCTATTGTGCTGTTTAAAACGCGGTAATATAGCAAGCCTTGCTAAATAACTCTTCTTGCCTTGAATTATTTGAAATAAGGTTATACTGCCAGTGCCAATGATCAACACAGGAATCATTGTCATTACAGGAGTAAAAAAATGATGGTAACTTTCATCAATGACTAGCCCTAATACACAAAGCAAAGTTATACCTATAGACCAAATAGAATAAGTATTCAAACCGAATGAATTGCCGCTTTGACAACTTATTTCAATCAATTTTTGATTTGATATTTTCATTGAAGCCTTAGTTGCTCTAGTAATAATTTTGCGGTAATAATCAAAGTGACTATTGGCCCACCACTGCGCCAGCCTTGTTCTATCAGCAAAAGGAATACTCTCTTGTACCGCTAAGGTCTTACCCATGCTTACATTCATAGTCGCTACCATCTTGCTAACATGATGCTGATTGCCTCGATAATTAACCAGCTTATTCAACAGAGCGTAGGCCAAGTAACTTATTAGCGGCAATAGCCAAGCTAACGTGATGAATAACTTGTCTTTATTTAACGAAATATCCAACAACGTCATTGGTAATGGCATCAAAATGAATAGCCAAATAAAAATTTGATATATCGGCTGATAAATCATGGCAACAAAAATGAGTGTTGCTAATATTGATATTGAAATAAATGCCAACCAAGTGACTACGTCAGGTAGTACTAATAAAGTAGGCAATAAACTAACGCCAAAGACTAGCAACAATACTTGCTTTAATTTTTGAGGGAAATCAGGCAATAATACTGCCATTTTACTGTGTGTTAATAATGGAAGGCGCATTGCCACCATTAAATACAATAAAAAATTGCTAAATGCGATGGTTGTAAACAGCAAATCCTCACGACTATCATCATGCATAGTAAAACGCAGTGCGATAGCTACTAGCCACAATAAAGCAATAAACACTTTAGCCAACCAACCATGTAATAATATAGTTTTCATTATGCGGTTAACTCCAAAAAGATATCTTCAAGCCCCATAGGATTGATTGTGACATCAACATCTTGTTCTTTCATTTTACTTAGCCACGTTTGATCAAGCTGAGAAACAATTGCCTGCTGACTGTGAAGAAATTGTTTACCACGTAATAAATAAGGAATAGTAATATTTTGTTCTGCTTGGCAATGCACTGTTAATTGCACAACATTTTCCTTGGTGGCATCTAAGTCATTGAAGTATCGCATTTGTCCTTTATCTAAAATCGCTACTTTATTAGCTATACGTTCAAGATCTGAGGTGATATGAGTTGAAAATATAACGGTGATATTTTCATCACTAACAAGTGTAAGAATTTCTTTGAGGAAGTCTCTACGACCGGCAGGATCTAATGACGCTGCCGGCTCATCAAATATCAGTAACTCTGGCATTGGCGCTAACGCTAATATAATTAAGACTCTTTGCACCTGCCCTGGGGACAATTCAGCAATTTTCTTAGTTAAGTCAATTTCCCAGCGGCTTACCAATTCCGTTACTTTTTCATCGGACCACCTAGTGTAGAATTGCTTTCTAAAGTTGATGAGGTCTTTCACTGATAACCAAGAGATTTCATCGTTTTCTTGAGGTACATAACCTATGCGTGCCTTACTTGAAGATGATAGTTGATTATATTGCTCACCAAATATTGAAATGGCACCACTATCGATATCACTTATATTGAGTAGGCTTTTTAATAGCGTCGATTTACCTTCACCATTTTTACCCAATAAACCAACAATATCACCCTGCTCAACTTCCCAGCTAAGTTCTTTTAACACTGACTGATTATTATAAGATTTAGTTAAACCCTTAACATTAACGATACACGTCATAACTTATTCCTTGCCTACTGTTTCATCTTGTCCGCTAGTAATATTGTGCTGAACCATTTCTGCGACTTTATCGCCACTTATTCCCATATGCTTTGCTTGGGCTAACAATTCATTAATCATTTCATCTAACATAGTTAATTTTTCCTGTTGTAATACTTCATCGTCACGAGCTGTTACTACCATACCTTTTCCACGTAATCTTGTTAGGTACCCTCGCTCTTCCAATAAGCCATAAGCTTTTGATACTGTCATAGGATTAACATCTAAATCACTGGCAACTTGCCTCACTGAAGGTAATCTCTGATCAACAGAAAAGTAACCATTAAGCACCATACGCTCAATTTGACTATACAGTTGTTTATAAATGGGAATTCCCGAACTGGGAGAGATAATAAATTGTTCCATTAAGCATAACTCATCAACTAGTGTATCAATACAATAATACACCAATATAGTTTTGACAAGTTAATATTTAAAATGGCCATTATAATTGGAGTGATATCTATAAGGGCTAAGTTAATTAAAGCCACTGAATAGGCGTGTTAGCCAAGTTTTATAGGCAAAAAAAAACAGCAATTTAATTGCTGTTTTTTATTATAAAATCAAGCTAGCCTGAAAATATAGACTAGTAGAAGGCATACTTAAGTATTAATTAAGCTTGAAAGATGGCCTCTATAGACAAGTTTTGCTGAGATAAGATATCACGTAAACGCTTCAATGCTTCCACTTGAATTTGACGAACACGTTCCCGTGTTAAACCAATTTCACGACCAACGTCTTCTAATGTTGCGGCTTCATAACCCATTAAACCAAAGCGTCTTGCCAAAACTTCTCTTTGCTTGGTATTAAGCTCATTGAGCCAATGAATGATATTATTACTCATATCTTCTGACTGTAAATCTCTTTCAGGCCCTGCACTTTTTTCATCTGCGATAACATCAAGTAAAGCTTTGTCTGAGTCGCCAGCGAAAGGCGTATCTACAGAAGCAATACGTTCATTTAATCTCAGCATTTTATTAACGTCAGCAACGGGTCTATCTAGGTGTTGCGCAATGTCTTCTGCAGTAGGTTCGTGATCAAGCTTTTGAATTAACTCACGTGAGGCACGTAAATATATATTAAGTTCTTTAACAACATGTATGGGGAGTCGAATGGTGCGGGTTTGGTTCATGATGGCCCGCTCAATAGTTTGGCGTATCCACCAAGTGGCATAAGTCGAGAAACGAAAACCTCGCTCAGGGTCAAATTTTTCAACCGCTCTAATTAAGCCTAAATTCCCTTCTTCAATTAAGTCTAATAAGGGTAAGCCTCTATTATTATACCGTCTGGCTATTTTCACAACTAAGCGCAGATTACTTTCAATCATACGTTTTCGTGATGGCTCGTCCCCTTTAAGGGATAAACGTGAAAAATAAACTTCTTCTTCAGCGGTTAATAATGGTGAAAAACCTATTTCACTTAAATAAATCTGCGTAGCGTCTAAATTAGACGGTGCGTCTTCCTTTGATTCAACAGTTTTTTTTTCTTCTTTTAATTTGACCATGCTATTCTCCCAAATTTGCAAAGCTTGTTTTAATATTTAAATATTCACGATAACTCCGATTGTTTTTAGTATTTATCTTTAGGTTTGTTTTTGGTTATTTATTGCTATTATTTTATAGCATTAACTTTTACATTAGTTTTTTGGTAAATATTTTAATGGGTTAACCGACTTACCCCGAAAGCGTATTTCAAAATGAAGCATAACTTTATTGGCATCCGTATCTCCCATTGTGGCAATAACATCACCTATGTTAATTTGCTGCTGCTCCTTAACAAGGATGCGATCGTTATGGGCGTAGGCACTTAAGTAATCATCGTTATGTTTTATAATAATGAGTTTACCGTAGCCCCGAAGAGCGTTACCTGCATATACCACCTTACCTTTCGCCGAAGATCTAATCTTTGTACCTCGACGACCAGTAATATCGATCCCTTTATTACCTTGTGCGCTGTTAGAAAAATACTCAACAACTTTACCTTTTACTGGCCATTGCCATCGGCTAATTTTTTGCGAAAAATTTTCCGATGGTAAAGAGCTGTTTTGGTATGATTTTCCAGCGCTTACATTTTCACCATACGCCTGCTTTTTCGTAGATGCAAGCGTATTTTTTTGACTGGTTTTCTTGTTAGTCGTAGAGCTTTTAGTCGATTTTTTATGCGAAACCTTATTCTTACTTGCTTTCGTCGATTTTTTAATCGACTGTTTGACTAAAAATAATTTTTGTCCGGGGTAAATTCGATAGGGAGAAGGGATGTTATTTAACTTGGCGATTCTTCTGACATCAGAATTAGCGCGCCAAGCAATAGAATAAAGGGTTTCCCCTTTCTTTACAGTATATTGCGATGAGTTTATCGAGCTCCTATTACGCTCTCCATATATATTTGCACCTTGAATATTTGATACCGGCGCAGGGGTATCTCTGCTACTACAAGAAAAAAGTGTGCTTGCGAATATAAAGTAAGCAAATGTGTATTTTATTGGTCGAAAAAAACTCAAAAAATATCCTTTATAGAGGTTACCCTCTTTATTTTACACATGCATACTCTCTATTTATACAAAGAAACAGAATAAAAATTCACTTTAACGTAAAGCAAAATAACCTATAGCGATTGCTCCAACAATGCCCCAACCTAATACATCGACCCATTTACGAATCTTCTGTTCCATAGCACTGCCACCCCACTTTATCAATCCTGCAACTAAGAAGAAACGCATGCCACGCCCAATAGCGGATGCAATAAAAAAGGGTAAAAATGCCATATGTAAAAAGCCAGCACTAACAGTGAAGAGCTTATAAGGAATAGGTGAAAATCCAGCAATAAAGACCACCCAAACGCCCCATTCATTAAACCAACTTATTGCCGTATTAAATCGTTCTTGATAGCCAAAGTCGGTAATAATTGGTTGAATCCAAGGTTCAAACATTAAATAGCCAAGCCAGTAGCCTACAGCGCCACCTAAGATAGAAGCGATAGTGGTTAATGTTGCAAAGTACCATGCTTTTTGAGGCTTAGCTAATACCATAGGAGCAAGTAATACATCAGGTGGTATAGGAAAAAATATCGATTCGGCAAAAGTAAGTACCGCTAAAAAGCGTGGTGCAAACTGATGCTCAGCCCAACGTAAAGTCCACTGATAAAGGCTAGAAAATATTTTCACTACAATAAATCTCCGGGTACTAAAGGCACAAAGCGAACGGCCTCTACTTGTTGTTCATTAAAGGTATCACCCGAGCGAGTGATGATTTTCAAAATTTGTGTTTGTTCTCCAACGGGGATAACTAATCGTCCACCATCAGCTAGTTGTTCTAACAATGCTGGAGGCACACTTGTTGGCGCTGCAGTTACGATAATCGCCTCAAAGGGTCCTTTACTTTGCCAACCTTGCCAACCATCACCATGTTTCATAGACACATTATGCAAATCCATAGCACGTAAACATCGCTTAGCTTGCCACTGCAATGCTTTGATTCGCTCAACAGAAAAAACCTTATCGGTTAACTGCGCCAAAATAGAGGTTTGATAACCCGAGCCTGTGCCTATTTCTAATATGTTTTTAGGTCTGCCATCTGCTAAGAGTAGCTCTGACATTTTAGCGACAATGTAAGGCTGTGAAATGGTTTGCCCTTGACCAATAGGTAAAGCGGTATTGTCATAAGCCTTATGCGCCAAGATCTCCGGCACAAATATATGCCGAGGAGAGTGAGCAATAGCTTGTAAAACTGCAGGATTACTAATCCCTTCACTATGCAGTTTTTGCGCTAATATTTCTCCACTACGCTTTGATTTTCCGCCTATACGACTAGACATCATAAGAATACATCCAATTTAAACTGATAAACTAAGCTCGCTGAGCCAAGATTTTATATTTTCGATACTATTGTGAGCAGTCATATCCACAGTCAACGGTGTCACCGAAGCATAACCATTGGCAATAGCATGAAAATCAGTACCTTCACCACCATCTAACTCTTGCCCTAACAGACCATACCAATAAATGTCACGCTGCCAAGGATCTTGCATTTTCTGCATGCTTTCGGCTTTATGACGATGACCAAGACGCGTCACTTTTATACCTTTTAGCTCAGCTAAAGCTATGTCAGGAACGTTAATATTTAAGATTTGATCTGCTGGTAATGGGTGGGTGCGTAATCGCTGGATTACTTTTGCTGTGACTATTGCTGCCGTTTTATAATGCTGCTCATTTTTACCCGCTAAGGATACCGCGATTGCAGGCATGCCCATATGGCGACCTTCTGTTGCCGCAGCGACAGTGCCTGAATACAAAGTATCATCACCTAGGTTAGCGCCTTTATTGATACCAGCAACCACTAAGTCACAATCAGTAAAGAGCTGACTGATACCTAAGTGGACGGAATCTGTTGGCGTGCCATTTACTGAGGTAAAACCATTGTCTAAATGCTCAGCTCTAAGCGGATTAAGCAATGTTAATGAGTTACTAGCGCCACTACAGTTTCTATCTGGCGCAACAACGTTAACATCAAAATGCTTCACCAGTTCATCAAAAAGTACCTTGATACCTAATGCATGAACGCCATCATCATTACTTAATAGTATTTTCATTTATTTATATCAGCCATATGCAATTAATTATCCATCACCCTTTAGCCTATATAGCTGGAGAGTCTGCGTCTTGGCTTCTTTTATCAATACGAGCCGTCATATCTTGGTAAGTCAGTAACTCTCTTAATACTGTGGTTGCATAACAACCCGCTGGTAAAAAGAAGCTAATTTTTACCGCGTTACTGCCGTCTTGATCTGGCATTAACTCGATATCGGTATCACTGATTGATAAACGAATACGGCGACGTTCTTGTTTTAAGCCAAAGCGTGGTAATCCTTGGCAAAACTCGTCATTTTGTTGAGCTACTTCTTGCTCTAAAACAAGCGGCTGTGCACTCGTCATCAACTGGCCTGCGCCCCACATAGGTGCAGTAATATCAATATCTTTATCAATAAAGCGTTGCTTTATCGTTTCATCCATTTCTTCAAGGTGAAATACAGATTGTGTACCTGCCAGCATTAACACATCACCAACAGCTACATTATCAAAACATTTTTGTTCAATACGCTTATGAATAACAGCATTGAATATTTGTGAGCGTGCCGCCGATAAATAAATGCCACGTTTCTTCTTATCCTTTACTTTCTGTCCTGAAAATAACGATAAAGCACGCTCGATATTACCACCGTCAATGCCAAAACGTTGTTCGCCAAAGTAGTTAGGCACACCGTGTTCAACAATTTTTTGCCACCGGTCAGTTAACGCTTTAATAGCAGTTACATCACGTAAAATAAGCTCAAAACGGTTTCCTGTCAGTGCGCCTGTACGTAATTTTTTATTATGTCGTTTATAGGTTAATACTTCGACACCTTCAATATTCAAGTCATCTAAGTTATATTCTTGCTTGCCAGGAACATGCACACCAAACCATTGCTCAGTGACAGCAAATCGATCCTTTAAACCAGCATAAGAAACCAATTGTTCCTTAACGTTGAAATACTTAGCAAGCTCTCGTGCTACAAAAATAGTATTAGCACCAGTTTTTCGAATGTGAACAAATAAATGCTCTCCTTCTCCGCACGGTGAAAAAGGCAATTGTTCAAAAACTTTAAAATCACTTATTTGGCTACGTAATATACCCGTTGATTCGGGTTTACCGTGAAAATAGGCGTTGTCTGTTAACATGTTTATCATTCTTCTTTTTAATTTGATTTTTACTAAGCTTAAACTCTAACTTCGCGATTTTAGCCGACCGGATAAGCCAAGAACTCTGTATTTCTAGGTTGCTCACTGGCAATTAATAAAACCACAGCATGGACAGAGATACCTTCTTTACGACCGGTATAGCCTAACTTTTCAGTAGTGGTGGCTTTTACATTAACTTGATCTATCGTAGTTTGTAGATCTTCGCTTAAGCATGTACGCATAGCTAATAAATGCGGAGCCATTTTAGGCGCTTGAGCGATAATAGTAATATCAGCATTACCTAACTCAAGACCCCTTTCTGTCATTAGTGAAACCACATGACGCAGCAAAATTCGGCTAGATATATTTTCATATTGGCCATCGGTATCAGGAAAGTGGTTACCTATATCTGCCAAGCATAACGCGCCTAAAATGGCATCACAAAGCGCATGAATGGCGACATCACCATCAGAGTGAGCAACAAAGCCATGCTCAAATGGTATCTCGACACCACCTAAGACTAAAGGGCCTTGGCCACCAAACTTATGAACATCAAAACCATGACCTATGCGCATTACAGCTTCCTTTTATCTAGCTATGCTTTTTTCTAGCTATGTTTTTGTTTATTTATATAAAACTCAGCTAATGCCAAGTCATCTGGATGAGTTATTTTAATATTCTCACTACTACCTGAAACTAATAGGCTGGGTAAATTTGCCTGTTCAATAGCTGAAGCCTCGTCTGTGATGACTAGCTCATTTATTAATGCTTGCTCAATGGCACGCATTAACTCATCGGTTTTATAGAGTTGCGGTGTTAGCGCATGCCATAACTGCTCCCGCTCAACAGTACTCTCTATGCTATTTATCGGGCCTTTTGTAAAAGCACCACGCTTCATGGTATCTCGAACAGGCGCCGCTAATATACCGCCACAGTCATGGCTTATACATTGACTAATTAATTTGTCGATATCCTTATGGCTAACACAAGGGCGCGCGGCATCATGCACCAATACCCAAGGGTATCTTGAGCCATCTACAGCCTTTAAGCCATTAAGTACAGAATCTACACGCTCTGCACCACCATTGACACGAATAATATCTTTATGATGAGCTAATTGAGACTCGGCAAAGTATTGATCATCA
>PJEL010005439.1_pt1 | contig 10289 bp, 14 predicted proteins | sample 1853271 | NCBI WGS metagenome assembly PJEL01 (sample SAMN08108733, study PRJNA415343) | Invertebrate metagenome, whole genome shotgun sequencing project. | host: Globobulimina | place: Sweden: Gullmar Fjord | collected 2015-08 | reverse complement strand
TCAGGATGAATAATAGTGGAAAAAAAAGTTGGTTCGCCCGTTATTTTTTCAATAGGATAGCCCAACATTTTCTCTGCATTAGCTGAAATATATGCACAAAAAAGATTTGTCAAGTTTGTTGCGTTTGATAGTCCTTTTGATGGCGAAAACAATACTTATGAAAATGGTATTTATACTGCTATATATGAGTTACATAGAAAAGGTATTCAGACTATTATTACATCAAATGAAGAGGTTATTAGAAATCAAGAAAATTTATTAGAGATAAAAGATGAATATATGAATGGATATTTAAATAATGATGATAAATTAATGGGTGATTTTTAAGCGAATAATATGAACATAGAAAAACTAAAAGAATATGAAGCAGAATTCTTAGAACAATACCCCGAAGGTTTTGATGATAGAAACTTTTTCCCTACAATGAAAAGTTTCAATCCTTTAAAACTAGAAGAGTTTGCAAAAGAGGCTTTGAAAAAAGAGAACTTCCAAAATCCAAGTTTAGTAGTTGAGGGCTTTTTCAAAGTAGTTCAAAAATCAGTATTTGTATCACTATTTGATAAACTAAAATTAAAAGATATGATAGCTACACTTAATTCATATGAAAAAGATATGTTGAGTATTGAAATATATGAGTTTTTATATGGAGATAAAAAAGAAGGTTTTGAGGGCTTAGTTGAATTCTTAGCTCAATATAAACTTGCAAAATGGACGATAATATCTGTAGTTCCTTATTGCATAAATAGAAATCAAGACTATTTTATAAAACCTACAACTACAAAAAGTATTATTAAAACATTTGAATTAGAAGGTTGTATTTATAAACCAAAACCTAGCTTTGAGTTTTATGAGAACTATAAAAAAGCTTTAGATAAAATGAAATCAAGTATTGATAACTCCCTAAGTCCAGATAATGTAGGTTTTACAGCATTTCTAAAAGTTGTTATGGAAAATGATATTGACTTATAAATATTAGTTTTTTTTGATACCAAATCCTTATATCTAACCTTAACCCCAATTATTGTAATCTTTATTTAAATATAACTTTTATTTTGTAAAGAAGGAATAAAGAATGCCAAATATGATATATGGAACAGCATGGAAGAAAGAGGAAACTACTAGATTAGTAGAAGAGGCTTTATTACTTGGGTTTAATGGTGTTGATACAGCTTGTCAGCCAAAACATTATAGAGAAGATTTAGTAGGTCTTGGATTAGAGAATGCTTTTAATAAAGGTATTAAAAGAGAAGATGTTTTTATTCAAACAAAGTTTACTCCAATATCTGGACAAGATATAAATAATATGCCATATTTATCATCTGATGATATTTTAATTCAACTTGAAAAATCTTTTATAAAGTCAAAGATAAACCTAAAAACTGATTTTATTGATTCTTATTTATTGCATTCTCCATTTACTCCTATTGAAGATTTGATAAAAGTATATAGAACTATGGAAGAATTTCAACAATGTGGACAAGTTGGACAGATTGGTATTTCTAATTGTTACGATCTAAAACTTTTAGTGTATTTATATGATATTGCAAAAGTTAAACCAAAAGTAGTGCAAAATAGATTTTATGATGATACAAACTATGATAAAGATATTAGAAAATTTTGTAGAGAAAAAGGCATAGTTTATCAAAGTTTTTGGTCACTTACTGCAAATCCACACATTTTAGCAAGTAAAGAAGTTGAACTTTTATGTTTAAAATATAAAAAAACAATTGCACAAGTATTTTATAAATTCTTAACTCAAATGAAAATAACACCTTTAAATGGTACAAGTTCAAAAAAACATATGATAGAAGATTTACAAATAGATACTTTTACACTTGAAGAAGATGAGGTTAAATCTATTAAAGTTCTTTTATAAAAACAAGCATAATCGACATATGTAAAGGATAAAAAATATAAGTTCAGATAAACTTCATTTTTTTAAGGAGTTTGAATGACACAAAACATCAAAGCACATATATTTGTTATAATTGCTACATTTTTAGTTTCTGGTTCTTTTATCGTATCTCAAAAATTATCAGGGATTATTGATCCTATATCTATTACATTAATGAGGTTTGTTTTAGCTTCTATTATTTTAGCTCCATTTATTTTATTTATCAAAAAATATCGAGTGAAAATCTTATCTACTTTTAAAAGAGCGATGATAATTAGTTTCTTTTATGCTTCATTTTTTATAGGGATGTTTAAAGCTTTAGAAACAACTACTGCACTAAATACAGGTGCTATTTATACTTTGATTCCACTTCTTACGGGTATTATTTCAATTTTTGTTTTTAAACAACATATATCCACAAAACAATATATGGTTTATGCTTTTGGTATTTTAGGAACTTGTATTGTAGTTTTTAAAGGAAATTTGGATTCGTTTTTAGCACTTTCTTTAAATAATGGAGATATATTATTTTTATTTTCTATTATTTTGATGACTTTGTATTCTATTAGTGCTAAGTATTTTTATAAAAAAGATGATGAACTTTTAGTTGTTGTATTTATGACTCTAATTGGAGGTTGTATTTGGATGACTCTTTCATTAATATTATTTGATGTTCCTTTACAATGGGAAAGAATAGATGCTAAAAACTTTCTAAATGTAGCGTATTTAAGTATTGCTACAACCTTATTTACTGTATTTTTATATCAAAGTGCAAATGTAACTTTAGGCCCAAAAAAAGTTATGTCTTATGTATATTTAAACCCTGCTGCTATTGGACTTATTTCTTATTTTATTGATGATATTACTATGAATATTTATACGATGATTGGTATTTTCATTTCATCTTTAGCAACAATGATACTTTTAAAAAGTAAATAAAAAAACTCAACTTACCAAGGCCTAACAAGACTTTGGATATGATTCAAAAATAAATAATATAAAAGAAGGAAAAAAATGGAACAACTACCAAAATGCCCTAAATGTGAAGGCGAATATACTTATGAAGACGGAAGCTTATTAATCTGTCCTGAGTGTGCACATGAATGGTCAAAAGATTCTGCAAATGAAGAAGATGCAGAATTTACAGTAAAAGATTCAAACGGAGCAACTCTAAGAAGTGGTGATGACGTTACTATAATTAAAGATTTAAAAGTAAAAGGTAGTTCTTCTGTTGTTAAAGTTGGTACAAAAATCAAAAATATTAGATTAGTAGAAAGTGCTATTGATCATAATATTGATTGTAAAATTCCAGGTGTGGGAGCCCTTAAAATTACTCCTATGTACGTAAAAAAATCTTAATCTCTCAAATAGAATGAAAGACTAAATAAGTCTTTTCATTCTACTTTTTAAATAAATCCCATATCGTAATATAAACAAGGAATCAAACAATATGAAAACTCATAGAATTAAAAAATTAGTTATTTCAGGTATTAGCTTAGTTACAAATAATGAAACAGAAATAAACTCAGGAGCTCCTAAATTACCTAATTTATGGGGTGAGTATGATGAAAAAAATATATACAGTGCTACTTTTAATAAAGTAAATGATACTGCTATGTACGGTGTTTATACAGAATATACTACTGATTCAAGTGGCGATTATAAATATACTGTTGGTGTTGAGGTTAAAAAAGGTAAAAATGTTATTACTATTGAAAACCAGAAATTCTTAGTTTTTAGAGCTAAAGGTGATATTGCTGAGACTGTATTAGAAACATGGGAAAAAATTTGGGCTTATTTTGCAGATGAGAATAGTGAATTTAAAAGAAATTATACTGTTGATTTTGAAAAATATGTAGAAGAAGATGAAATAGAAATTTATATTTCTATCTTAGATTAATAAATCTAAATTATAAAAGGCATTAAATGAAAACTATAGGATTACTTGGTGGGATGAGTTGGGAAAGTACAGCTTTATATTATAAACAAATAAATGAAGAAGTTAAAAATAAATTAGGTTCTTTACATTCTGCTAAAGTGGTCATATATAGTGTTGATTTTGATGAAATAGAGAAATTACAACATTGTGGAGATTGGGATAAAACAGCTGAAATTTTATCAGATTGTGCAAAAAATATTGAAAATGCTAGTGCTGATTTTTTACTTATTTGTACAAATACTATGCATAAAGTTGCGCCAAAAATTTCAAAAAATATAAATATTCCTATTTTACATATTGCTGATGCAACGGCAAAAGTTTTACAAAACGATAATGTAAAAAAAGTAGGGCTTTTAGGTACTGCTTTTACAATGAAAGAAGATTTCTATAAGAATAGAATAATAGATAACTTTGGAATTGATGTAATTATTCCAAATGAAAATGATGTAAAAATTATTCATAAAATAATCTATGAAGAATTGTGCTTAGGTATTATCAAAGATGATTCTAAAAAAGAGTATCTTCGAATTATTGAAAATTTAGTATCAAAAGGTGCTCAAGGAATAATTTTAGGTTGTACAGAAATATGTATGCTTATAAATAAAGATGATACAAAAACAAAATTATACGATACTACAAATATTCACGCAAAAGAAGCTGTCTCTTTTGCACTTGAAGAGAAGTAAAAGACTATCAGTAGTTTTTTACTTTTCAATTCTAACTTACATAAAATAAATAAAAATAAGAAATTCCTAAACTAAAACAAAGTGGAGAGTAATATTTTTTATTGTATTCAATAAATATTTTTTTAGCTTTTCTAGCTATTGAAGGTACAAACATTCCTAATGCTCTTGTTGTAAATATAATTGAGAATATTAATAATATATATTTTTCAAGACCTTCTACTTGCATATCAACTTCAAAATAAATACCTAGTGGAAATATTGCCATAAAAACAAAAGTAAGTAATACAAATATATATGCGATTGTTCCTGGTACTTCACTTCCTTTACCCAAAACTTTATCTATGAAGTCTTGTTTGTTCACTCCTGGCCAAAGACCACCTCTTAACCAGTAAATATGAATATAAGTAATAAAACTCATGATAATAAATATATAAAATGTAAATATAGTACTTAGCATTGATTTTCCTTCTGTAATAAATCTAAAAATAAATTGTCTAAATCTTTTTGTTTTTTTTCAGTAATTCTTGGTTGAATAAAAAGAGAACCAATAAATTGTGAATAAATATATAAAGAAACGTCTTGATTGTAGTTTTTATCATTGTTTGGGAATAGTTTATTTTGAATAATTTCTAAAGCAGTTATTCTCTCTTTATCAATTTTTTGTATATATTGAAGAACTGTTTTGTTTCTAAGTCCCCATGCTCTAAATTCAATTTCAACATCTAAATTTTTTGAATAGATTATTGTATTTAGTATTTCTATTTGTTTTATTGGATCATTTTCGTACTCTTTTATTTCTTGAATTATCTTATTTGTGTATGTTTCATACCAATATTCTAAAAGCTCATTTATAAAATCTTTCTGACTCTTAAAATGATGATAAAAAGAGCCTTTTGTGACTTTGAAACTTTTACATAAAATATCAATCTTTAAATCATTTATTCCTGACTTTGATATAAATAATAAGGTTTTTTCAATCCACTGTATTTTTGTCATTAAAATCCTTTGAATTATCATACCATACTTTATAGTATGTTATTGAAGAATTAATTTAAATTTAGAAATTTATCTTTTAAAAAATCTATAAAGGTTTTAAAAAGTAAGTTTTTTGTTTTATCTTTATGATAGACAAGATGTAGTTCTCTTTTAAAGTTTAAGTTTTTAAGTTTTATTTGAAATAGCTTTTTATTTTTCAACTCTTTTTGTATTGCTCTTTTTGAAAGTACACTTATTGTGTCTTTATTATCTAATAAAACTGTTTTAATTTCTTCGAAATCTTGTAACTCCATAAATATTTTTAAATTTAAAGAATACTTTCCTAGTTTATTAATAAATATTTCTCTAGTTCCTGAACCTACTTCTCTTAAAATCCATTTTTTATCAATTGTATCAATGAAAACATCACTTTCCATATTTTCATCGCTACTTACAATTATAAGTTCATCATCACATAGTTTTTCTTTTATAAGATTTGAATGATTTGTATCTGTTTCAATTAATCCAATATCTAAAAAACCATTTATGATGCTATCAATAATCTTTGTAGAATTGATGGTTAAAATATCAAATTTCACATCTGAATAAGTAGATAAAAAACTATAGTAAATATCAGGCATTAAATAGTTTGATATAGTTTTACTTGAAGCTATTTTTATTTTTCCTGCTAATTTATTAATTTGAAAAGTATTTTGCATATCTTTTAAGGCTAAATAGTGAAGTATTGTTTTTTCTTTAAAATATCGTCCTCTTTCATTTAAGATTAGTTTTTTACCTATTCTATCAAAGAGTTGTTCATTTAATTTCTTTTCTAAAGATTTTATAGCAAGTGATATTGCAGATTGACTAATACCGAGTTCTTCAGCAACTTGAGTAACTTGTGGGTTATCACATAGTTTATAAAAAAACTTTAATTCTTTTAGTGTCATAAATATCCTTATAAATAAAATATATCATTATATTAAAATTAATATATTTTACAAATTAAAACTATAAGAATATACTTAGGAAATCAAAAGGAGCTTATTATGATAGGTATTTTATTAGTTTTGTTTTTTACTATTTTTTCTATATTTCTATCTGAGTTTTCTTTTTTTAAAGACTTTGGAATTAGTCCAATGATTATAGGTATTTTACTTGGTATGATTTATGCAAATACTGTTAAAAAGTACTTTCCTCAAAGTTTACAAAAAGGAATTATTTTTTGTACAAAAACTGTATTAAGATTTGGAATAATTTTATATGGATTTAGATTAACATTTCAAAATATTCAAGACGTTGGTTTGACAGGTGTTCTTCTTGCTATTTTGATAGTATCATCAACTTTTATCATTGGATATATTTTTGGAGTAAAGCTTCTTAAATTAGATAAAGAAATAACTATTTTAACAAGTGCAGGTAGTGCAATATGTGGAGCAGCAGCTGTTTTAGCAACTGAAAGTGTTTTAAAGTGTGAGGCATATAAAAGTGCTATTGCTGTGTCATCTGTAGTTGTATTTGGAACTATTGCTATGTTTTTATATCCTTTTTTATATAAGCTTGGGATATTAGGCTTTGATGAATATAATATGGGGATTTATATAGGATCAACACTTCATGAAGTAGCACATGTAGTAGGTTCTGCTAATGTTCTAGGTGAGAATGTATCTTTAAATGCTGTAATTGTAAAAATGATAAGAGTTATGATGTTAGCACCATTTTTGATAATTTTATCATTTTGGATGTTTAAAAATACACAAGAAACAAAAAATAAAACAAAAATTGTCATACCTTGGTTTGCTGCAATATTTGTTTTTGTGGTTGCATTTAATTCATTTAATTTTTTACCAAATGAATTAGTTATAGGAATTAATCATTTAGATAATTTTATTTTAACAATGGCAATGACAGCATTAGGAATGGAAACTAGTTTTTCAAAGTTTAAAAATGTAGGTTTAAAACCTGTATATTTATCTTTAGTTTTATTTCTTTGGTTAATTTTTGGAGGGTATTTTTTAGTTAATCTTTTATTTTAATAAAAAATAAGTATACCAAGTGGCATACTTATTTATTTATAATTTATTTTACTTGAATTCCATATTTTGCTAATAAATTAACCCAAACAACTTTTTCACCATTTTGATCAAATAATGCAGGAGTTCCTTGAACTTTTAATTTTTTAGCAATTTCCATTTGCTCATCTAGTTTACTCTGAAGTTTTGCTTCTTCACCTTTTGCATATTTTCTATTGATATACCCTTTATCATCTACATTTACACTTAACATAGCTTTGATTTTTTCAGCTTTTGTTTTTTTACTCATTACGTAAATAGATAAATCTTTTGCATTTTTATGAAAAGAAAGAGGATAATAGAAAACTCTAATTTTTACATTCTTTTTAATTTTAGGAAAATGAGCTTCAAATTTTTTACAATAAGGACATTCTGGATCTGTAAATAAGAAATATTCTTCTGTTCCACTTCCAAAAACGAAAGCTTCTTTTCCTCTAATAGCTGAAACATCAGCAGGGATAGATACTTTTTGACCACTTGCTGTATCTACAACATCACCAGGAATTAAGTTTCTTTTATCTTTTGTTAAAAATACTTGATCACTATTTCCTTGAACAACTATATCAACAAGATATAAACTTCCTACATCATAAGCTTTTATAACTTGAATATTAGCTCTTTTAAAAAGTTCTAATTGTTCTATTTGCTTAATTTCATTTTTAGACAACTCTTGACTTGCATTTAATCCTGTAGCCAGAATAAGTGCTAAGAATAACTTTTTTGCGATTTCAAACATGAAAAATCCTATTTTAAATTTTTTATTAATGATACTGTATTTGTGTTAAGAGTATATAAAGTACATTATAAAATGTACATTTATATTATAATTTTAGAGATTATTGCAGTTGTAATAAATGAAATTAGTATTCCATAACCAACAATGGCAATACTTAATCTTGGTGCAAGTCCTGCCATTGATGCCATTGCACCTGCTGTAATCATTGGAGCCATTCCTGCTTCAAAAATAGATACTTGTCCTGCTAAATTATTCCAACCAAAAATTATTGTAATAACAAAAGCTATTAAAGGTGCTATTGCTAATTTTATAAGAAGTGCGATACTTAGAGGTTTTATATCATCTTTTGGTAACTTAAACTGTAACTGTAAACCAACAGAAACAAGAGCAACTGGAATTAAAGTATTAGCAAATGTTGAAAGAATACCCGTTAGCATAGGATGAAAATCTTGTCCTACAAACATTAAAGCAACAATCAAAGCTAAAAAAGATGGAAATGTTAGGATTTTTTGAATAATTACTTTTTTACTAATACTTGTATTTGAAGTATAATAAGCAATTACAAAAGTAGCATAAACAGCTAAAGCTATAAAAGAACCAAGTTGATCATAAATCAAAACATAGGGTAGGGCTTCTTCACCTAAATAAGCATTTATTATAGGAATTCCTAAAATCGAACTATTTGTAAGAATAGAAACAAGTAATAAACTACCAGTTATCTCTCTTGACCAATTAAACATTTTAGAAAATCCAATAACTATTACAGCGGATATTCCCATAACAAACCAAGATATAATAGCTGGAACTAAAATATCAAATGAAAAATGTAATTTAGGAATTTGCAATAATATTATTGCAGGTAATGAAATATAGATAATGAACTTATTTAAAATATTTGGAGTTTCTTCTGGGAATATATGTAGTTTTTGTAATACATAACCAACAAGTATAGCAAAAGCAATTAAGGCAAAGTTTTCCATTATTTATATCTCTTTTAAAAGTTATTTTTTAAACAAGCCTCAGCTTCACATGATTCTTGTTCCGTAATTTCACCAAATTCTCTTACATATTTAATTCCCCATTTATACATTTCTTCTACAACAGGTGTTAATTCTTTACCCATATCTGTAAGACTGTATTCAACTTTTGGTGGAACTTCTGCAAATACTTCTCTGTGAATTATATTTTTACATTCTAATTCTTTTAATTTAACAGTTAATGTTTTTTGTGTAATTTCACTTATATCAGCATGTAAATCTTTAAATCTTTTACTATTTCCTAAAAGGTGCCAAATTATAGCTAATTTCCATCTATCATTAAAGATGTCAAGTGTTACAGCAACTGAACACTTATATTCTTTATCATTTATTAAATACATTAGGTCTCCTTATTTGCATGATTCTTTATCACATATAACTTCACCATGTTCTTCAACATATGAAACTCCCCATTTAAGCATTGATTCAAGTACAGGTTTTAATCTTTCACCTGCAGGGCTTAATGAATAAACTACTTTTGGTGGAACAACTGGAAATACTTCTCTATTTATAATATTCTTTTCTTCTAATTCTTTTAATTTAACAGTTAGTGTTTTTTTAGTAACTCCACAAATACATTCATTTAAATCTTTAAATCTTTTTGGATCATTTAATAAGTTCCATATAATTGATAATTTCCATTTATCATTAAAAATATCTAATGTTACTGCTACAGAACACTCATATTCTTTATCATTAATTTTATACATTTTAATTCCTTAATAATAAAACATTATTATTTTGAAACAATTATATCATTAGTTACATTAAATCCCCTAAGAATACTTATCTATTAAATTGGAATATTTCAATAGTAACATTTATTACCCTAAGCATAATTTAAGTTAAGTAGATGTAAACTTCCCTTAGCAACTATAATTACACCAAGAGAAATTAAGGAGGATTAGAGAAGAAAAATTAAATAAATTAAAAAAACAAGGTTAATAAAA
>PJEL010005438.1_pt1 | contig 10289 bp, 7 predicted proteins | sample 1853271 | NCBI WGS metagenome assembly PJEL01 (sample SAMN08108733, study PRJNA415343) | Invertebrate metagenome, whole genome shotgun sequencing project. | host: Globobulimina | place: Sweden: Gullmar Fjord | collected 2015-08 | reverse complement strand
GCGGCGATGAGTCCCAGGGCTCCGCTCGGGGCTCCTTGATACACATCGGGCGGCCACTGGTGGAACTGTGCGGCGGATACCTTAAAGAACAAACCAACAAGCATCAGCGCAAGACCAGCCAGGAGAATGCCCGGCTCGGTGATGATGTGGAGCGAGAAGAAGTCCCGGATCGAGTTCGCTCCGTAGATCGTCAGCGAACCCGTCGCTCCGAAAGCAAGTGCCACACCGTAGAGGAACATCGCAGACGCAAGCGAGCCGAGCAAGAAGTACTTCAGGGCGGACTCGTCCGACTCCCTTGACTGTCGGATGAAGCCAGCCAGAACGTAGAAGCTGATCGACGCTGTCTCGAGACCGATGAAGATCACAACGAGGTTCGGCGTCATCGTCATCATGTGCAGCCCGGCGACCGCAAGGAGTGTGAGCGCTACGAACTCAGCAGCGCGGCCACCGAGGACCTTCACGAGATCCCAGGATCCGAGGAGGGCAACGAACCCGACAAGGCCGAGCAGAATCGCGGCGAATGCCGAGAAGCCGTCCATCACCACCATCGGGGAACGCATGATCCGGAGATCAGGCGTTGAGAAGAAGAACCCTCCGCCGGTCTCAGCCACTTCGATCCACTGGAGCAGGCCGGCAGCAGCCGAGGCGAGGAATGCGACACCCGCGATCGGAGCCCAGAACTTGCGTTGCTTGCCGGCAACCACGGCGACCAGCAGTACAAGAAGCGCGCCAACAAGCTGAATAACCTCAAAGGCGACGGGGAGGAATGCTGCGTTGTTCATCAGTGGTCCCCGCCGTCCTCATGATCGCCGTCGGCGTCATAGTGGAGTTCGACGACGCCGTCTGGTGTGCCGTATTCGGGGACTTCGAAGTCAGTGGTCGCCTCGATGCGGTCAAGAATGATGCCGACCGAAGGATCGATGCGATCGAACACAGGCTTCGGATAGACACCGATACCGATGATCAGGACGATCAGTGGAACCAAGATGGCGAGCTCCCTGAATCCAAGATCCTTCAGCCCTTGTAGCTTCGGATTGGTCACGGGTCCCGTGAAGACCCGCTCGTATGCCCACAGCAGGTAGATCGCAGCGAGGATCACACCGGACGCTGCAATGATCGTCAGCGCAGGAAGTGTCAGGTACGAACCGATGAGGATCGTGAACTCACCGATGAATCCAGACAGACCCGGAAGACCGGCAGACGCAAAGGCTGAGAACAGGAAGATGCCTGCATAGACCGGCATCACCTTCGCGAGGCCCCCGTAGTCGGCGATCTTGCGGGTATGTGTCCTCTCGTAGATCATGCCGATGAGGAGGAACAGTGCGCTCGTCGTGAGCCCGTGGCTGATCATCGTCACAACCGATCCACTGAGGCCCTGAGTTGTGAGAGCAAACGTACCGAGGACCACGAAGCCCATGTGGCTCACGGACGAGTACGCAACGAGTCGCTTGATATCTGGTTGCACGATTGCGACAGCCGCGCCGTACACAATCCCGATGACGCCGAGGACCGCAAGGGGAACCGCGAGGTCGACGGCCGCCTCGGGGAACAACGTCAGGTTGAAACGCAGGAATCCGTACGTGCCCATCTTCAACAGGACACCGGCGAGGATGACGGATCCAGCCGTCGGCGCCTCGGTGTGCGCATCGGGCAGCCACGTGTGGAACGGGAAGAGCGGCACCTTGATCGCGAAGGCGATCCCGAATCCTGCGAAGAGTGCGAGCTGGGCAGTCGAACTGAGATCTGCCTGGAGCATGTTTCGGAAGTCGAAGTTCGCGAACGTCCCCATCTGGCTACCGGTTATGACTCCGAGAGCGACAATCGATGCAAGCAGGAACGCAGATCCGACAGCAGTGAACAGAACGAATTTGAGTGACGCGTATGCCCTGTTCTCGGATCCCCACATCGAGATCAGCATGTACATCGGGATGAGCACGACCTCGAAGAAGGCGAAGAACACGAACAGGTCGAGAGAGAGGAACACACCGAGGACGCCGGTCTCGAGGATGAGCATCAGCACCATGTAGGTCTTCACCCTGTCGGCGATCGACCTCGATGCGGCAATGCTGATCGGGAACAACAACGCGGTGAGAACAACCATGAACAGCGAGATGCCATCCACGGCGAGTGACCACGAAATGCCGAACGATTCAACGAGGACGACGCTTTCAGCGAATTGGAACGAAGCATCCCCTGGCACGAAGTTCCACAGCATGTAGAGCGCAACCGCAAGCGGGGGAATCGACATCGCGAGGGCGACGGGGTACACAAGCTCCTGGCGCCGCGTCGGCAGTAGAGCGACGACGATGGCACCGATGACCGGAAGCGCAATGAGGATGCTGAGCATTGGCATCAGAAACCACCGCCAACGGCGAGGAACACGATAATCAGCAACAGACCACCGACAGCCACGCCGCCCGCGTAGGCTCGAACCTGGCCTGTCTGGGCCCTGGCGAGCAGGTCTCCAAAACCACGCACGCCCGTACCGATCCCGTGAGCGGATCCGTCGAGCACCTTCGCGTCAAGTGTGTCAGATGCCCACTCGGAAACACTCTTTCCAGGGGCCACGATGTACTTCCCGTACAGGTCGTCGACACCGTAGGCAGCGAGCGATCTCCGCCAGAATGCGCCGTCCTCGGCTGGAAGATCCTCCGTGTGATACTGCTTCCAACCCCATGCGATGCCTGCAATGGCAACCAGCAGGGCGAATAGGGCCAGGCCGACGATCTGCGCATCGCTGAGGCCGAGCTCATGGTGAATTGCTTCGAACGATGGATGCAGGAAGTGTTCGAATGCAAGGCGCCACGGAGTGTTGATGCCCCCGATGCTGGCAGAGAAGATCGCGAGGATGACCAGCGGAACTGTCATCGTCGCGGGCGATTCGTGAGGGTGAACACCCTCGTCCCAGCGTGGTTTGCCAAGGAAGGTCAACACGAATAGTCGTGTCATGTAGAACGCCGTCAGAAGTGCTACAAAGATGGCGACCGCCCAAAGGATGACGAAGGCGCCCCCCTTGTCGAGGGTTGCGGCGAGGATTTCATCCTTCGACCAGAATCCTGCGAACGGAAACACACCAGAGATGGCTAGCCAAGCGACACCCATCGTGATGAACGTGATCGGCATCTTCTTGCGAAGACCGCCCATCTTGGTCATCTCCTGTTCGTTCGCCATTGCGTGGATGACCGAACCAGCGCCAAGGAAGAGAAGGGCCTTGAAGAATGCATGCGTGGCCAGGTGAAAAACGCCAGCCGTGTATGCGCCCACGCCAACGGCCAGCACCATGTAGCCGAGCTGGCTGATGGTGGAATAGGCAAGGACCTTCTTGATGTCGGTCTGGGCGACAGCGATGAGCGCCGCTAGGAGCGCTGTTGCAGTGCCTACGACGGCAACGATCGCACCGGACACGGGCGCCATCTCGAACAGAACCGCGGATCTAGCGATCATGAACACTCCAGCCGTGACCATCGTTGCGGCGTGAATGAGTGCCGACACAGGGGTCGGCCCTTCCATCGCGTCTGGCAACCAAACGTAGAGCGGGATCTGCGCTGACTTGCCTGCGGCGCCGACAAAGAGAAGAAGCGTTATCGCTGTTGCTGTACCGACGGTGATCAAGGTCGGGGCCGCGGAAAAGACGGTCGCAAAGTCGAAGGTGCCGAAAGAAGCGAAGATGAGCATCAAGGCAACAAGGAATCCCAAGTCGCCGATGCGGTTGACGATGAACGCCTTCTTGCCTGCGGCTGCGGCCGACGGTTTCGTGAACCAGAACGAGATGAGCAGGTACGACGACAGACCCACCAATTCCCATCCGATGAACATCATCGCGTAGTTGGCCGAGAGCACCAGAATCATCATCGAGGCGATGAACAGGTTGAGGAAGGCAAAGAACCTCGGGTAGCGCTCATCTCCGTGCATGTAGCCGATTGAGTACAGGTGGATGAGTGCGCCGATTCCGGTCACGATCATCGTCAGCAGGGCAGAGAGTGGATCCCACAGAATCGCGATGTCTGCGCCGACCCCTGGAATCCACGAGAACAAGTACATGGTCTCTGGATGCGCAGAGCCTCCCATGAATCCGAGCATTGGTCCGACGGCGATCCCGAAGGGAACCGCAACGAACGCGAGAGCGAGCCAACCTGAGATCGGCTCACCGATGCGTTTGCCGAAAAGCAGGTTGATGAGCGCCCCCACGAGGGGGAGCGCAATGATGAGCCAGAGGAATTCAGTCATCAGCCCTTCATCTCCGCGAGTCGGTCAACGTCAGCACTCGATCGTGTCCGGAACACCGCAACGATGATGGCGAGCCCAATCGTGACTTCGGCGGCGGCAACGACCATCACGAATAGCGCAGCAACCTGGCCTTCTATGAGGCCGAGCTCCTTGCTTACCGCTACGAACGTGAGGTTGACCGAGTTGAGCATCAACTCGATCGACATGAACATGACGAGTGCGTTGCGACGAATGAGCACTCCGGCAACACCGATCGAGAAGAGGGCTGCGGCGAGGAGAAGGAACCACGTGATCGTGACCGTCACTCTGCCACCTCCTCAACGGGAACATCTTGGAAGTAGGCGAGGGCGATCGTGCCAAGTGCAGCGATTGTCAGCAGCATCACGGTCGAGAGGAACACAACGACCCATGTGCCGAAGATTTCGTCAGCGACAGCCTCAGCTGTTCCGTTCAGGTTTGGGGTCCCGAAGGCGTCAGAACCAGTCACCCACGCTGCCTGTCCTGCCAAAGCAATCGCTGCGAAGAAACCGATAGCCACAACGATCGTCATGATCCTCTGCGCAGGGATTTGTGGCCCGTATGCCTCCGGCTTGTCGACGCCAACGAGCATGATCACGAAGAGGAACAATGTCATCACAGCACCCGCATAGATGATCACCTGGACCGCAGCAACGAAGTGGGCATCGAGAACGACGTACAGCACAGCAATCGAGAACATCGTCGCGAGAAGCCCCATCGCGGAGTACACCGTGTTTTTCGCCATGATGATCGAGATCGCTCCAACGAGGGCGACGGCAGCGAAGATCATGAAGACCACTGTCTCAGCCATCGGAGGCCTCCTCTTCACCGGCATCTTCGTGTCCGCCTTCTGACTGACCGACCTCCGCTGGAAGGGACCCGGTGCGAGCGGAAGGCGACCACTGCACGACACCCTCATACTCTGCACGGCCTGAGGGCGCCGTTGCTCGCATCCATCCGTCGCCAAGGCGTAGTTCCTTGATGTCGATCAGGTTCGACTCGGGCTGTGGGTGGTTCGGTGTTCCGTCTGGCTCGACGAGGAGTTCATCCTTGGTGTAGATGCCATCAGAGCGGTCCGTGACCGACATCTCGAAGAGGTGCGACATCGTGATCGCTTCCGTCGGGCATGCCTCGACACACATCGCGCAGTAGATGCAGCGCAGCATGTTGATCTCATAGACAAAGCCGTACCGCTCACCTTCCGAGACCGGGTTGGCCTCTGGATTGTCAGCTCCCCTGACAAAGATGCAGTTGGCAGGACACACGCCAGCGCACAGCTCGCAGCCGATGCATTTCTCCGTGCCGTCCGCGTTGCGGTTCAGGACGTGTCGACCGTGGAACCGCTGCGGCTTGACGCGCTTCTCGTCCGGGTACTTACGGGTCACACGCGGCCTGCCAACCTGACGCATGGTGACAGCGAATCCCCTGAATGGACCGAGAAGGTCAGCGAACCAGCTCATCGGGTGCTCCTCAGGTCCATGGCATTCCGAAGTCTCGTACACCGATGGCGATCGCCACGAGGATGATCCACGCAAGCGAAATCGGGATGAGCTTCTTCCACCCGAACGCCATGAGCTGGTCGTATCGCATGCGAGGGAGGCTCGCACGTACCCAGACGAAGAACAGGACAATCGTCCAAGTCTTCAGCAAGAACCAGAAGACAGGCAGGATCCATTGGAGAGCCGTCGGGCCGAACACGGGGCCACCCCACCCGCCGAAGAAGAACGTGACAGTGAGCGCAGAGATGCTGAACACGTTCATGTACTCGGCGAGAAAGAACAGAGCAAAACGCATACCGGAGTACTCGGTGTGGAAGCCACCGACGATCTCCTGTTCGGCTTCAACGAGATCGAATGGTGAGCGATTCGTCTCGGCGAATCCCGCAATGAGGAAGATGACGAACGAGGGAACCAAGACGATGTTCCACGCCGGCAGGAACCCACCGAACGTTCCGTGCTGCGCCTCAACGATTCCGCTCATGGACAAGGACCCAGTGAACATGACGACCGGCACGAGCGCGAGTCCCATCGCAGCCTCATAGGAAATCATCTGTGCCGATGCTCGTACAGATCCGAGCATGGGGTACTTCGAACCCGATGCCCAACCGGCGAGCGTGATCGCGTACACCGCGACTGAGGACACGGCGAGGACGTACAGAACACCGACGTTGAGATCCATCACCTGCAGCGTGTACTCGGTGCCGTTGATCTCGATGGGTGCGCCGATGGGAATCACAAGGAATATCAACAGTGCGGTGATCATCGACACGATCGGTGCTGCGATGTACAGCCCGACCTGTGCCCTTGCTGGCGTGAGGGACTCTTTGAAGAAGGCCTTCAATCCGTCAGCAAGCGTCTGCAATATCCCCCACGGACCTGCCCTGTCCGGTCCGACACGGTTCTGAAGGTCAGAGACGAACTTCCGCTCGACCCAGACGAGGAGTATCACGGTGACAAGCAGGAACACGAATGCGATGAGGACCTTGATTCCGGCTTCGATGAAGATGCTCACTGGCCACCTCGCATCGTTTCGATCTGCACTGAACCCGTTGCGGCCACATCCTTGGTCGCCACATGATTGTGCGGGAGGACCGCCGACCTGGGCGTAACGAGTGGATCGATCGTCACCGGCAACTCGACGCCGGCGATCACAACAAGGTCACCGTCAGTGACTGCAAGCGACGAGGCGTCCCTTGGGTTGAGTCTCACGGAAGCATCTGCAGCCAACGTGCTGAAGAGGTCCGTGTGACGGACAATGACCGAGTCGTCGTACAAGCTTGGCGCAAGGTGAAGTGTGAAGCGATCGGTGACAACCGGGACATGCACGTCGACTGGGATGTGACCGAGAGGTTGGCTGGCGTCTGGCAGCGGGACGATCACGCCTTCCTCCCCTGCCTCGAATGTGAGGAAGTCATCCGTGATTCCCGCGTAGGCGGGTGCGAGAGCGGCTATCTCCTTGTTGATGAGCTTCCAGTCTGAGCTACCCATCTCTGAACCCATGTATCGAGCAATCCCGTCGATCATGTTTGCCATCGACATCGACTGGCCGCGAGGCGCTGTCGATCGCCCAACACGTTGGACGCGCCCTTCGAGGTTGGTGACAGTCCCTTCAACCTCGCCCCATACAGCGGCAGGGAGGATCACGTCTGCCTTGGCTGACGAGTCCGTGACGAACGCATCAAACGCAACGATGAATTCGGCTGTGTCGAGCGCGCGGGCTGCCAATTCAGGGTCAGGGCAGTCACGGACCGGATCTGCTCCAGCGAGCACCACCGCTCTGAGATCTGCATCCGCGAGTGCGGCAAGCATCGTCATCGTGTCCTTGCCTGCGACATCAGGCACGACGCCCCAAGCGTCTTCGAGCTTGGCAATCGCATCGCGGTCGCTCGTGCTTGCTCGTCCTGGGAGCAGCGTCGGGGCGAGTCCCATGTCGAGGGCTCCGAAGACATTGCCTCTTGTCAGAAGCGGGAGAATCCTTGCGTCTGGCAGCGTTCCTGCGAAGGCCGCCGTGGCTTCGGCGAGTCTTGGGTCTTCGGTGATCGATGTCCGTCCGACGAGCGCAACGACTGGCCCGTCGTTGAGTGTGGCACCTACCGCTTCGAATTCGTCAGTGGCGTGGCTGATCTTGCGCAACATGTCAGAACCTGAACCCGCCCGATAGGTCAAGACATGGGTTGCGATCGAGTCAAGGCCCGTCGCATAGGGGCTGACCACAACGAGCTTGGCTCCGTTCCGCACGGCCTTGCGGACCCGCAGATACAGGACCGGCAGCGTCTGTTTGAGGTCTGGACCCCACAGGAGAATCGTTGCGGCCTCGTCGAGGCCTGAGATCGTTGCGCGGTTCGTTATCGCTGCAGCGAGGTGGGGATCAATACCGTCGCCGACCTGAGCGTCGATGTGGGGCGACCCGATGATGTTTCGCATGAACTTACCGAGCACGAATGCCTCTTCGTTGGTGTTGTTGGCACCGCCAATCGCACCCACCTCCGTACCGATGAACTCGCCAAGTCGTGATGCGACAAGCTCCATCGCCTCGGCCCAGGTCGTCTCCTTGAACCCGTCATCGACACGAATGAGCGGCGTCGTTACACGTTCGTCACTGTGGAACGCGGCGAACCCGAATCGATCCTTGTCGGATAACCAGCCTTCGTTGACGGCATTGTTCTCAACGCCGTACACGCGCACGATCTTGCCGCGGGACGTATGGATGTCAACGGTCGATTGCATCGCATCGGCCAGTGATACTGAGCGCGTCGTTTCGAGGTCCCATGGGCGAGCCTTGAACCGGTAATCGACCGATGTCAACGCACCAACAGGGCACACCTGGACCGTGTTCCCTGAGAAGTATGACGAGAACGGCTCGGTCGGGAACGTGTTGATCTGCACGTGTGTTCCGCGGTCGAGGAACTCAATCAGCGGGTCACCCGCAATGTCATCGGCGACGCGAACGCACCGGTCGCACAGCACACATCGCTCGCGATCGAGCAGAACAAGATCGGACACGGGCATCGGCTTGCGATATGTTCGCTTCTCCTCGATGAAGCGACTCTCCCCGCGACCGTATGCAACGGCTTGGTCCTGGAGAGGGCACTCGCCACCTTTGTCACAAACAGGGCAGTCAAGGGGATGGTTGAGGAGCAAGAACTCAAGCACGCCCTCCTGAGCCTTCTTCACCACCGTGGATTCGGTATCGACGACCATGCCGTCCGCAACAGGCATCGTGCATGAAGGCACGAGCGCCCTTCCGCGGGGGCCTTCAACCTCGACAAGGCACATGCGGCACTTGCCGACTGGTTCCAGCTTGTCGTGATGACAGAACCGTGGGATGTACTCGCCCACATGTTCGGCCGCGGTGATCAGCTTCTGGCCTTCGGGGACGTCGTGGGAGACTCCGTTAATGGTGATGGACACGGTGGTCGCGGCCTGTGTTTGATCAGACAAGAGCAACCTCGCTCCCTGCGATGATCGCCTCGAGTTCAGGCATGAACCATCTCGTGATCGAAGTGATCGGTGAGACCGCAGAGGGGCCCAGCGGACAAATCGTTGTCATCGCTGGCGGCCACTGAAGGCCTGGCGAGATGTTGTCCGAGATGTCAAGTAGGAGGTCGACGTCCTCTGGCCGACCGTGCCCGTCGAGGATGCGCTTGAGAACGGCTTCGAGCCACGATGTGCCTTCGCGGCACGGCGTGCATTGGCCGCACGACTCGTGAGCGAAGAAGCGGACCAGGCGGTGAGCTGCCGCGACCACGTTTGTGGTCTCGTCCATCACGATGACCGCACCGGCACCGATCATCGACCCGTTCGAAGCTACATCGTCGATGCTCACAATCGTGTCGAGGTGATCAGATGGCACGAACCACGGAGCTGAAGCACCGCCCGGAATCCATGCCTTGAGTTCCTTGCCGTCAGGGATCCCTCCACCGAGTTCGTATATCAACTCCCGCCAGGTCATGCCCATGACGATTTCGTAGTTGCCAGGCTTGTTGATGTGGCCGGAGATGCTCAGCATCTTCGTGCCAGCGGAACGCTCCGGACCGATCGCGGCGTAGGCCGCGCCACCATTCATCGCGATCCACGGTACGTTTGAGATGGACTCCACGTTGTTGACGATGGTTGGCTTGGCGTACAGGCCCTCGACTGCAGGGAACGGCGGCTTGAGCCGTGGCTCGCCGCGCCGGCCTTCGAGACTGTTGAGCAGCGCTGTCTCCTCGCCGCAGATGTACGCACCACCGCCGAGGTGCACGGTCACATCAAGGTCGAAACCGCTACCTCGGATATCCGTTCCCAAATAGCCGGCCTCTGTAGCTTCCGCGATCGCGTTCTGCACTCGGCGGGCACCCTTCGGGTACTCGCCGCGGATGTAGACAAAGGCACGGTTGACACCGAGTGCATAGCTCGCGATCGCGATACCTTCGATGAGCTGATGGGGATCGCGTTCTGCCAGCTGCCTGTCATTGAACGTGCCGGGTTCCGACTCGTCACAGTTGACTACGTGATACCGCGGATCGGCCTGTGCAAGGACACCCCATTTGACACCCATGGGGA
>PJEL010005437.1_pt1 | contig 10290 bp, 8 predicted proteins | sample 1853271 | NCBI WGS metagenome assembly PJEL01 (sample SAMN08108733, study PRJNA415343) | Invertebrate metagenome, whole genome shotgun sequencing project. | host: Globobulimina | place: Sweden: Gullmar Fjord | collected 2015-08 | reverse complement strand
GTGGGGACTTTGGATTTAAAAAGGCTGCAAAGACAACATCATTTTGGTTTTATGTCGTGGTGATACTGATACGCGGTCCTGGCTGGGACTATTCAGTATCGTAGGCATTCTGATTCCAGGACCTGCATCTGACCTCTTCGGGAATAAAATCCTGATCGTCTGCACATTTGTGATCAGGGCCCTACTGTTTATCATGATTTTGAGATATCAGAACAGCGTCACCAGGCTCGTGGAAAAATCAACTATCTTCTCATGCCTTCCTCAATGTCATTCTGTGAGAAATATTTGAAATTCGGTACCTTTTTTTTTGAGAAAACTGTAAACTGAAAGAGCGATGTTTTCAAAGAAAATAAGCTCGAGTAAGTCTGATTCGAGAATGATAGCGCAAGTGGTTGTAGCCCTTTATGTGGTGCACTATGACATGGTTTTGAGTGTAAACATTTTTTATCCGAGTTTCGAAAAGCTTTTGAAACCGTTTTTATGATTAACTTGAATGGAAAACCAAAAATGAAAGTGGAAGTCCGTTTATTCGCATTCTTTACCAAGTATCTGCCCGACAATGCAGAGCGCCACAGAGCTGAGTTGGAGTTGAAGGAGGGAACCCTTGTCAAACAGGTATTGATGCAGTTGAAGGTCCCCCTTGACGAAATCAAATTGATATTTATAAACGGTGTGCATGCCGAGCTGGAGGATGTTCTGAAGGAAGGGGATATAATGGCGGCTTTTCCACCGGTAGCAGGTGGCTAAGGGAAATATGACACACTTTCTATCTACCCACCACCTCGGCGAAAAGAAAGATCAAAACGCTGCCAGAATATTTCAAGTTCAGCCTTGTTAAAATTGCTGAATACGAATTCAACGTCAACTTTAGGTAACGAAAAACTCCCTAAATGTCGCCTTTTTTCTGGCCCTAGATTGAGATGCACTTGTCGAGATTCATCATTAATAATAATGCGCTTCTTATTTTTATCAATACTATAATTGTAGTACTTCTTCAGTGGTTTCATACTCCGTAAAAAGTTTGCGTGGGTAATTGACATGTCACGCACTTCAGTATGAATGTCGTTTTGATTTTTAATCGGCGAATCACTACTCATCTGTCAGAAACCGATAGTTGGAGCACGAGCGAGCCACCATCTTGCGATGACCCGCTATCACACTCAACATGTTGGGAAAAATTTAGATTCAAACCCTATCTCGAACTCAGGCTGCACCCTGAACTGCGCCAAGATAAGCTTCCATAAGACGCGTCGGATCTTCCATTAAGCGCTGTTTCCATTTCCCTAATGGCGTTCGACCACTGATCAAGCCCTTTATGACACCAACGTGCTGAGTGTAACCAAAACTGCTCGCACCTACCAGACGATTTTCATTAAACTGAAGATTAAGATATAGATAGCGCTCTTCATCCAGCAGCACTGCGCTATCACCTCCGTCCATACCCATCCACTGGCCAAAAGAGGTTGAGATCAAACCAAGTGTATCCAACACATTCATATTTAAACTACCTGGATGGATCACACTTTTAGCTCTAACCATATTCTTCGCTGCGATTCGTGCATGTTCAACGGCTGTTGGCTGAATAGCCTGCACCACAAAACCACCTGTGGAATAATCGCATCCCTGTGCGACATCACCGGCCGCAAAGACACCAGTTTTATTCGTTTCCAGATAGCTATCAACAAGAATACCCTGATCCAAATCGATCTCTGATCCTTGTAGAAATCCGCTGTTAGGTTTCACTCCCATTGCTGTGATCACTAAACCAGCCTCAAGCTTGTTGCCACTATCTAAACTGACCGATAACGTCTTCCCGGTCTGTTCAATTCCACTGACGCTGGCTTTTGTGTGGACGGTAACTGCTTTACTTTCACACCAACGCTTCAGCAGACGCCCGGCAGTCGCATCCATCATACGGGGCACCATGCGATCTTCGCGTTCAATCACCGTCAAGCGAACTCCTCGTTTGACCAAGGCTTCCAGGATAATGCATCCGATAAAACCTGCACCAACCAAGACCACTGATGTATCGGGTTTGGCATGTTCGATAATGGCACGAGCATCTGCCAGCGTCCAGCAATTATATATACCTGGCAGATCGATACCAGGTATGGGCGCCTGGATCGGAGTCGATCCTGTCGCTATCAACAGGCGATCGTACTCCAGACTCTGATTGTTGGCCAGTGAGACAGTTTTAGCAGTAGTATTAACCGCTGTAACCGCCTCACGAAGTACATCAATTTTCTGCTCTGAATAGTAATTCTCTGCTTTGTGCAGGTAGGTACCACTTTCATCAATTTTTTCTACCAACAAGTAGGGGATCGCCATCCTCGAATATGGCGGTTCGGGCTCATTCCCCACTAGTGTTATTTTTGCAGACTGGTCCAAATCACGCAGCACCCCACAGGCAGCGACGCCTGCAGGGCCTGCACCTACAACGATGTGATGCATTGCAAACTCCTAATTAACGTTTCAGGTTAATCCAAAACGCTTACGGGTTTCTTCCGTGGGAACGCCATCCGTACCCCAACCACGAAGCTCATAATATTCCGGCAGCATTTTATCCAGATCATTAACGCGTCCTTTGGCAGGCCCGATATTGGCCGCTTCCTTTAACAGGCGTTTGGGCAGCGTATCATCTGCCGCAGTGATACCTGCCTTCAGGTTAAAATCACGTTCCAAATTCCAAATTCGCTCACCCACTTCGGCCAAACGCTCTGCACTCCAGTCACCTTCGCAGGCCCCATCAACTTGTGGTGCGATATCTTCCAGGGACCAGGCAAAAGTCGTGAAGAGACACAACCCGGCGGAATCGACTGCTGCAGTGGCATCCTGAAACGCTTTTACCAGACCTGCCTTACCTTCGTTTGCAAGTGGATCGGATTTCTCCGGAATACCCAATATTTCGGATGAAACGGTATATCCACGGAGGTGGCAGGCACCACGGTTGGATGTCGCGTATGCCAAACCCATGCCCTGGATACCACGCGGATCATAAGCCGGAAATTCTTGACCTTTTACAGTCATGGACAGTTCGGGATGTTTGTATTTTTCACACAAGCGTTTTGACCCTAATCCCAAATCTTTACCAAATCCTTCACCTGTGGCCATTAATTCCGCAGCCCATACCAATACCTTAGCAGATCCGAACGATAGCTCCATACCTCCCGTATCCTCTTTCGTGATGGCACCAATTTTATAGAGCTCGATAGCTGCCGCAAGGGTTCCACCAAACGTGATCGGATCCCAACCATCCTCGTTGCACAGGAAATTTGCATAGGTGAGTGCGTCTATATCATCTATCCCGTTATCCGGCCCCAGGGCCCAAGCCGCTTCATACTCTAGACCTCCGGAATTTCCCCAATACTCAGGCTTATTCTCAATGGAAAAATGTCCCTGATCGACGGTTGAGATACGTCCACAAGCAATTGTGCACGCAAAGCAGGCAGCATTTGTTGTGAGGTTCGGTTTGCCATCCGATTTCCGAAGCTCGTGCATGGCTTCACCGGAGACTTTATCCGCACCCTCGAACTGGACTTCACTCATATTACGCGTGGGTAGCGCCCCCGTTTCGTTGATAACATTCATCAACACCTGGGTTCCATAGGTCGGCAACCCCTGACCCGTGACCGCATTCTCAACCAGCACCGCTTTTGCCGCGCTGACCGCCTCCATGAATTTAGCAGGGTCTTTGATATTCCCAACCCCCAGTGTGCCTCGTACAGCTACTGCCTTCAAGTTCTTGGAAGCCATCACCGTACCCACTCCGGAACGACCTGCAGCTCTATGCAGATCATTCACAATAGCCGCATAAAGGCAACCCGATTCGGCAGATCGACCAACTGCCGCAATCCGCAACATAGGATCCTGATGCTTTTTATGTAACCAGGCATCCGTATTCCAGACACTTGTTCCCCATATTTCATCTGCGGGCAGCAATTCCGCTTTTTCATCGGAAAGATGAAGATAAACAGGTGATGGTGATTTTCCTTCGAAGATAATCATGTCCCAACCAGCGTTTTTCATTTCCGCACCAATAAAACCACCGGAATTTGAGCAAGCCACACAGTTGGTTAATGGGCTTTTGGTCACGACTGAGTAGCGGCCTCCGGTTGAAGCCATGGTACCAGTCAACGGACCTGTAGTCATGATCATCTTATTTTCAGGGCTCAAAGCATCAATATCTGCTTTAATTTCTTCCATCAGATATTTTGTTGCCAGCCCACGCTGGCCAAGATACAGTTGTGCCCAGTCTTTATTTAGCGCCTCAGGGACGCAGGTGCCGTTTGTCAGATTGACACGTAGAATTTTTCCTGTCCAAGCCATCTTAATCTCCTCCCTGTTGTTGGTTTGCAGATGTACCGGTATCTGTCTTGCCCGCCCAATCGCGCATTTTTTCATAACCAGTCTGATCGGCGTCCACATAAACTATGGCTCCAGTGGGACAAGCCTTTGCACAGGCGGGATCTCCACCACAGAGATCACATTTGATGACCTTTCCAGTACTACTATTATAATTTACGGTTCCAAAGGGGCAGGCGATAGTACAGACCCTGCAACCAACACAAGCTGCATCAACAATGACCTTTGCCCCCGTGTCAGCGTCGTAGGTAATTGCATCTACCGGGCATGCCTGCATACACCAGGCCTCACTGCACTGAGTACAAGTATAAGGCACAAACCGCCCTTCGTAATGAAAGGTAAACATTCGAATTCTGGATTTGGAGGGATTAAAAATTCCCTCGTTTTCCAGTGAACAAGCAAGTTCACACTGAACACAGCCAGTGCATTTCCCTGAATCAATTAACAAAGACCGTTGCATTTTTTCCCGCCTCCTTTTTTGATGCTCCCATTTAAGAGATATATATTGCCCGTTTCCCCAAACAAGAAGCTAGTTTGAATTCAAATCACATTGAGCATACTGAGGGTTGTTTCAGATACGACAGATTAAAAAATAATAAGAAATTGCTCTTCAAGAGTGGAGGCATATATCCAGTTTTTTGTTTAAGTCACACAACTGAATTTGATCAAGACCCCAAAAAGAAAATCGCCTTCCTATTTGCAAAAAAAACGGGCCAACTAATTGGGAAAACCTGTAGTCGATCCAGTTTTACCTAACTTCACCCACAAACGAACCATTCGTTTTCTGGAAATTTTATCTACAGGTTGGTTTTATTCTGATCCCAAATTTTGCCTTTCCTTGCAGAACAACTTAGGAAAAATGTTGACTAATGTCAAGTATTTTGTTTTATTATTTTTGGCTTATATTGCTACAAATGCTATCGAGGCTGACGGCCCTCGATGATGGGCCCTGCCATAAATTATTTGTATTTTTCTTGATAATTTCTTCTAGTATTGTTTATTTTGTCTACCTCTATTGCATCAATTGGGGCCTAAATATATCGGGTTCTGCAATTCGACGTTTGAGGTGTTGATTTCATAACTTCTTAAAAAAACCTATCTCGTGTCAAGTGGTGGTAATACAGGAATCCCATATGCTATAATTTATAAAGTATTTGGGTGCCAAGTTCAGATTGGTGGCACCAATGACGCAGATGTGGAATGAAAAATTCAGATCTGTCATTGTCAGGAAATACTTGATGATCGAAATGTGATTACGAAAGAAAAGCTGCTGTTTACTCAGGAGGTTCAAATGTCGGCTGTCATTCGCATACCTTTTCCTTTAAGACGATTTACGGACAATCGATCTTTCATAGATACGGATGCTAATACGGTTCATGAAGCACTAGAAAGTATATTTGATAAGTTTCCCAAACTAAGACAGCAGCTGATTGACGAAAACGGGCAGTTGCGAAATCTTGTCAACATCTTTATCGATCAGGATGATGTCAAAAATCGTGGCGGACTTAAAACATCGCTACCTGATAAATGCAAGATGCGAATTACGCTGGCAGATACAGTTGGGAATTCCGATCTGCTGTTGCCTGAATTAACCCGGTATAGTCGCCATCTCCTATTACCTGAAGTAGGGGAAACTGGTCAGAAAAAACTAAAAGCCGCTAAAGTCCTGATAGTTGGCGCCGGTGGGCTTGGCTGCCCGGCCGCTCTTTATTTGGCAGCAGCTGGTGTTGGTCTCTTGGGGATCGTCGATTCGGATGTTGTGGAAGAGTCAAATCTGCAACGACAGATTCTTTATAACATAGACGATATAGGGAACTCCAAAGCGGAATGTGCACGGGAAAAACTCTCTCGGTTGAATCCATTCATTGAAGTTAAAGTTTACAATGAGGTTCTAACATCTCAAAATGCCCTGCGCATTATCAAGAGTTATGATTTGGTAATTGATGGAACTGATAATTTCCCTACTAGGTATCTAGTAAATGATGCGTGCGTTTTATTAGGAAAACCAAATTGTTATGGTAGTGTCTACCGCTTTGAAGGACAGGCCTCTCTTTTCGGTTATAAAAACGGCCCCTGTTATCGTTGCCTTGTTCCAACTCCTCCTTCTCCGGAGCGGGTCTCATCCTGTGCTGAGGCCGGTGTTTTTGGAGTTTTGCCATCCATCATAGGTTCAATTCAGGCGACCGAAGCAATTAAGATTATTACTGGGATCGGAAATACATTGAGCGGCCGGTTTTTGACTTTTGATGCTTTATGTATGGATTTCCATGAATTCATGATCCAACGAGACGACCGCTGCAAAATATGCGGAGATGACCCGAGTATTTTTGAACTGATTGATTACCAGCAATTTTGTCGACCTGAATCCACGAAAGAAACAGTCGTTCCTGAAATCAACCCAATTGAGCTGAAACAAAGATTGGAAAAAGGCGATTCGATCACCATGCTCGACGTGCGGGAGGAATTTGAAATCAAGATCAGCAATTTGAAAAACGCGATTCATATTCCTATGAATTCAGTGGAAGATCGATTGGAAGAACTGAATCCCCAAGATGAGTTTATAGTATACTGTTCGATTGGCTTGCGTTCTGCCAGGATCTGCAACCTGCTGAAAGAAAGGGGATTTAACAATGTTCTGAACTTGAAAGGAGGTATCAATGCCTGGGCCAACGATGTCGACCCAGATATGATTATCTACTGACAAAGTATCTGGTATTTTCGTCTTATACTCATTAATTATTTGTATTTGTTGTGGTTTGATCTTCTCGTCGGGTCAAAAAAGTAAAACCGCCACAAAGCCAAAATAGGTAATCGAATGGGGTTTAAAGCTTTAAAAGAAATTTCTTGCATTGTTAAGCCGGAGACCATCCTGAAATGGTTCAAAAAACTGGCAACAAAGAAATCTGACGGATCACCATTCTGAAAGAAATATGGAAGACCGCTAATAAGTTTAGAACTGAAGAAACTGCTGGACTTCCTCCAGCTCAGGGATTGAACTGGCCGCTCCCTGGCGTGTTGCACAAAGCGCTGCGGCGGCACTTGCTTCTGACAGCGCTTTTTCTAGCTTTTTCTTTTGAACAAGAGCGGCCAGAAAAAAGCCAATAAAGGTGTCACCGGTTCCGGTCGTATCAACCGCATTAACATTGAAAGCCGGAACGGATAAACTTTTGTCTGAGTCGATATACATTAATCCTTTGGTACTCAGGGTTAATACCGTTTTTACTAAAGGGAACTGTTGTTTCAAATCTTTCAAAATGTCATTCACATCGACTTTACCCGTCAAGGCCTCCCCTTCTGTTTGATTCACAATCAGCCAGTCAATTTTCTCCAGTGGGCAAGCCAGAGCCTCTCTGTTCATAGGTGCGGGGTTAAGCACCAGTGTCAAACCCTGCTCACGTCCGCGCTTGATGATATCCGCAATGGCGTTGGTCTCATTCTGCAATAATAGAAAATCCCCGGTCGAGGCATGAGTGAAAGCGTCCGTAATGTGTATCGGGTCCAAGTCTCTGTTCGCACCCCCATGGATAATTATTGAATTTTCCCCTGTCCGGGAAACCTGAATCATCGCATGCCCGGTTACTTTTGAGCTAACTGAGACCAGAGTTGTGTTTACGCCTCTCTCACTTAAATATGTTTTCAGCCATCGCCCCTCCTGACCAATCTTCCCGACATGAATTACCTCTGCGCCGGCTCTGGCTAAGGCGATAGATTGATTTAACCCTTTCCCGCCAGGAAATACCTGATATGATTCCACCATTATGGTCTCGCCTGGCTCTACAAGGTGGTCTACTCTGTAGACATGATCGATATTCATCGATCCAAAATTGATCACTTTACTCACGGCTTTTTTTGGGGTTTAAATTTTTAGCGCTGCTTTGAAATTATAGGATTTGCTTTCTTTCCTGATCCTGATCGATTCTTAATGGCAGATTTGAAATTTTCCTGACTCTGTCCAACAGTTGCTTGAACATCTCCTCTTCATTTTCCATTGTCATCGAGATTGCACCGTCATCACAATGGCCGACACAAAGGCCACATCCTGTACAAGCATCGCCCACTGAGGCAACTTCACTTTGCATGGTAATGGCTGAAACGAAGCATTTTTCAAGACAGGTCTCACAGGCAACACATTTGGATTCATCCACCAGAATAGAGAGTCCGGGGAGTTTCTGATAGGTCTGATCAAGGGAGGGGCCCCGGCGTTTCATAAAGGTTCGGTAAATACACTGATCATCATCGCAGAGGCACATGAACAGCAGCCTGTTGAATTTCGGTAATTGAAAAGCCAGCGCATCGATCCATACGTGAGCAATATTTGCTACCAATCCCTCTGCAGCGGCCTTGCGAACATGTGCAACTGCTTCCTCAGTCCTGACCCGTCGACCATGTGAAGGATGAATGCGGGCTGTGGAAGGCCCAAATGCCAGACACCCGATATTCAAACGAGGGCTCTGCCTGTTCTTCACCCCCGCGCAATGACACTCATCCATCAGAAAAATCTCATCGATTTCAGCCACCAGCCGTTCCACCAGATTCATTGGTAACGAAACACTATCCGGCGTTTCAACGTTAACATGAATGGGAATAGAGGTCAGCTCATTGTGAGGTCGTTTGAAAAACGGATAGATGACCCATTTCAGCACTGGCACATTGCTGAGTTTTTTCCCGTACTTGATCAGTGGCCAGGACAGTTTCACCTGCAGTCGCACCAACTTGAGATTGGGCCCGTATTTAATGATATTCCACACGATCTCCCCGTTCATTTGGGTGATTCAACAAACATATTCCAGACGATCTGTCACTATTTTACGATAATTCCTCTTTTAACCGGCAACCACCAGGTAAATCCAAAAAGCAAGGTGTTTAACACCACAGTTTTATGACTGAAGCCGGATAACTTGCCGATCTTGAGGGAAATCGGTAGTTCTGCTGCATGAATAACTAACAGACCGAAAAAAAGTCCCATGGCCTTGAAATGATTTTCGGGAAAAAGGACGTATCCCACCACCAAAGTCAAGATAAATAGTCCAATCGATCCCGCCATGTTTAACTGCCAGAATTTCTTTGAGTTCATGTGTCTAATTCTCCGAATTATTAAAATAACAAGTAACTATTCACCATATTTCCGTAGCCGAGGGGATTGTGATACAAAGCGATGGAAAACAGGACGTTTTCCAACAGCTCCATGGATGGATTCATGCGTGTTTTGGATCATAATCCCTTCGGCGGAGAACATCCTGAATAGTTAAAATGATGATTCATAATCAATTCTCTCCTTAATTCTTTGCTGTAACTCTGCGACCGCTTCTTCAAGATTCTCAATCTGTGTGTTTATGGCTTTTTCGGGGCAGGTAGAGACACATAAACCACATCCTTTACACTGATCATCGTCTCTACTTATCTGGCCATCCTTAATGGAAAGTGCACCCATAAAGCAAGAGTCTACGCAGGTTTCACAGAGGGCACATTTCTGATGATCAGTTTGAAGTGTCAGCCCTTTCAGCCGTACTATTCTGCCTGCCACATCATCCGGAAGATATTTTCCCGAATTTAGGACAGTACAACAACATCGACAACAAAAACAAACCGCAAGCATTCTGCCCCGATCTCTGACTCCCCAAATCAGATTGTCCACCTTGACCCGGCCAATCATGGGCACAAGCCCATCATCGACACAGGACCGCATATGTTTGATCGCTTCCTGTTTACTGACATGAGCAGCTATACGGGGATCAATCTCTTCAGTACCGGCACCAAGTTGAATACAACCTGACTCAATCGCGTGATTATCACACTTACGTTCATCCCTGCAGGTACAACGCTTAATAATCACACGGTGAGCGGAACGATTAATCAGTTCTTCAAGAACCAAGGTAGGTAAATAAGTACTGTCAGCTCCTGATATTTTTGTATCGATAGGAATATGCG
>PJEL010005436.1_pt1 | contig 10293 bp, 10 predicted proteins | sample 1853271 | NCBI WGS metagenome assembly PJEL01 (sample SAMN08108733, study PRJNA415343) | Invertebrate metagenome, whole genome shotgun sequencing project. | host: Globobulimina | place: Sweden: Gullmar Fjord | collected 2015-08 | reverse complement strand
AGTTGTATTTAAGGTTAAAAAGAGGCGCTCGAACTATCCTATAAGTTCATACGCTGTCGTATTTATACTAATGAGTATTGTGTATAGCTGGCGAATTTCACAACGTCAGGATGCATCGTTAGTTGGTTTCAGCTTTGGTTTTGTAAGCTTGGGGTAGTCAATGACAGCAGCATGCTAAGTTGATCTGCTGCCCCAGCAATTCGCTTCGAAATCAGCGACTTTCAGAGAGTTTTCCCAGCCTGGAATCGTCTCTTTCCGCAACTTGGAATTGCATCTGAAGATCGTCAGGAAGCTCGCGAGGTCCGTGAAGAGGCAAGGCGAAGCACGCAGCCTGCAGGTTTCGCCCGAGAATCCGGGTTCTACGTCAAACGCCTTTGGTTGCCCCGACGTGCGGCTACCCAGGCATTTTCCATGTGGCCGTTGCCAGTGCGGCAAGCTTGCCGTCTTCGCCCCAGATGCGGCTCTCCATGAAGGATATGCTGCGCCCGCGGCGGGTGAACCTGCCTTCGCAGGTGGCCTCGCCGTTGCTCAAGGGACGCATGAACTGAATCTTCATTTCGATCGTGGCCCCGGGGCCGGCGACCTTGTTGACCAGATGCCCCATCGAGATATCCATGGCACTCGCCATCGCGCCACCATGCAGGCTGCCTTGCGGGTTCTTCACCATTTCCGTGACCGGAAAGGTGATTCTGCAGATCTCTTTGTCGGCGTCCGCGGCGTCTTTAGGCAGATACTCGAACGCCAGTCCGAGAAAACGTGCCAGGAAGAAGGTTTCGAAATCCTGGCTGTGCTCCGCGAGGGCGGTTTCGAAATGCGCGCGTGCCGCATCGCCGTCAACACGGCGGTTCTTGGGTTCCATCAGGCGCCTACGAATTCAGGTTTGCGTTTTTCAAGGAAAGCGCGGCGGCCTTCGATGTAGTCGGCGCTGTCGAAGCACTCTTTGACCTTGCGGTTACAAGCGGCGATATCGCGGGCGCCTTCATCCTTGAGAACTTCGCCGACGATGAACTTCACAGACCCGACAGTCATCGGCGCATTTGCGGAGATCATGTTTGCCGTCTCTACCGCGGTCTGCGCCACGGCGTCATCAGGAACGACCCGATTGACCAGTCCCATGACCCGGGCTTCTTCCGCATCGAAGCGGCGTGCAGTGAAGAATATCTCCTTGGCGAAGGCCGGGCCGACGGTGTTGACCAGCCGGTTGATCCCGGGGAAGCCATAGCCCAGGCCCAGTTTGGCCGCAGGAATCGCAAAGTTCGAGCCCGCACCGCAGATACGTAAGTCGCAGCACAGCGCGAGGGCGACACCGCCGCCGACGCAGAACCCGTCGATCTGTGCGATCGTTGGTTTGGAAAACGATTCTACCGCGTCGTAAACGCGCTTGGTGGTGGCATTGTAGTGGGCGACAGCCTCTTCGGTGGACCTTTCGCTTTCGAACTTCGAGATATCGGCGCCCGACACGAAGGCTTTGCCGCCGGCGCCCGAGAGGATCAGGATCCGCACCGTCGGGTCGGCCTCAAATTCAGCCATTGCCGTTTCGACGGCCTCCCACATTTCCAGCGAGACGGCGTTTCGCTTTTCGGGCTGGTTGAAAATGATCCTTGCGATCTTTCCGTCGCGCTGGACCAGAATTTTCTCGGTCATTTTCGTCGTTCCTTTCAGATCGCGCCTGCGTTCTTCATTGCGCGGATGTCGTCGTCGGTGAATCCCAACTCGGCCAGAATCTGGCCGTTGTGCTCGCCGGCGAGGGGCGGCGGGGATGCGATGCTGCTGGGCGTCCGGCTCATGATGATCGGTTGACCGATGAGACGCGTGGCGCCGCGTTCATGGCTTTCCACGGGCTGTGCGAGGCCCAGGTGTTCGACTTGAGGGTCGCGGAAGACCTGTCCGATATCGTTGATCTCCCCCGCGGGAACGCCGGCGGCGTTCATGGCCTCGACCCAGTCTGCGGTGGTCTTGGTGAGGGTGATCGCTTCGATCTCGTCGCCCAGTTTGTCGCGATTCTTGGACCGGGCCGCGGCGGTGGCGAAGCGCTCGTCCGTGATCCAGTCGAGCCGGCCCAGCGCTTCGGCGAAACGTTTCCAGATTTCTTCGCCCGCGACGGCGAGGTTCAGCGCCCCGTCGCGGGTGCGGAACACGCCGGTCGGGATTGAGGTGGGGTGATTGTTGCCGGCCTGCTTGGGCACATCCTGGTCGACCAGATAGCGGGCGCCCTGAAAGTCCAGCATGAAGACCTGCGCCTGCAGCAGCGAGGTCTGCACCCACTGGCCCTGCCCGGAAACGCCGCGTTCCATCAGCGCGACGAGGATGCCCTGCGCTGCCAGCAGACCTGCGCAAAGATCGGCGATCGGGATGCCGACCCGCATCGGGCCCTCGCCGGGTTTGCCGGTGATGGACATCAGCCCGCCCATACCCTGCGCGATCTGATCAAACCCCGGGCGTCCTGCGTAGGGGCCGTCCTGCCCGAACCCGGAAATCGACGCGTAGACCAGACCGGGGTTGGTCTTCGACAGGGTTTCGTAGTCAACGCCAAGGCGGTGCTTCACGTCCGGTCTGAAGTTTTCGACAACGACATCGGCGGTGTCGGCAAGCCGTCGGAACGCCTCGATCCCGGCCGGGGATTTCAGGTTCAGCGTCAGGCTGCGCTTGTTGCGATGCAGGTTCTGGAAATCGGCGCCGCTGCGGGGCCCGCCTATTTGAGCGGAATCGACCGGTGCCTCGATCTTGATGACATCGGCGCCCCAGTCGGCGAACTGGCGCACGCAGGTCGGGCCTGATCTGACTCGCGTCAGGTCCAGGACCCGAAGGCCTGTCAGGGCGGTACTTGCAGGCGGCGTACGGTCCGAGCTTTGTGCCTGGCCCGGCCCTGCCTGGGCGCGGGAGGTCGACGTCGAATGGTTCATCCTGTCCTCCGGACTCTTGGTCTCGCAGCAGGTTGATAGGTAACATCCAAATTGTTGACAATGAAAATGTTAAATGTTGACAAAATTAGCAACAAGCGCTTTTTATCGTGATATGGGAGAGCAGCAACCACAGTTCGGCCTGCATCGGGAAACCCTTGCAGGTGCGGTCCGCTCGGAAATCGAAAGGCGCATTCTGTCCGGCGCGCTCGAGAGCGGCGAAAAGCTGAACGAACTGTCGCTTGCCACCAGCATGGATGTAAGCCGCGGCACCGTCCGCGAGGCGATCCGATCGCTGGCGGACTCGGGCCTGATCGTACTGGTCGCCAATCGCGGCGCCTTCGTAAGACGCCTGACCGTCGACGAGATCCGGGACCTCTATAATCTGCGCGGCGCGATCTTTGCGTTGGGATGTTCCCTGGTGGCGCAGCGCGTGGCGGCGGGCAGCGATCAGGCCGTGCCGGCCAAGCTGCATGACAACCTCAAGGAAATGCGTCGTGCCTTTGCCAGCGACGATCGCGCGGCCTACTACGATTTGAACATCGCGTTTCACGACATCCTGTTGTCGGGGGCGAACAACCCCAAGGCCAAGACGCTTTACGATGCTCTGGTCAAAGAGATGCACCTGTTCCGACGGCGCGGCCTTTCGATCGCCCCCAATATTGAAAACTCGATTGCAGAGCACGGCGCCATTGTCGAGGCAATCGACGCCGGAGACCCCAACGCGGCGCGCCAGGCGGCCCTGCATCACATCGAATCCGGTCTGTCGAGGTTTCTGAAAACGCTGTCGGAGATTCCGGCGCAGGACAACCGGCGCGAAGATACACGCCTTCAGGACGACAAAGGACTGCGGTAGGGCGACGCAAGGTCGCCATAGCTTTGCGTCAAAGAACGCAGAGTAATCTCAAAGGGAGGAAATAAAAAATGAGTAGCTGGAACAACACGACACGACGCCGGTTCCTGGGCCAGGCGGCAGCCGTCGGTGGCCTTGCCGCCGGCGCGACCTTTCCGGGTGTGGCCTTCGGGCAGGAAGCCTTTCCCGACAAGACGCTGAACGTCGTCACCCATGCCGGCCCCGGCGGCGGCACGGATATCACCACCAGAATGATGATGCTGCGTGGGCGCCGGGTGTTCAAACAGGACATGGTTGTCGTCAGCAAGCGCGGTGGTAGCGGTTCGGCCGCATTGATGTATGTGAACTCCCAACCCCGTGACGGCTATACCTTCATGACCATCACGCAAAGCCACATCTTCCAGATCATCCAGAAGAAGGTCCCGCTGACGATCGATCAGCTGGTCGGCATTGCGCGTGCGACGGACGATCCCACGGTGATCGCGGTTCCTGCAAACAGCCCGATCAACAGCCTGCAGGATGTGATCGACGCCTCGGCCAAGGCAAAAGGCGGCCTGAAGTGGGGCACCACCTTCGCCGGCGGGGCGGACCATGTCGGCATCCACAATTTCTGCAAGAAAGCCGAAGGCATTCCCTACACGATCGTTCCGTTCCAGGGCGGCGGCGACATCGTCACCAGCCTTGTCGGCGGCAACGTCGATATTGCGATCCTCAATTATGCCGAAGGGGAAAGCCAGTTCAACTCCGGCGACCTGAAACCCGTCGTGGCGCTCTCGAAAGAGCGGATCTCGGGTGTTCCCGATGTCCCGACCGCAGCCGAGCAGGGGGTCGAAGCCTACGCCTCGACGGTGCGCGGCTTTGCGGTGCTGTCGGGCGTGCCCGATGACCGGATGAAGACTCTCGAAACAGGGCTCATCAAGGCGATGAGCCACCCTGTCTATCAGACCTATCTGACGAGCGGCGGCATGACCGGAAGCTCCGTCGTCGGCATGGACGAGTGGAATGCCCACATCGACAGGATCTTCGTAGAAAGCCAGACCGCGCTTAAGGAACTCGGCCTCCTGTGACGGATAGCCAAACTGAACCGGGGCGGCCCACGAAAGTGGGCCGCCTGCCCCGCGATTTTCTTGTGGGGTTGGCAATTCTCGGGTTCTGTGCGGTTACCTACTGGGCTTCGCTCGAGATAGCCGAAGCGCCCGCGGCACTCGCCCAGAATGTTCAGCCTGCAACCTTCCCGCGGATGGTTCTGGCGGTCATAGCGCTGTTGACGGTGCTGATGATGGCGCTGGGAATCAGCCGGACCGAACCGGCGCTACGTTCGCCAAAGCTGGTCATGCTGATGACAGGGGCGATGATGGTTGCCTTCGTCATCGCGTTTGAAGCTTTGGGGCCTCTGGCCGCGATGGCGCTGTTTTGCGGCACCATGCCGATGCTGTGGGGGGAAAAGCCTTCCAAGAGACTCGCCCTTTTTGCCCTGGGCTTTCCACTGGCGGTCTACCTGGTCTTCGATGTCGGCCTGGGGGTTTACTTTCCGCCGGGCGTGGTTGAAGGGCTGATCGACTCACTGTTCTGATCCAGGGCTTTGGTCCGACGCCGATCATCGGATCCGGCCCTCAGAGGTACGACGAAAAATGGACGCATTCCTGACTTCTCTGGCGGCCTTCGCGGACCCCTATCTTCTGGGTATTGTGGTTATTGGAACTCTGGGCGGGGTCCTGGTCGGGGCCATGCCGGGGTTAAGTTCGACCATGGCGACCGCATTGTTGCTGCCCTTCACGCTCACGATGGAGCCGGTGCCGGCGATTGCATTGTTGTCGGCGCTTTACTGCGCGGGGACCTTCGGCGGCTCGATCACCGCGATCCTCGTCAACGCGCCCGGCGCGCCACCGGCGGCCGCAACCGCCTTTGACGGCTATCCCTTGGCGCAGAAGGGCTATGCGGGTAAGGCTCTGGGGCTTGCAGCCGTCTCAAGCGTGATCGGCGGTATCTTCTCGGTGATCGTGCTGCTCATCGCGGCGCCTCTGTTGTCGCGCGTGGCCTACAACTTCGGCCCGCCGGAGTACTTTGCGCTGGCCGTCTTCGGACTGTCGATGCTGGCCACGATCAGTGGCGAAAGCGCCCTGAAGAACCTTATCGGAGGGGCGATCGGCGTTCTGATCGCGACCGTCGGGATGGACTTCACCACCGGGATCGAGCGTTTCACTTTCGGCAACTGGGCGCTGTCCGAAGGGATCCACTTCATCCCTGTCATGATCGGTTTGTTTGCCGGCGCGGAGTTCATCAAGCAGTCGGGCAAGCTCAACCAGGAAAAGGTCAGGGTCGCGCTCACAGCCGTGCAGTTGCCAACCCTCGCAGACATCAAGTTCTGTCTTGGGACCATCGCGCGGTCCTGCGGCATCGGTTCCTTCATCGGGCTGTTGCCGGCCGAGGGGGGCACGGTCGCCGCGATGATGGGGTACAACGAGGCAAAGCGCTTTGCGAAGGACAAGTCGCAGTTCGGCAAGGGCGACCTGCGCGGAATCGCAGGACCGGAAGCGGCAAACAATGCCGCGACGGGGGCCGCGATGGTGCCGACGATGGCACTCGGAATCCCGGGCAGCGCGACAACCGCGATCATCCTGGGCGCGCTTCTGGTACATGGGTTGCGGCCCGGCCCGCACCTTTTCAACGAACAGCCGACGCTGCTCTATTCGATCTTTCTGGCGATGCTGATCTCCAATATCGCTTTTGGCATCTTCGGCTTTATCGGCGCCAAGCTCTTTGCACGCATCACTCTGATTCCGACCGTGTTTCTCTGGCCGGCGGTATTCATCCTGGCCTGTGTCGGCGCCTATGCGCTCGAACAAGCCATGCTGGACGTCTGGATCATGATTGCCGCGGGCTTGATTGGCTTTGCGGCCCAGCGGTTCGGCTTCTCGGCGGCGCCCATCATCATGGGGCTGATCCTGGGGGAACTGGTGGAGGGGACCATGAAGCAATCGCTGATCATTTTCGATCACTCCTGGCTGGGCTTCCTCGAACGTCCGATCGTGGTCACCTTCCTCGTTCTGACGCTGGCTTCGATTTCGCTTCCCTTCCTGGCGGAATTGCGCGCGCGCAGGCGGCGTGCGCTTGGCGAAGGCTGATCCCGGTCAGTCGGCAAGTCCGTAGAAACGGGTCGCCGTTCCGCCGAACACCGACTTACGCTGAGTCGCCGTTAAATCGGCGCAGAGGAACTGTGCGGCCGAATGCCATTGGAGGTAGCTGGCGCGCAGTTGGCAGACCGGCCAATCTGATCCCCACATCACGCGATCGCAGCCGAAAGCCTTGAGCACCTGGCTCGCATAGGGGGCGAGATCATCCTTCGTCCAGCCCTCATCGGATTCCGTGACGAGCCCGGACAGCTTGCAGAACGCACCGGTTTCCTCCGCGATGCGCTTCATTCCCTCGGCCCAGAAATCGAGCTCCTCGCGCTCCGTACCGTGATCGCGGATCTGCGGTTTCATGCAGTGATCGACAACCACCCGCAGCTTCGGATAGCGCTTGAAGATCGTCAGGAAGTTCGCAAGATGCCGTGAGAAGCCGAGCGCGTCGAGGGTCAGGTCGAGGTCGACCAACGCCGCATAGGCCCACTGGACATCGTCCCGCAGCATCCAATCGACATCCGGAATATCCTGGATCATCGGCCGAACGCCCACGAATTTGGGATGGTTTTTCAGGCGCTCCAGATGCTTGAGATGGCGCTTGTTCTCGAAATCGATCCACCCGACCACCGCGGCGACGGAGGGCGTGGCATCGGCGAGCCCAAGCATGTACTCGGTTTCCTCGACGGTTGCCGCCGCTTGCACGAGTACGGTCTTCGCAATGCCTGTCTCTGTCAGCGCCGACGCGAGGTCTGACGGCCCGTAGCTGCGCGTCAGCACCGGGTCGTCCTCGGGCATCCAGTCATAGTCGCCGCGACGCGGTTCCCAGTAGTGTTGGTGGGCGTCGACCAGACAGCTCATTTCTCGCCTCCCGAGTTTTCCTCCGCCCGTCTATCCCGTCGGGGCGTCGCCGCGCATCAGCCCCTCGGCCTTGAGATCGTCCCACAGCGCAGAAGGTGCCTGGTTCTTCAGGTTGTCGCGGTTGCTCGTCACCTCGTCGGCGCTCTGTCCGCCGGGGATCACCGACATTACGCAGGGATGCAACAGAGGGAACTGCAGCGCCGCCTCGATCAGGCGCTGGCCGTGGCGCTTGCACACGGCCTGTATCCGTCCGACTTTTTCCAGGATCTCCGGGGGCGCCGGGTCGTAGTTGTAGAAGGCGCCCGGCTTCGGGCCCGTGGCGAGGATGCCTGAGTTGTAGGGGCCGCCGAGGGCGATGCCGATGCCGCGCTCCTGGCAGAGCGGCAGGAAGCTTTCCAGTGCCTCCTGCTCCAACAGCGTATAGCGGCCGGCCAGGAGGAAGAGATCGAAGTCGCCGCGCTCGGCCAGCCACTGACAGGTCTCCCACTCGTTCAGGCCGGCGCCGATCGCCTTGATGACGCCCTGGTCCCGCAGCGACAGCATGGCGTCGTAGCCCGACGGCATGAATTCCGCCAGGCGTGCGCTCAGGGCCTCCTGCGAGCCGTGGTTGAAGATGTCGATGTCGTGGACGTAGAGAATATCGACGCGGTCGACGCCGAGCCGCTCCAGCGAATCCTCGAAGGAGCGCATGATGCCGTCGTAGCCGTAGTCATAGATCTCGCGGCGCGACGGGGTCTCGAAGAACTTGCCGATGCCCGTTCGCTGCTCCGGCGGGCAGACCGCCAGGCGCCGCCCGACCTTGGTCGACAGAACGTAGCTGTCGCGGTCCTTGCCGCGCAGGAAGCGGTTGAGGCGGGTCTCGGCCAGTCCCAGGCCATACAGCGGCGCGGTATCGTAGTAGCGGCAGCCGGTTTCCCAGGCGGCGTCGAGCGCGCCCTCGGCTTCCTCGTCGGACAGGGCGCGGTAGAGGTTGCCGAGTGGCGCGGTCCCGAAGCCGAGTTCGGTGAAGGTCAAACCACCGTTGCCGATACGATCGAAGTGACGTGTTTGCATGGTTCGTTCCCTGCTCCCAAAACCTTTTCTGCGAGACTACCACAGTCGCGGGGCGCCAGAAGCCTCCTGAAACATGGACTTGAGAAGGTGCGATTGTTAGCATCTCTGCCGGATTGCAGGGTTCTGGGGGAAAGTAATGGCCGGTAAATTCAAGCAGGTGTTCAAGACCAGCAAGCCGGTCATCGCCATGGTGCATCTCGGCGCTCTGCCGGGCTCGCCTCTCTATGATCCCGAAGGCGGTATCGAGGCGCTGGTCGCCGGCGCGGCGAAAGATCTCGACGCTCTCCAAAGCGCCGGCTTCGACGCGGTCATGTTCGGCAACGAAAACGACCGCCCCTACGAGTTCAACGTCGATACCGCCTCCACCGCGACCATGGCATATGTGATCGGGCGGCTGCGCGAGAAGATCACCTTACCCTTCGGCGTGAACGCGCTCTGGGACCCCATGAGTTCGATCGCCCTGGCGGCGGCGACCGGGGCCTCTTTCGTGCGCGAAATCTTTACCGGAACATATGCCTCCGACATGGGCCCCTGGACCCCCGATGCCGGCAAGGCGATGCGCTATCGCGACCGTTTGCAGCGCGCCGACCTCGCCATGCTCTATAATGTCTCGGCGGAGTTCGCCTGCTCCCTGGATCAGCGTAGTCTGCCGGACCGGGCGCGCAGCGCGGTCTTCTCCAGCATTCCCGACGCGGTTCTGGTATCGGGCCAGATCACCGGCGAGGCTGCGGCCCTGAGCGACCTGGAGGCCGTAAAGAAGGTATTGCCGGAAACCCCGGTCCTGGCCAACACCGGGGTCAAACACGAGACCGTGGCCGAGGTGTTGAGGATCGCTGACGGCTGTATCGTCGGCTCGTCGCTGAAAGTGGGCGGCGATACCTGGAACCCCGTGGACCCGGCGCGGGCCGCGGAGTTCATGGACATCGTGCGCGCCGCCCGTAACAATTGATACTCCCTCGAACCTTAACAAATCCAAGGAATGCCCGCCGTGAGAGACCGCCTCCGCAGCCTTCTGACAGAGCTGATGCTCATTCCAGGTTTGAGCGGACACGAGGGCCGTGTGCGGCGCCACCTGAAAGGCCGGATGGAATCCTTGGGCCTGACCACCCGGAGCGACCGCCTCGGCAATCTGATCGCGACCTTGGACGGTACGGCCGGCGCGCCGAAAGTGATGCTCTTTGCCCATATGGATCAGCTCGGGTTTGTCGTGCGTAAGATCGAGGCCGACGGTTTCATCCGGGTCGAGCGGCTCGGCGGCGTGCCGGAACGGGCGCTCGCATCACAGGCGGTGCTGCTCTGTGTCGGAGAGGGAAAGGACCGGCCCGGTATCATCGCCAACAAAAGCCATCACGCGACGACGCCGGACGAAAAATACAAGGTGGTGCCCTACCAGGACCTCTACATCGACGCCGGCTTCGGCAGCGCCGCGGAGGTGCGAGCCGCCGGGATCGATATCGGTACGCCGGTGGTTTACCGCCCCCATGTGATGGAGATCGGCGACGGG
>PJEL010005435.1_pt1 | contig 10293 bp, 3 predicted proteins | sample 1853271 | NCBI WGS metagenome assembly PJEL01 (sample SAMN08108733, study PRJNA415343) | Invertebrate metagenome, whole genome shotgun sequencing project. | host: Globobulimina | place: Sweden: Gullmar Fjord | collected 2015-08 | reverse complement strand
ATAACTTACACGATATATTAAAGAATGCTGTATTTTTTCTTACTTTAAACTCAATAAAGTGGCATAATGGAGAGTTTTCCATAAATCAATCGTTTAAGTTAATGAATTACGATTCCTTAATTTAATTAAAAATGAATAATATATTTTTGTATCTATAAAATGAGAGTATTGCAAAACTAACTTTGCGTAACAAAAATCTAGCTTTGCAGATATTTTAGAGTGCCGAGCTAACGCTCGATACTCATTTTGCAATGCTCTCGAAATGTGATAATTAACGTAAGTTGTGCTATATTTTCCTTTTGTCATATTGAGCAAAGCGAAATATCTATTTTTAGACTAAAAACAAATATATTAAAAGTATATGAAGATGCGGAAAAAGGTCGTTGATACTCAACAAGTTATGATCGATTTTTCTTACATCTTGAAGTGGAAGCAGTATATTTAATGAAATAGATTCTTCACTTCATTCAGGATGACATGGACTTCTATAGCTATTTTAATACTACTCAATTTGAGTTAATTAAGAATTTTTAATAATATGCTAAAAAGAATTTTGATATTTTATTTTTTTATTTTACTTCCAAAATTAAGTTTGGGAGATGAATGTAAAAATTCAAATAAAATATATTCAATGGGACTGAAGTTTTTTAATGAAGAACATTATCAAACTTCTATAATATATTTTAAAAAGTATTTGAATAAATGCAAATATGATAATCGTCAAAATATTGTTGATGCTGAATATTACATAGCTATTTGTAGTCTTATCTTAAACTTTCCAAATAAAGATAAAATTATAAAAAAATTTATTCAAAAATATGGAAATCATTCGAGGGTTTCTAATGCTTATTATCATTTAGGAAATATATGTTTTACAGATAATGATTTTATATGTAGTATAGAATATTATAATAAAGTAAATTTGAAATATTTAGATGAAGAAACTAAATATGAATTGTTTTATAGATTAGGTTATTCATATTTAAATGAGAAAAATTTTGAAAAGGCTATTTATTATTTTGAAAAGATAAAATCACAAAAGCACTATTATACTTATGTAGCAAATTATTATTCAGGTTATATAGCTTTAAGACAAGGGAAGTATGAATTGGCAAAAAAAGATTTGTTGAAAGCATCAGAGAGTGATTCTTATAGAACTGTTGTTCCATATCTTATTGCTCAAACTTACTTTAAACAAAAGAAATATAAAGAAACTATCGAATATTTAAATAAAGCATTTAAACAAGATATAGTTCTCAAAAATCAAGATGAAATTGAATTACTTTTAGCTGAATGTTATCGTAATTTAAAAGATTATTTTTCAGCATCTAAACATTATGATAATTATATCTTATTAAGAGATAATAAAATTGAAAGAGACATTTTATTTAGACATTCATATTGTTTACTTTTAACTAACAATATCAGTTCAAGTTTAAAAAAATTCCAATATTTATCAGTTAATGGTGATTACCTTGCATATATTTCAAGTTACTATTTAGGAAAAATATATTTATTACAAAATAAAAAAGAAGATGCATTGTTGGCATTTGAAAAAGCTCATGATCATAATATTAAAAATTCCATTCATGAAGAATCTTTATTTCTTTATTCGAAATTAAATTATGATTTAGGAAAACCTCTTATTGCGATAAGTAATTTTAAAATACTTAAATCAAAATATCCAAATACAAAATATTCTAAAGAAACAAACTCTTTTTTAAGTGATTTATATCTAAGAACAAATAATTATGATTTAGCAATTAAGCAAGTTGAAAAAGAAAATAATAAATCTGATATGATGTTAAAAACATATCAAAAAGGGACTTTTTATAAAGGTAATGAATATTTTAGTAATGGAGAATATGAAAAAGCCATAGAAATGTTTAAAAAATCTTTGAAGCATCCTAAAAATAAACATTTTACTTTTCTAAGTTATACTTGGCTAGGTGATAGTTTATCTACATTAAAAAGATATGAGGAATCTATAAAGGCATATAAGCAAGCTATAAGAATAAATGAGAAAAATAAATTTATAAATCAAACTTATTATGGATTAGGATTTTCACAATTTAAACTTAAAAGATTTTCAAAAGCTTTAATTTCTTTTAAGAATTTTTATTCTTTAAATAAATCAAAAATGAGCTTTGATAAAAAAATAATTTCTGATGTGGAATTACGTATTGCAGATTGCTATTATTACTTAAATAACTATAACAAATCTTTAGAATATTATGAAAAACATTTGAAAAAGAATCCTAAAAGTTTACATGCTAATTTACAAAAAGGAATAATATATTCATTATTAGGAAAAGATCTAATAGCTGAAAAAAGTTTTAAAATTGTAATTGGAAATGGTAAACATGATGATTTATTATATTATGATGATGCTAGATATAGATATGCACACCTTGCTTTTAAAAGAGGTGATTATAAAATTTCAATAAAACGCTTTGATGAATTTATTTCTGAAAGATATCATAGTGAATATACACCTTCTTCAATATTAAAAAAGGCTATTTGTCATATAAATTTAAATCAAAACATTGAAGCTATAAAATTATGTGGAGCATTAATACAACATTTTCCACAAACAGATCAGGCTTATCATGGACTTCTTGAAATTCAAAAAATTGCAGATGATAAAACTTATAATAAATATCTCACCCAATATAAAAACTCCAATCCAAGTCCTGAATCTTTAAATAGTTTAGAATTTGAATCAGCAAAAGCCTATTTTTATGATCAAAAATATGAGAAAGCTATTTCTGCTTTTAAAGCTTATATTAAAAATTATCCAAAAAGCTATAATTGTAAAGAAGTATTTTTCTTATTAGCTCAATCTTATAATAAGACTTCTAAAATAAATGAATCAATTGAATATTATAATAAAGCTTTAAAAGATAATAATGTTTCTTTTTATAATAGAGCTTTAATACAATTATCAAGAATAGAATATAAATCAGAAATATATAATGATGCATTAAAACATTTTAAAATTTTAGGAAAGTTTTCAAGAAATAAAAAAGAAAAATTAATTTCTAATCAAGGAATTATGAGAAGTTCATATTATTTAAATTCATATGATGATTGTTTAAAATATTCAAATATAATATCAAAACAAAGCAATGCACCTAATATTTCTTATGAAGCAAATTTATTTAAAGCTAAATGTCATTTAAAAAAAGGCAATAAAATAAAAGCTTTAAAAGAGTTACATAGTATAACAAAAGAAAGTAATAGTATATATGCAGCTGAATCACACTATTTGATTGCAAAATATTTACATAAAAATAATGAACATAGTAAATCATTAGAAGAATTATTTAAATTGACTAAAGAATATATAGGATATAAAAAATGGACAGATAAAGCTTTTATTTTAATTGCTGATAATTATATATCTATGGAAGAAATTTTTCAAGCAAAAGCAACTCTTAAATCTATTATTAATAATTCTGAGAATGATAAAACCATAAGTTATGCAAAAAAAAGAATAGATTCCTTAAATAAAAAAATGGATAAAAAACTAGAATTAGTGGAAATTGACCAAATTAAATCTGAGGAAAAAAAAGAGTTTTGTACTATCGATTAATATAGCAAAAGCTATTTAAATGGAATGTATATACTATTTCTACTTGAAGATGTAAGAAAAATTGATCATAACTCATTGAGTATCAACCACCTTTTTCCGCATCTTCATATACTTTTAGTATATATAACTGAAAAAATATTAAAAACATTATGAAAATTAAAAAATTAAAATATTTATTTTTTATTTATTTCTTATATATGCCTTCCTTGTCATATCAAAATGATGATATTGCTGATGCTAAATTTATTATTAAAAAAGATAAAAAATTTACTATTTATGATATTGATAGGTTTTATTTTCCCTCTCCTATTATTGAAATACCTAAACCAGTAAAATTATATTATAACAATAAATTTTTAGATCCCAATTTTAAACCTTTAAATCATAAACTTAGATTATTAAAAGCAAAGCAATTTCTTTTAGCCAATCATTATGATAATCTTATAGGGGTTGGTTGTGCTTTTACAAATGCTAAAAAAGTTTCAGGTTTATTAAAATTTATTTGTGGTACAAAGAAAAATGAAAGATATTATGTTACAAATCATGGAGAAATTTTTATCCCAGATTATAAAAATCAAATTTATTTTAATCATAGTAGTGGAAGATATTTAGGAGATTTACTACTAAGTTTAGATTTAAATTACGAAAGATTAATTTTTAAAAGAAGAGATGAACCAGAACTAGAAGATGATATAAAAACAATTTTAGCAAAAGAACAAGCTTTAAATAATTTTGAAATTTATGGAAATATAGATGGTATTTATAATAATGATACAGAATATAAATCCAATTTAGGATATGAACTTTTTAAAACTAATAGTGATAATGATATTGTAAAAAATAGTGGAGAAGTACTTGAACATAATTTTATTTCTCAATCTAAATTCTCACATTCATTAACAGATTATAATTTGAATTTTGAAGGTATATTAAATTTTTCAACAATAAAGTACCAACTTGGATATATAAAAAAAAATAAAGACAATAATAAAAATCTTAATAATAATATAAACCCAGATTTTCGCAATCTTTTCCAAATTGGTTCTATAGCAAACTATACTTTTAAAAACTTAATAATTAGTGGAGGAGCTAATATATATACTCATAATGATGAGTTTGAAAAAAAAACACTTTTATCTCCACTCATTAAATTAGAATCTAATTTAAGTAATTATTTTAAACCTTATATTAAACTTACTGGTGGAGAAATTCAAAAAAATTCTTATTCCATTATGCTTCATGAAAATCCTTTAATGAAGATAATTAAAGAAAATACTGATATTAAAAATATATGTAAAACTTTTAATGGAGCTTTAGGTTTTAATAGTAATTTACCATATAACATTGCCATTAACGGTAATATTGAAGTTTCTAAATATTTAAATTTTGCTTCTTTTTCTAAACAAGATAATGGCTATAAAATAATTTATAACAAAGATTTATGGATAGTAAATCCTAATATAGAATTAGATATTAAAAATAATTCAGATACAATGTCTATAAATTTTCATTTAGATTTATTTAAATATGGTGAGGATATTCAAATTGATTATGAACCTAGGCATAAAATTAATATTTTAGGAACTTATAAAATCCAAGATAAATTATTTATAAGGGCAAATATTTATTTCTCTGGAGGAGCTAAAGAAGGGAAGAAAGATTTAGATGAGATAATAGATACAGGTATTGGATTTAGTTATGTTTTGGTAGATAATTTATTATTAAATTTAGATTTTGAAAATATTCTTTTAAGACTTAATGAAAAATATGAAGGGGTGTCTGGAAGAAGTTTTAGAGTAATATTAGGAATTGGCTATAGATTATAATTATTTTTTAAATCACTCTAAGATAATCTTATTAAACCATTCTATCTACTGAATAAAGCTTATTTATCATAATATAATAATACAAAAAGTCATTTTAAATCAATGATATACTAATCGAGAGTATTGCAAAACTAATTTTGCGTAACAAAAATCTAGCTTTGCAGATATTTTAGAGTGCCGAGCTAATGCTCGATACTCATTTTGCAATGCTCTCATTAAGCCAATTTAAAACTACAACAATTTTTTTTTAAACTTAGGAATATTTTCTAGGAGTGTCCCATATATTAATAAAACCAGTATTTGTACTCAAAATAAGATTATTATTATTTGGACTAAAAGATATTTTTTGAATTGAATAATTATTTTTAAAATGACTAGCAAATTCTAAACAATCGATATAAATATTATTATCAGTATCCCAAAAAAATATATTGTTATTCCTTGAACAAGATGCTAAAATATTAGTTTGTTTTAAACTAAAGCTTACACTAGAAACATAACTTTCATGCCTTTTTAATTTTATAGATTTACCGAGAGATTTTATATCCCACAATTGGACAGTATTATCCTCACTTGCAGATGCTAAAATTGAAAAGTATTTGTTAAAGGCCAAGTCTGTTACTTCTCCATAATGTTTTCTAAGACTCTTAATTAAATTATTTTTTAAACGAAAATCCCAAAATTTAATAGTTTTATCACTATGAGCAGAAACTAACATTTTACGAACATAATCATATTTTATGTCATTAATTCCTAAAATATTATTATTTGCTTTTACTTTTATATTTTTTTCAATAATACCCTTTTCTATATCCCATAAATTTATGTAATCTTCACTATCAGTAGATATCAATTTATTAGATTTTAAAAATGTTATATCATTGATTTTATAAGGATTTTTATTTAAAGTCATTGTTTTTTTATAGTTATTTGCATCATATATATCAATAAATCTTTTATAGGCAAATGCAAAAATATCATTCTCAAAATCGAAATCAATACTATTTACAATATGTTTATATTCAAAGATTTTTGAGTTACAATTTTTGATTTCATCCCAAAAAATAACCTTTTTATCACTGCTAGCAGAAGCAAAAATATTTCTTTGAGGATGAAAAGCCATATCAGTGATATTTTTAATATGACCTTTTAATTCCTTAAACTTTCCGGTTCCTTTTCCCCATTTTTTTGCACCTAAATCCAATAAAATTTTATCTAGCCCACTTTTATTTTTTTGATGTAATTGATAGGCAGTCTGTTTATTATAATCTTGAACATCTAAATTGATTCCATTATTTTTTAGCACAATTATAGTCTCTTCATTTTCAGCATTATGCAAAAGACTATGACCTTTATCATCTATATAATTTAAATATGGACCATAATATTTTGATATAAGATAAATAACGTCATTTGGTACATAGTTTGAAAACTTATTTATATAATTCCTAAATTGATTATTTATTATATATTCTTTTTCCTTACTTGGGTGAGAAGATAAATCAAAAATCATTTGTTGTAAAGTAATTGCATTACCTCTTTTTACAGCTAACTGAAGTTTAGAGATCTTTTCTGATTCACATAATTTTCCATATCCTTCATTCAAATTTTTCCAAATATATTGCATAAATGGATCATTAATATCAAAAGATTCTATACATTTAAGCCAGCCTACTTCATATTTATCTATTGCTTTTTTATATTCCTTTTTATTATAACAAATATCCCCTAGACTCATCGTAGATTCTATTATACCTTTATTATTATTTAATATATTAAAGATATAGTGAGCTTCTTTATGATAATTTTCTGAAATATTAATATTAGTTGAAGATTTTGTATTCAGTTCATAATATGATTTCCCAAGAATATGATTTATATAAGCAGCTTCTTGATAAGAGTTATACTTTATGTAGATTGGCAAAGCTTTTTTAAAGTTTTCAATACTACTTTTATAATCTTTTTCCTTAAAATATATAAAACCTAACTGGAATAATAAATCAGCTGATTCTAGACAATCCTCTTTTATATCTAGTTCTAAACATTTTTGAAGTGTTATTTTTGCTTTTTTATTTTCTTTATTTTTTATTAAACATTTTCCAAGATCTTTATAATATTTAAATAATTGGAATTTAATTTTGTTACCATCTTGATTTTGAAAAGAACTTGAATTTAATAAACAGTTATTTAGGGGTTTTATTGCTTTTTCATAATACTTTATTGCTTCGCTTTTGTTATTACAAAAATTTAAAAGATTTGCATATGAATTATATATATCAGATTCTATTGAAAGTTTGTTTTTACTATTTTGAGTTACTAATAATGAATAAGTTAAAATTTGAAATGAAGCTTTTATTTCTCTTAACTTTAATAAATATTGGCTTAATTGATTTATAAAAGGTAACATCTCCTCACTTAATTTCTGATATTGTTCATAATATTTATTTTTATAATTATCATTCCTTTTTTCATCATCATCAATTTTCAATTGAATTATCTTTTTTCCTTTATCAAAAAAATGTAATTCTTTAATTAAATGGTTCCATAAATAATATAAATGCGGAATAAGTATTTTGTGTTCTTCTGAATTATTTATCCAAGCTTCTTGAATTACTTTTGATGCTTTTTTTATTGTATTTAATTTTTCATCTTTAGATAATCTATTAAATAATATACTTTGTTGAACTGGATGCAATTTAAAATAATCTTCTTTAGTTTTCTGTAAAGTACCAAGTTCAACTAAATAACCTATTGCTTCATCTAATTCTTCATAGTTTATTATTAAATGTTCTAAAAGGTATCTTGGAATGTTATTAGAATTAATAAAAGAAATAAAATTTGCAATAATATTTACCTCTTCAAGTTCTTTTCCAATCTCATCAATTTTTTGTGTTAATGTTTTTGATAGTAATAATTTTCTATTATAATTTTTAACAGGCTTATGGCTCTTATCTCTTAAAAAATATTTTCTTTTCATATATTTATCATATCCAATAGATATTTTTTTCATATACTTACAAGATTGTACAATAGCCAAAGGCAATTTATCATATTTGAAAATCAAATCTTCCATATAATGATATTCTTCGCTATTTTTAGGCTTTTTTATAGATTCACAAAGCTGAATAGCTTCTTTTTGATTTAGCTTATTTAAATAAATTGGAGATGGAGCTTCTGAATTTCTAGAAGTAATCAGAATATGTCCACCCATAGATGGATAAAATTGTTTAGAACTTTTATATATTTCAAAAAGATCCAAATCCTCAGCATTATCATAAATAATTAGCCACTTACCTTTATTTTGGCTGATTTTTATTTTAATATAATTCAAAATATTTATTTCACAATCATTATATGCACTACTCATTCCCAGTTGTGAAGCTATCTCTTTTAGATTATTTTTTATTGTTTCTTCATTTTCTGCATTTATCCACCAGATCATTTCATATGGATTTTCAAAGCTTTGATATGCATAGGTTAATGCCAATACTGATTTTCCTATGCCTCTAAATCCATATATTGATGCTATTTGATTTTGACTATTCCAATTTAATTTCTTATTCAATCCAAATTTTTCTTTTATTTTTTTAATATATTCTTCCCTATAAATTAGAGGTTCAATATCAAATGAAGGCAAGTTTGTTTTTATAGCATCTAGATTACTTAAATATAGTTTCCTTTTAAACCTTTGTTCTTCTAATTCTTTTTGTTGAATAAATCTCTCTTTTTCTGTTTGCCTTTTTTCCTCTTGTTCATTTATTATTAAATCTTTATTTTGTAGAAATTGTTGATTTTGTAAAGATGTTGCTTGTTTATACTTCATATTTTGTAGATTTTTTTTATACTCCATCTCATCTTTCATTTTTTTATGTTCACTTTTATTTAATTCTTCTTTTCTATCATAAAGTACGTTTATCTCATTCATTCTATTTTCATTGACTTGTCTTTTTAATTGGTTTTGGTAATTAAAATTTTTATACATTTTATCTAATTCTAATAAATGATTATATGCTGCATTTTTTCTTTGTCCTACTAGCATTGTTTGAATTTTATCTTTATCATTAACATATTCTTGATTTTTTAAATCTTTCGCTTGCAAATAACCTTGCCTACTATATCTAGATATTTGATTATGATTTTGAATACTTAAATTTGAGCTATTTGAATACTCTTGTTCTTTCAGATTTTTCATTTGTAAATAGCTTTGCTTGCTATAATTTGTTCTATTTTGATGATCTAAATTTTTTACATTTATAGTTTGTTCATAATTTTGCCTGCTAAAATTTGAGTTATTCCTATGATCTAAACTTTTTACATTTATAATTTGTTCATAATTTTGCCTGCTAAAATTTGAGTTATTCCTATGATCTAAACTTTTTACATCTATAGTTTGATTATAATTTTGTCTACTAATATCAGATTTTTGTTTGTGAGATAAATTTAAAAGTCTAATTTGATTCATTTGTTGGATCAGCATATTTTGCTTTTTCTTCTCATCTACCATTGAAATTATTTCTTTTTTATTTTGAGTACTTTTATTCATTTGATTCATTAAATTGGAATGTTTTAAATTTTCAAAGCCTTGATTATGATCATTCTGTAAATTCATCACTGACTTTTTATGCATCACCGTTTGATTTAAAAAACCCATTCTATGATTTTGTGACTTATCCATAGCTTTCATTTGATACTTATGGCCATCAGACATTGTTAAACGTTGCTGCTTGCCAGTTTCAGTTATGTTTTTTCTTTGTTTATCGTAACTGAATAGAAGCCCCCTTATTTTTTTAAAAAATCACTTGATGAATAAATTTTAGTAGCATTTATAGTCAACAAAATGGTTTTATACTCAAAATATTCCAATCAAAAAAT
>PJEL010005434.1_pt1 | contig 10293 bp, 7 predicted proteins | sample 1853271 | NCBI WGS metagenome assembly PJEL01 (sample SAMN08108733, study PRJNA415343) | Invertebrate metagenome, whole genome shotgun sequencing project. | host: Globobulimina | place: Sweden: Gullmar Fjord | collected 2015-08 | reverse complement strand
GTCGGTGTCCGAATCGGTGTCGGTGTCCGAATCGGTGTCGGTGTCCGAATCGGTGTCGGTGTCGGTGTCCGAATCGGTGTCGGTGTCGGTGTCCGAATCGGTGTCCGAATCGGTGTCGGTGTCCGAATCCGAGTCGGTGTCCGAATCCGAATCGGTGTCCGTATCGGTGTCGGTGTCCGAATCGGTGTCGGTGTCGGTGTCCGAATCGGTGTCGGTGTCCGAATCGGCGTCTGTGTCGGAATCCGAATCGGCATCCGCGTCCGTATCTGCATCCGTATCTGCATCGGAATCCGCGTCCGTATCGGCGTCTGGGTCCGAGTCGGCAGGGCCAACCGTGTCGGTATCGTCCGACGTGTCTGGGGAACAACCGATTGTCCATCCCCCGGAGGTCAGGAACAGAACGATCACTGTTGGCAATCGACGCGCCCAACCGTCGCGGGCTCCGGTTATGCCCATCAAAACTTCACTTTAAGTGACGCACTGCGTGCGCCACACCTGAAATGCTTCCGACATGTTCGCTGCACAAGCACCGTCGAAACTGCGTTTAGACGGTACGTTGTGGTCGACCATGCTCGGAATCTACAAGACGATTTCATGAAGCTCCCACCTCAACATCGAATCGCAGAGGCGTGGTCGAAGACCCGTTCTGGGTAGCGGCTTTTCCGCAACTCACCCAGGGGTAGATTGGCCCACCAACGGCGTTTGTGCCCGGTATGCACCGACGACGCGCCCCCTCGGTTGCGTCTTCCTGCAATTCTTCTTCGAGAGACTCGTAGAGTCACCACGGAGCGAGCATGCGCAAACATGGCACAGGCACCCTCGACATCGAGGCCCCGCAACGAGAGGCTCGCTTTGGCTGGACCGGCGCCCTCGTGCTGTTCGGCGCAACCCTGGTCTGCACCACGGGCGTGAGCGTCGGTTGCGCGGTCTACACCGAACAGATCCTTGGCCTCGCGGCCGGATTGCTGGTTCCGGTGTATCTGTTGCTCGGGTATTTACTCCGTCCCAAACCCAATATGGATGACCTCGCGCCGGACATCAGGCCCAGGGGGAGCTTCCGCCACAATCGCATCTCGGACGACATCAACCGGTGGCTGCTCGTCGCAGACCTCGCGCTGATTCCCGGACGGGTCATGGCCTGTGGCGTGCTCGATCTCGTGCACCTGCTGAGTGGCGAAGACGACCAGGATGCCGGCACCTAGACCTCTCCAATTGCCGGTCAAGTCCTGCGTCTGCACCCATGACCTGCAAACTGACGAACATATGCTGGTGAAACATGCACAATCCGCAGTCGCCCCCGACGGCCTCCATTATCTGGGGAATATGTACGACAGCTCACAGCCCATGGGTTTGACTCCGGACTTGACCTGCTAGCAACCATTCACATGGAGGTTCGCGTTTTCGGCTAAGCTTCCTGCCAGACAAGTTCGGAGCCATCCATGATTCACAGACTGCTCGGACTCGCCCTCCTCGCGGGCTGTGCCCCCGGCGCGGCCGACGCCGAGAAGGAGCCTGCTACCGAGGAGCCCTCTACCGAAGAGTCGTACACCGAGGGGACGTCCCCGGGCCCGGTCTTTGGCACCTGGCTGCCGGAGGACTACACGCCGTCCGCCCCGGAGAACCTGATCTTCTTCGGGGACTCGGTCACCGTGGGCGAGGGGGCCACACAGCGCACCCGAGAGTACAACCAGCTGCTGATGCTCAACGACGACGAGGCCTGGCCGGGGTTTGCTGAGGACGACCTCGAGTCCACCTTTGGCGAGGTCCCGCCGACGATCTACGACGTCGCGCAGGGCGGGGCGACGACTGGGCAAGTGGTGGCCTGGCAGCTCCCAAACCTCGAGTCGCAGCTACCCGATGTCGTCGAGGGCGAGACCCTCGTAGTGGCGACCATCGGCGGCAACGACATGGTGGTCGCTGTGTTTGCATCGCAGCTGTCCGACGAGCCCGATGTCGTCGCCCAGGCCGAGGTGGACAAGATGGTGGAGAATCTGTCCGAGATCAGCGTGTTCTTCGCTGACACTCAGCGGTTTCCCGACCCGGTCTACCTGTACATCGCGAACATCTACGAGCCGACGGACACGGTGGGCCAGGCCGAGGTGTGCTTCAACGATGTCGACGTGCGGATCGGCATTCGGGCCATCGACTTGGCCAACCTGGGCATGCTGGAGCTCGCCCAGGAGGAGGGCTTCGGCTACGTCGACATGCGGTCCCACTTCCTCGGGCACGGGCAGAACGCTGGCGACGAGAGTGGCGAGTGGTACGTCCCGGACGACGCGACGACCTGGTTCGTCGACGACTGCATCCACCCGAACGACCGGGGGCACCACGAGATCCGGAGGTTGTTCAGCGCCGCCATCGCTGGGGAGCCCCTCCAGGCTCCGGTTGCGGTGAAGTAGGCGTTGTCGGCCCCTGCTGGCTGCATCTTCCTGCAATTCTTCATCGAGAAGATCGTAAAGTCACCATCACGGAGCACCCATGCGGAAACTTGGCCCAGGCACCCTCGACGTCGAGGCCCCGGAACGAGAAGCTCGATTTGGCTGGACCGGAGCCCTCGCGCTGTTCTGCGCAACGCTGGTCTGCATCACGGGTGCGAGCGTCGGTTGCGCGGTCTACACCGAACAGGTCCTTGGCCTCGGGGCTGGATTGCTGTTTCCGGTGTACATGTTGATCGGGTATTTCCTCCGTCCCAAACCGAATTTCGACGATCTCATGCCTGACGTCAGGCCCATGGGAAGCTTCCGCACCAATCGCATCTCGGACGACGTCAACCGGTGGCTGCTCGCCGCGGACCTCCTGCTGATTCCCGGACGGGTCATGGCCTGTGGCGTGCTCGATCTCCTACATCTGCTGAGCGGCGAGCACGAAGACGACGAGACCTAGCTCTCGAGTTTGTCGACCACCAGCCCGATGAACACGTCGCGATCGAGCTCCCGGTAGTCGTAGGTCTCCTCGAACCACTCGACGATGAAGTCCTTCTCGCCCTCCTTGACCTTGCGCGCGACGCGGGGGCTGCTGCAGACGCCGACGATGCGTCCGAGCACGCCCTCTGCGGCCGAGTGACTGGCGGGGTATCGGGCACGGAGCCAGGCGAAGATCAAGTAGACAAGCGCCGGATCGGCCTCTTCGTACAGAGGACGGATGTCGATGACCGACAGCGTACCGTCCTCGACGACCTCCAACAGCCGCGCGGCCAGGCCCTTCTCGTGTTCGAACGCCATTGGGGAAGCTCCTTCCGACTTCGGAGCCTTAACCGGCGAGCTCGCGAGTGGGCGGTGCGCGCCGAAGTGGGCCGTCAGCAACGCGTCCGGCGGTGTCCGGGGCGTTGGTTGGTCGACCGCCGTGGCTCACCGAGAACCTGTCGCAGGCCGAAACGCCAGGTTCACCGCTAAGGTGCGCGAAGGTACGCAGAGATCATACCGCGGTTTTGTGGGCGGAGCGCGGGGGCTGGCTGTGCTCCTCTTTGCCCGTCCGCGAGGAGTCCGGTGGCTCTGCCCGAAGGCGATCTCCAGGTCCAGGGCCGCGTTGCTTCCGAAGCTCAAAGTCCACATCCGGCGAGTACACCCGACCGTCCTTCTGGATCAGTCCCTGGGGCGGCGTCGGGAAAGGGCCGGCAATCTGGAAAGCGCGGACCACCGCCTCATCGAGCTCGTCAGAACCAGACTCAGCCACAACTTCGATGGACTCGAGCGCGCCTTCGTCATCGAGCACGTACCGGATGCTGGTTGTGTAGGCGGACTGCGGCAATCGAACCGATGCTGGCAGGTCGTCCACGTGCTGCTGCCAATAGAAGTCCACGAGCCGGCGGATGCGCTTCCAGTAGCTGGTGTAGAGGTCTTGGCGCGGGTTCACTGTCGGGGCGCCCTCTTCGGCCTGCGTTGTTGGGTCTGCGGACTCCTGGGCGGTAGCGCTCCCGCCGAGTGCAATAGAGAAGGCGAACGCCAAGAACCGGTGTCTCAACCGCATGCGGCATTCTAGCAGATGGGGAGTAGTCGCAGGCCGAAACACCAGGTTCACCGCAGAGGTACGCGAAGGTGCGCAGAGAATCAGAAGTAGTCGTCGCCGGCCTGTCCCTTCCTCCACTCCGCCAAGAGACGCCGCTGTGACTCGAGCAACCGAGTTCCCGCCACACGCTCGCGTGTTGACTTGGGGACACGCAGCGCCTCAGTGTGGACGACCGCCCAGCCGAAACATGGGCGGAGGGCTCCTGTGTCGGCGGCCTGAGTCACGCCGAACATGCCAGCGACAAAGCGCAGGTCGTGTCGAACCCCCGTGCGCACGTCGATGCATATCACCGGGGCACTGACCATCGAGGATGGGATCTGGTGCAGCCCGGGGCCTTCGGTTTCGTCATATCGCGGGAACAAGCGCGTCCGTGCGGTTGCCTTTGCGAGGCCCGTTCGCCAGGATGCCAGGAAGGGGTTGGGCGCGACCTCGTCGCCATACTTGATGTATGGAAACAGAGTGAGGATCCAACCCGTCAGCTCCGAGGGGCCCGACCCGCTCTGATAGCGGAAGAACGAGCGCCAGAAGGCCTCGTCGACCTCGCCCGCCGCGGATCGCTCGATCTCCTCGAGCACCGGGATGAGGGCTTCGGTCCACTCCTCGAGGCCGTACTCGGAGAGGTGGCAGCATCGCTCTCGGATCGACCGCCAGTCGTCGGGGGTGCCCTCCAGTAGGATCTCTGGAATACCGCATCCACAGAGCATCTTGTACTCGAAGAAGCCCTGGAAGGTGTCCATGCAGGCGACTTCGAAGGCGACCGTCTCGAGGGCGGTTGTCGTCGAGAAGGCACCACACAAGAGCTCTTTTAGCTTGCCGACGTGCTCTCCGATCTGTTCTGAGAAGGAGGCAAAGACCTCTGGCCAGGGATTGGGTTGGCCTAGCTGAAAATCGGCACGCTCGACGGTGAGCGTCAGGCGGCCTTGGTGGGACACCAGGCGCTCGCGGAGTCCGTCGGCGTTCAGGTTCACGTGGCTGGCAAACCCTTGGGCGATGCAGAACCAGATGTCGTCGGGCCGGATGCGGAGGGGGTGATGCTCGTAGAACGCGTCGTGTGCGGCCTTGGCGAAGGAGTTGGTGGTGTCGCAGGACACCAGCGCTCCCTCGGCGATCGCAAACTGCTCGACTCGGCGATTGAGGAGACTCGGCACACAGTGGTCCGTCCGGAGCACTTCATAGCGCTCGGTGCTGATCATCTGGTCGGAGGCTCGAATTCTCATCATTCGGGATCGTAACGTGCCTGCTGTGCGTATAGGGAGATCGGTGGAGACAGGTTGTGAATCGTATGACCACCAAGAAGGATCTCCTTCCGAACTCCCAAAGATGCCCCGACCTCCTCGCAGGCGACCGCACGAGTTGACCGCCGAGATCCCAGGAAATCGACGCTGGTGTGGTGTTGGTGTTGGTGTTGGTGATGGTGATGAGGGCGACCGTGTAGGTTGGCCGCGCCGATTCCAGAAGCGCCGCTGCCGCGACCGTCGTAGCCGAGGTCGCCGTCGTCTGTCCCACCGTCGGCAATGGTGTTGCTGGGGAGTGCAGAGGGGCGAAGCCTCTTTGCCGCGGGTTGAAGGGGCGCGCAGCCCATTCCAACCGGAGGCTCGCGGGCTCGCACGTCGGCCACAACAGCCGTCCAATCCGATCCGAGCTCGCGGGCCTCCGGTTGTCGGGGTGTGCAGAGGGGCACCCCTCGCTGGCCGCAGGCCACTAAAAAGAGCTTTTCAACGCCACTATCTCCCGACGACCTCCACCCTTCGGCCCGACGATGCCTGGGAGTTCCATCCCAAGGCCCGCCGCTAACAAGTGGTCGCGAGCGCCGATGCCGCGACGAAGAGGACCACGAGCACCGCGAAGAACTTGAGCGTTGTCGGCATGCCTCCTGATTGTAGCAGCAGACACCAGGACGATCTCTGGGGTCACTCTGGCGACTTGAAGTCGAAGGGCCAGGTCACCTCGCCCTCCATGCCGGCCGGGAACACGAGGCGACCGACGCCATCGATCAGGCAGGCCGCCACCTTGTCATCACCCATCGTGTCGGAGTCGATCACCACGTCGATCGTCTTGCCGGAAGCGAGGATCGTCCAGGACAACTGCACGCGCCCCTTCAGGTCCGGATCCTGGCTGAGGCCCTCCTCGTAGCAGCTCTCGAGGTTCTCCACGTGTTTGCGCACCGTCACTCTGACAGCGCTCTTGTTGGTGTGAATCGCCTCGTCGGCCAGCAACTCGAGGAGCATGCCATCGAGCTCGGAGATCAGGCCATCGATGTCTGTGGCCTCTCGGAACACCCGCGCGGTGACGACGTCCGCCCCGACATCGATCCGCTCGAGGCTCAGCAGACCGGCGCCGACCGAGCCGGAGATGGCGACGTCCACTCCCTCTGCCACCTCGTCGTTGATGTGGGTGTTGGGGAGGTTTCGCAGGCGGCCGCGCAATCGGAGGGTCATGGCCGCGGCGACGTCGGAGTCCACGCCCACGGCCTCGAGCTCGGCGACCGCGATGATGAGAGCGTCCCCTCGCTCCCGCATCAGGGCCGCGAGCTCCCGCGCTGCGTCGTTCTTCGTCGGGGCGACCACGGCGGCCTGGTCTCCGAGGGGGATGGACACCGAGAGATCGATGTTGGAGGCTCTCTTTTCGCCTTTTCGGGTCACGGTCATCGGGATGGACGACCCGGGCTTCAGGCAGTCGTCGACAAGGGCGCAGCCGTCGTCGTTGCCGCACTGACAGGCACGGACGGCGGCCAGCAAGTCGCGGCTCCTGTGGAAGGGCTGGCCGGCGACGGCGATGATGACGTCGTCGACTTCGAACGGACCGCCTTCCGAAGAAGTGACCCGCATCCCGACGGGAGCCCAGGCCGGGGCGGTCTCGGGTGTGAGGTCGTCGACGGCGACACCGAGCTCGGTCTGCAGGGCCAATGTCAGGCCCAGGGGCACGATGGAGCTGACGTAGGTCTCGAGCTTCTCACCAGTTGGAAACCGGATCCCGATGACGGCCAGCGCCAGGAATGACGGCCCGACGAAGGCGAGGGGGTGCACCGGGAGCTTCCGATCCGAGAGGCAGGGCAGGGCTGCGACGACCAAGGCGAGCAGCGGCCACGCATATTGGGAGACCGGGAGCGCGGTGTTGACCAGGGCCGTGAAGCCCTCGGCGGCGAGCACCTGGTCGACGATATTCTCGATGGCCCTGAGCTCCCGAGCGAGCTCGAGCTGGGCCCGCACGTCGACAGCGCGGGCTGCGGAGGCGACACCGGCGACCGTGAGGATTCCGGCGATCCATCGCGGACGCCGCATGTGGTCGCCATCGCCCGAAGCGAGTGCGGCACAGGAGGCCCCGCAGGCAGCCAGGATCAGGAACACGAAGAACCCGCCTTGCCCGTTGGTATCCAGGCTCCCACTCAGAAACGGATGCACGAGCCAGAGCACCGACCCGCCGATGAGGGCGGCGGCGAGTGTGACCTTGGCCCGAGGCTGCACCGGTCCGGTGCGATCGAAGAAGACCAGGGCCAGCGCCAAGCATCCCACCGTGCATCCCACCGCGGCGATCGCCAGCCCACCCAGATCGGTGGTCAGAGCGATCGACGAGCCCGCGGCGGCGAGGACGGCCTTGTACTCGAGATCGACCTGCTCGAGCGCACCCGCCATGGCGGTCAGCCCCATGAACGTGCCGAGGGATCCGACAAAAGCCACACAAGCGGGCGCGACGAACCACAAGAAGAAGGCGGGATAGCCGTCGGCTTCGCGAACTGCGAGGAAGCCCGGCAGCCCGATGGCCCCGACCCCGAGCAGCACGATCAGGAGGATGAACACCCCCCCATCTGACAGCGGCTGGGTGATGCTGCCGAAGACCACGACGAGCGCGCCGAGCATGAACGGAATCGCGACGAGTAGCCCAGTCGCGAGCGCACCCAGCCACCGACCCCAGTGCTTGGTGGGCGGCGCTTCGACTGGCGGAGGGAGGGTCTCCGGTTGAAGTGTCGGAGGCTGAAGGTCCAGGTCTGCCGCCGGCTCTCCCGCGACATCCACGTCGAAGGTCTCTCCGCTCCAGGTGTCGTCGCTGGCCACCGGTGCGGGCTGTACGGACTCGGCGCTCCCCAGCGAGGCCACCCGCTCCAGGGTCGAGAGGTTCCAGGGGCCCTGGACAGCGGCTGTCGACTCGCCACCGGTCCAGGCCTCGAGCAGCTTCTCGCACGATGACGTCCGCTCGGCCGGATCCACCTTCAGTGCCCCGAGGATGGCTTCCTCCATGTGATCGGGGAGGTCGGGGACCAGGTCTCTGGGAGGCACGAACTCCCCGCCGGTGATCGCCGCGAAGAGTTCGAAGGTGTCGTCGCCGTAGAACGCCCGCCGGCCCGTTACGAGCTCGTAAAGGACCGCACCGAGGCTGAAGATGTCGGCCCCGGCATCGACGTTCTTCGAATCCCGGATCTGCTCGGGCGCCATGTAGGCCGGTGTGCCCATCGTCACGCCGGTTCGGGTCTTTACGCCGCTGGCTCCGTCGTCGCCGATAATGCTCTTGGCGAGCCCGAAGTCGGTGACCTTGGGGACCATGCGACCGTCGGGCATCGACAGCATCACGTTGGCCGGCTTCAGATCCCGGTGGATGAGGCCGGCGCGATGGGCGGCCGCCACTCCGGCGATGATGCCCCGGGCGATGTCGTCCGCCTGCTCGAGGGTGAGGTGGGTGTCGGCCAGCAGGGTGTCGAGGCCCGGGCCGTCGATGAGCTCCATGACCAAGGCCGGACAGCCGCCCACCTCGACGACATCGGTGACCGCGACGACGTTTGGATGACGCAGCCCGCTCTGGGCTTTCCCCTCCTGCAGGAGCCGCTTCTGGATCTGCGGAGACGGGAGCGTGATCACCTTCATCGCGTGCACGCCGCCGAGCTGACGATGCCGGACCCGGTACACGACCGCCATGCCGCCGCGCCCGATCAATGCCTCGACGTCGTAGCGATCTACCTGGGTTCCTGGAGCGATTTCCACGTTGGCCTCAACACGGTCTACCACGAGTGGGAAACGGAAGAGACGCAGGGCTCTGCGTACGCGGAGATCGGCGCCGTGATCCAGGGACGGCGGGCTCATCAGGGCTGCTTCATACAAGTACTGTGTTGCTGATGCATTGGAGAATGCAAAGAAGCTCCATAGATTCGCACAGAGCAAGGGTCTACGCTCTCCATAATGTGGATCTTTCTCCGCCCAGAGCTTGTACATCGAGTTACTGGGTCATTCCTGCCAAGGGTTCGGCGATGAACGAGGTCGGTTGTGGTGTTTTCGAGAACGACCACATCCTGACGCCGGGTTTTCGCCGCGGTCTTGCAGTGCTCATTGGTCTGTCCTTGGGGTCGTCCGCTCTCGCGCTGCCCGGGCCCCCCCACGACCTGGCGACCGGGATCACCTGTTCGGACTGCCATGTGCCCTACGGCGGGCTGTCGGGGGCGACGGACTCCACGGCGACGGCGGGTACCGATCTATCTCTGACCGACGGCACCATGGCCTGGGGAGTTGACGCCTGGGTGGGCGGGGTCGTGAGTTTTGCAGCCGGCCCCAACAGCGGCGAGTTTCGCGCCATCACCTCGAGCACCGCGACCACCGTCACCTGGGCGCTCCCGCTTCCGTCCCCGGTGACCGCATCCGATCCGTACTCCATGTCACTCGCCACCGAGGCCGACGTCGAGATCCTGTGCAAGACCTGCCACAACCCGCTAGGCATGGCGGCTTCGATGTCGGATGTCGGCGGCCACCGGATCACCGGCTTTGGACAGATCGGCTGCGGGAAGTGTCACGAGCCCCACAACCTCGACGCCAGCTCGGGTGTGGGCAATGCGCTCATCCGCGAAGACATTCGGTGGCCGAGCGCCAACAACCCGACCATCTTCCCCCAGCCCACGGGCTCGGAGTTCGTCAGGGAGTCGGCCCCTTATGATGGGATCTGCGAGACCTGTCACACCTCGACGATCTACCACCGCAACGACGAAAACGCGGATCACAGCCACGAGTCGGGCGAGGCTTGCACGGACTGCCATCAGCACGGCGAGGACTTCACCCTGGACTGCCTGGACTGCCACATCCTGCCCCGTGACAATGGCGACGGGGTGCCAGTGGGCGGCCGCAGGGCTGCGGCGGCCGAGTATCCCGCCGACCTCAGCCATGCGCACTCCGGCGGTCTCCTCGACGAGGCGGACTGTGTGGTCTGCCACGAGATGAGCTCCCACCGTCAGGGCGTCGTGCGACTGTCGAACCCGGATGACGGAACGGTCCTGGCGTTCGAGACGGTGGCAGACATCACGGGTGATCCGGA
>PJEL010005433.1_pt1 | contig 10297 bp, 13 predicted proteins | sample 1853271 | NCBI WGS metagenome assembly PJEL01 (sample SAMN08108733, study PRJNA415343) | Invertebrate metagenome, whole genome shotgun sequencing project. | host: Globobulimina | place: Sweden: Gullmar Fjord | collected 2015-08 | reverse complement strand
TAATGAGTATGCGCTTAAAATTAACATTGTTAATTTCTTTTTTGTTTATAACGGCCATTGGCAATTCACTTTTCTTTTTTCAATTGAAATCTTATGAAGAAGATAAATTGTTTTGGGTAGAGCATACCCATAACGTTATTTATTACAGCGAACGTTTATTAAGTAGCCTCAAAGACACTGAAACAGGACAAAGAGGCTATTTACTAACAAGTAATACTTCATATTTGCAACCCTACTATACGGGACTTGATGATTCTAAAACTAACTTTCAAAAGCTTAAAAAACTCACTGAAGATAATTCTCAACAGCAAAAACGACTTGAACTCATCCTTGAAAAAATAGATGTTAAATTTTCTGAATTAGCTCAAACAATTAAATTAGTTAAAAATAATGGTGATAACAGTGAAGCTCTTGCACTAGTAAAGAATAACAAGGGTAAACAATATATGGACAGCATCAGAACGCACCTAACAGACTTTAATAATGCAGAAAAGCTTCTGTTAGAACAAAGAAAAGGGGACTATAAAGCAACCAGTGCGAAAATAGAAACCTTGATATTGGTTCAATTAACCTTCTTTTGTTTCTTGGCTGTTTTTGTACTTTTCTTTCTAAACAAAAACTTATTTCAGCCACTAAAAATACTCCTTAGCAGCACAAAAAAAACCGAAGATGGCAGACCACTAACCATTACCGATGTTGTCTCAAAGGATGAAATGGGCTATTTACTCTCCAGTTTTTATAGCATGAGTGAAAAAGTATATGAAAGAACAAAAGTATTAGGCCATAAAGCTTCTCACGATGAGTTAACAGGATTGAAAAATCGCTCAAACATGATTAACGAAATTGAACGTGCAATTGACAGCTCAAAAGAATTTAATAATAAATTAGCGATATTCTTTATCGATTTGAATGACTTTAAATTATTAAATGACACCTTGGGTCATGATGCGGGAGATATCATATTAAAAGAGGTCGGCGTTCGTATTAAAACTGCGGTGCGTACTGATGACAGCATATTTCGTGTTGGCGGAGACGAGTTTGTTGTACTAATAAAAGGCATTAAAGCGATTGCCGAAGTTCAATATATTGTCTCCAAAGTATTAAAAGCGACAGAGTCTCCTGTGCTAATTCAGGGGCAGCAAACAAAAATTAGTCTTAGTATTGGCGTGGCTGTATCACCCGATGATTCAGAAATTAGTCAAGATATTGTAAAATTTGCAGATATTGCAATGTACGCAGCTAAAAAGGAGAAAGGTACACATTATAAATTCTATGACCGCAGTATGCTAAGGCGTATTTCTGATCCCCAAAAGTGACCATTATGACTGCATTAACTACACTGAAAATATAGAAGAGCAATATATACAGCGATATTTTGCTCTATTGCGGAGGTTAAGTAACGAGTGCAAGACTCTAGCGGCTAATTATTACAACAACTTTGCCCCTCTTGAATTGGCGGGCACTTAACTGTTCCATAAGAACAATAAACACAACAATCACCTTTCAAAGGTTTTAAAAGTGCCTTACAAGATTCACATTCATAAAACCACTGACAAGCATTCATTGGCATTTCTTCCATCTTGCTATGACCACACTCAGGACAAGTTATTGTTGAACTAAGCTCTATATTTTTCATATGGACTCCTTAACAGGTTTAACTGTATCTAAAGCAGATGAACCTAGTGTAGGAAAACATGCTATACAATTGATACCCAACAACCTCACTTTTCTCATCCAAATTAAGTTGCCAGACTATTTGGCAACTCTGTAGAAAGAGTATGGTTACTGTTTAACAAAATTAATCAGTTATATTAAAAGAAATAACTTAGAAACAAAAAAGCACCAAACTTAATGTTTAGTGCTTTCTAGAATTCAAGTAAGGATGAAGAGTATAAAGATCTTAATTTTACTTAAATTAGCCCCTAACCTTAACTAATTAACAGCTGAAATTTTCTAGTGTATTAAGCTTGGTAAACCCATGCTAGAAAACATTTTGAATCGCTTACATTAGTAAACTTAATTAATTTAGCTCCGTCTTGATCGGTAACAACAACATTGTGCTTGTTAACTGAAATAGAACTAATTGGCGATTTAATTGAATAAACCGTTCCTTGATATGTATAAGACATAATAAAACTCTTTTAATTTACGCTAGCGCGCATGAATAATAAAAGCCGTATTACTGTGTGAAAACGCTTAGATATTTACAAATATCTACTCAGTGCGAGAATAAATCTCGATAACCTCAGACAACAATGTAGGCTTAATAATTTGAGTGATGACTGACTGTGAAAGGGAAAGGCATAACATGGGTTATCTCTATGGATAACCAGCTAAATAAACGAGAGGAGAATAAATAACGGCGCCACTATATAGCCAATGGTACAAAAAGTAAACTATTTATACCAAATTAAAAAATAAGTTAGCAACAACTAGGTCCTATTGATATTTCACGGTAAAAGTTGTTCAAGACAAAAGCATTAGTCGCTGTGAATAGTGTCTAGCCGAGCCTCTCTACGTAGATTCCATACAACAAAGGCTCTACTTTATTTAAATTTCCAGCAAGAACTGTAAAACAATTTGGGAAGAACATCAGCCCCGAGTAATATACTTAAGTGCTATCACAACTCATTTTTAATGGGCGCTCAAAGCTATCAACTTTCTAAGTTTACACAAGGTAATTTATCAAATTTCACCTGACATCATTGTTTTTATTAGATAGGTGTTATTATTAATAAAAGTCGTCTTATCTTTTCGCCGTTAAAAAACATTAACAATAATGATAAAGAGCAAACTTATTAGTTACTTACAAATAAAACCCTCTGCTTGCAAGGCAACTACCCATTTGTATTATCCTTTTTTAATTATCTATGTTGTAATTTTTTTAAGTTTTTCCGCCAAAGCTTCAACCATTGAGCTTCCAGCTTTTAATGACGGAACATTAGGTACTTATGTTCAATATTTTCAAGAAAAAAACACCAAACTAACGCTTGCTGAAGCACAGCAATACTTTGCAAATTTCCCAGCAGATCAAAGCAACAGTAATTCTATATCTTTAGGCCTTGGCGTTGCACCAGTTTGGATGAAATTCACCGTTAATAATACTGAAGATTTAAACCATAAATATCGCTTAGCCATTGAAACTCCGTGGCTAGATTATATTGATACTTGGTTAGTCAAAAACAAAAAAATTATTCGACATATTCCTGGAGGTGACGGCTATCCATTTACTGAACGCCCAATGGCGTATCGGTTTTACGCATTCGAGCATCAATATACACCAGAAAAAACGGATATTTATATTCGCATAGAGTCAAAAGGACCGATGGCTATTCCTCTACGGTTTAGTAGTTTTAACAAAGCAATAGCAAGAGACATAAGCGCAGGTTACCAATATGGTGTGCTTTACGGAATAATGTCGGCGTTGGCACTTTATAACTTAGTATTATTTGTTTTTATTCGGCAGAAAGAATATGGCTTATATAGCCTTTATTTGATTGGTTTCGTTTTGAATAGCCTTTCATATACCGGACAGCTGCATACGTTAATAACCCCTGATTGGGGCCCCTATTTTCAAGACTGGCTCGACATATTTCTTATGATCACCTACAGCGTTGCGGGGCTGCATTTTGCTCGGGTTTTATTAAAAACACAAAGCTATGCCCCCAATTTAGACAAGCTCGTTGTTCGAATAACAATACTAATACCTGCAGGCATGTTAGTTGGCTTCATATTAAACCAATTATTATTCTCAATGGCGCTGGCTTTTATTTTAAATAGTTGTTTTGTCATTTTATTTATTGCCATGGGTATCAGCGCACTTATAGCAAAAAAACCTTTTGCCATTATATTTCTATTTTCGTCTGTTACCGCAGCCATTTGCATTGCTATCTCGACACTTGCTGTCGCTGGCGTTTTAGTGCCCTATAATGACAACACCTTCAAAGCGATAGAAGTGGGCATGGCATTTGAAGCAATACTACTCGCCGTTATTTTAGCTAGGCAGTTTAGAATGGCAAAAATGGACAAGGTAATTGCTGAAAATTATGCTGGTACCGACACCCTAACCCAACTTAATAACCGCCATGGTTTTCAACAAATTACTTCACCTATTTGGCAAAACATCACCCGCAACAAACGTGATGTTTCAATCGTCTTATTGGATATCGATTATTTTAAGAAATTTAATGACCAATATGGCCACGACACTGGCGATAAAGTATTATCAAATGTTGCTCATTGCATTGTTGATACCGCACGTAAAGGTGATGTTTGTGCACGCTGGGGCGGTGAAGAATTTATTGTATTTTTACCTGAAACAACATTGTCTGATGCCAGTTTGCAGGCAGAACGCATTCGAAAGGCTATTGAAATGTTACAACTTCGCATAGCAGACATCCCTTTGTCTGTTACTGTAAGTTTAGGTGTCGCTGGCACTGAAGATGGGTTGTTCAATAAAGAGTCGCTTTCAATCAACTCGCTAGAACCATTGATAAATCAAGCAGACAGAGCTTTATATGTTGCTAAAGCAAATGGTAAAAACTTAGTTTATGCTGGCATATAAAAATAAAAAGCAGCATTAACTGCTGCTTTTATTGAGCCAAATAGTTGCTAGTATTCTTCAGCAATAGCTTCTTCTACTAATTGCACCAATTGTTGATAACCAAAACTAGGCATAGGTTTGCCGTTAACAAAAAATTCAGGTGTTGCTCGTACATTTAAGATTTTTGAATCTTGTATGTCTTGCTCAACAATTTTTGCAATCGCTTCACTTTGCCAGTCTTGCGTAAACTGCTCTTGCTTTAATCCGGCGGTCATTAGGCCTAACCTTGCGCTATCGGGTTGAGAAACATGATTAACAATCCAACGCTGTTGATTAGCAAAGAGTAGCTCAAGGGCTGACCAAAATTTTCCTTGTAAATGCGCGGCTTCAAGCATTTTAACAACTTGATCTGATCCCTGATGAAGAGGCGCATAACGCATCATCACTTTAACCTTTCCTGGATACTTCTTGACCAAGTCATTTACCAGCGGGTAAAACTGACTACAAGTACCACAGGCTGGATCAAAAAATTCAACAATAGTTACTTTAGCGTCTTTCGGGCCCTTAACTGGAGCTCCAATACGATAAAGTGCATCAATATTTTGTGAAACAAAGGCATTATCTTTTGCCGACTTTTCTTTATTAAAGAGCGTTGCTGCGCCAGCAAAAACCACTACAAGTACAACAGCGACAACAATAAAAAGTATTTTCTTATTCATGATTTTCCCGATTTGATAAAATGTGAGCATATATAAGCATAAGACCAATAGCACTAAAGGTTAATAGCGCCATCATTGGAATATTTAAAAAGCCAAAAAGATTAATATGAGTTTCAGAACAAGGCACGCCTTCAACACAAGGCTGTGCACTGTCGGGTACTAACCCCGCAACGAGCAATACATGAAATAAAGCCGTGAGCCAACCAAATGCTACCAATACACCCGCATAGCGAATTACTTTGGGGTCAAATGGGAATAAAGCTATTGGCAAAATTAGTACCAATGGATATAAGGCAATACGCTGATACCAACACAATACACATACCGGAATTTGCATCACCTCACTATAAAACAAACTAATAAGTGTGCCCGAAGCGGCAATTACCCAAACAAAAAATAATAAATACCAACTTGTTTGTTGAGTTTTTGAAGATATTTCAGAGGTCATATATGCTCATATTATTAAACAGTATTAAAACGCAAATAGCTTAACATAGAAGCCTTCTTTTTGGCTGAATGAGTAGCACTTACTTGAAAGTAAAAAGCAGTTATTTGATTTGTAATAAACCTTTGATATGCCTAAAGCACTGCACACAGATGGTTATTGTTTTACAAGAAAAATTACTTAGCGTTGATTGATTATCAAGCTTAACTTGTCAAACTTAGCAGCCTGAATGAACCGAATCGACTTCAATTAAATAGGGTATTTGGGTGAGAACATCAAGTGTATATCGTGCATAACAATTGTCGTTAACGGCATAACCTGTTGGTACAATATACAGGGTCCAATCGCTGCTATAACCTGCAACGCCATGCTTAACATTGTACACCGCACAATATTCTTGGTTTGAATCGCAAGTTTCCGATTTACTGCCATTCGCCTTACCTTCTGCATCAATGTCAGTTACATGTTGCCAAGTGATCGACCAGTGAGTTCGCGCATGACCGTAATGAACATCAATTAAGTCTGCGCCCAATTCCACTTTACCATTAAGCTCTTTATCTACACTTTGCAGAATAGATTTGGCATAAACCAAGTCGTGAGTTGATTTAAGTACACCTGAAATATTTTTTAATACCGCACCGTGAGCATCATTACTAAGATTGATAAATTTTGGCAGTGCCGTCACAGCAAGAACTCCAAGTATGACAATAACAACCACCAATTCAACCAAAGTAAAGCCAAATTGTTCTCTTGGTGAAATATGCTTTTGTAACTTCATTGTGCTGTTTGAGCCCCTACGACAAATTGATAGAAAAATTTACCATCTATTAACCAGACAGGCAAATTAACCAGACCGAGATAAAATTATAGATATAAACATCGCCAAGGTTTAAGTTTGGCGCTTTTATGCCGATATAACAGTTAATGAAAAAGAACAGCTATTTTGTTTTGAATTTACCTGTTAAATATTGAGAGTTCGTCATGGAAGTAACCATTAATTCAGCTTACAGCAGCCCACAACAGATAACAGCTACAAGTCAGGAAGAAAATAAGCAAGTAAGTGCGGCGAATACCTCTGCCGAGTCAAAAACATTGCCAGATGACAAGGTTAATATTTCAGAAGAAGCGCTACGGAAACTCGCTAAAACCGAAGAATCAAAAACAGCTGAAAACACTTCTGAAGATAAAACTGAACAACTTATTGAAGCATTGAAAGAAAAAATTGCCGAACTTAACGAAAGACTCGCCAAACTCAGAACAAAAGATGATGAAGCCTCTATTGAACAAACCAAAGTATTAGAAATAGAACTAGCAACGTTAAATGCACAATTAATGGAGTTAGTAACCAGCAAACTAGCTGCAGCCAAAGCCTAATAACTCGCTAATCAAATCGCCTACTAATTAAAAAATAATAAGCAACAACTAAAGGCTTCTTATCACCAGCTTAGCAAGGCTCATCAGCTAGGTTACGAACTTGCACATGCCATTTCCCAAAGCAATATTCGGCCGACAAATATAACCATAACGTGCGTAAAACTCTTCTTTGCCTTTTGCGGCTAAAAGCCCAACAGTAGCGCCTTTTCGGGCAGCATTTATTAAATATTTTTCTATCTGCTCCATCAATAAAGTGCCTAATCCCAAATTTTGATATTTAGGCTCGACAACAACATCCTGTATATAAAAATACATGGCGCAATCACCAACTACCCGCCCCATTGCTACCAGCTCTGATTGATATCGAATCGTTACGTGAAATAGAGAATTCTTTAGACTTAATTGAATAACCTCAGAATCAACGGCATCCCATCCGATTGCGGCTCTCAGTTGGGAGAACTCTTCGATAGATGGGCTTTCTAATTGCAGACAATAATCATTATTTTTCACAACAGCCTCTATAAACCCGAAGCTCTGCTTAGGAGTAATCATTACGCCATAGGGTATAAGACACTTCGTATTGGTCTTTCATTTCACCTCTTTCCCACCCTTGCAGCTTATAGAACTCATCGGCTCTAGTATTAATTTCTGTACCAAGCATGACTTTTTGCGCGCCAAGAGAAAATAGCCAATCAGTAGCAAGCTTTAATAATTGCTTACCTGCGCCTTTATTTTCTTCTTCAGGGCTTACAAACAGCGCCCATATTGAGTTGTCTGCTATTTCGGCAGCCGAGAATCCTATAATTTTACTATCAACTTCACATACCCAGCTTCTACCTAATCGTTCAAGATAATCTTGATACATTTTTGGCGTGATCAAACTAGGATCTGACAAAGGGTTTTCTGTCACCGCTATTCTTATTTCAGACATTGACTCGATATCATTAACTGTCGCTCTTCTAAATTTCATATATGCCTTCGATAATTATTACACCTAACACCTCAACAAAGCGTTAAGTAATCACTTCCCAAAACAGGGAAACTACATTGTTTGCTTGAAAAGCCGGTTAAGCGTTATCGCTCATCAGCATGGTTACCCCTAACCAAGAAAACCATACAATTTGACCTAAACCAAAAATTTCTGTCAGTATTTCCGCAGGATAAATGGTCAGAATACCCGCAAGGCCAATAAACAAACCAAAGCCGTTTAACATTTTAGGAAACTCATTAATTTTTAAGGCAGCAATACTTAATAAAAGAACCCACAGCCCACCAACAACTTCATTGCCTCCGCCTAAACCTACAACAATAGTATTGATCAAAAGCCAAACGGTCATGGCTTGCTCAGCGTCTTTGGCGGAAAGGTCGATAACAACCCCTAGCCCTATATTTGCAATCATACCGCTCGCAATGACTAAGCCAACCCAAACAATACCGAAAGTAGCAGCCAGTTGTGATAACGCAGGAGCTTTAGTTTTCAAACGTTGGTGTAGTGCTAAAACTAATACCGCCAAAAAAATTCCAAAGACGACATACATAGTTAAATTAACAAGAGATAGAATGATTTGATTATTAGCTAAAAAAGCAAATTTTTGTGCACTGTCTGCGCCAGCAGGGAGATCCCAAAACACGCCAAAAAATACAAAGGCTGATATATAAATAGCGGCCTCAAACAGCGCCGCTACGCCACCAAATCGTTGTAAATTATTCACCACCAAATTCCTTATCAACAAAAAGCCAAAGTTAGTGAGATTAAGTTAACATGAAACAATCATTGTTAATGGCTTCAAGATGTAACAAAAACTACCGCTCGTATAAGGGTTTGCTAACTTTTGATAGAATGTGAGGCGAGAGCTTCGCTAGCTATTAGAATTTTCCCGTTGAAAGGTTTTGCCAGCTGTTACTGCTCAATTTTGAATATTTTACCAATAACAAATGAAACAGATAAGGCGATTAATAAGCCCATAAAAAAATATATTGCGATCAAATACTTTCCTAGTTCATATGCTTCTATCTCACCATTTTCTAATAAGCATTCAGCTTTAGCGTAATTAAAGCTACCACCATTATCTAAGCATTGATCAACCAACAAAAAGTCATTTACTAACCAAATAGCAATAAAACTGACAATTACACCAACAAACTGTGGAATGGCTTTTTTCTTCATATTTTCCTAAAACCTAATGGGCATTTAACTTAATGGGCAAATAATAGCTTGCTAAAATGGTGAGACAAAACACAGCAAGCGATTGCATGATCCGCTTTAAGTTTTGGCTATATCTAATTTTCAAACTTAACAGCTTCAGGTAAATTACTTTTTATCACTACGGTACCAGCAAGTTTGTCATGCCAGCCCTGTTTGCGTTTATCTATACCGACCCAAATAATACCAATAAATAACGGTAGCATCGAAACATAATAGCCTAGGTAGCGTACGATAAATTGTTGTGTAGAAGGTTTGCCGCCTGTTTTGGCATCAACAATGGTTAATTTTGTTGCCATTTTCCCTGGCGTTGCAGATTTATAGAACCAGAAAACAATAACGGCAATTGCTGGCAGTATATAATTAAACAGCACATCCCATACACCCTGAACAGACGATTCACCTATCCAATAATCGGTTCCATATATAGCCGTTAAAATGGGACCCATTATCAGTAGTAGTAAAATAGAATCAATAATTGCCGCACCCGTTCGGATCCAAAAGCCTGCATATTGATGTTCATTCATTAAACTTTTCTCCAAAGAAATGACTCTCTCGCTAATGGGCTAAAAATTAGAACTCGCCCACTGACTTAATTCTGCAATTGGCTTTGGAAAACCAAGCGTATAAACAAAGCGGTGTTCACTATCTTCAAAAACACTATTTCCGACACCCAGTAAAACAAAACCTTCGGTTAGCAATAAACTAGCATCTTGAGAACATTCAGTTTCAACAACCTTTGTAACTTTCAGTAGTATCTCTTGTGAACTTGTAATTTCCGAATGGTTCATAATAATCCTTGTGTAATTTACAGCACAGTAAGTAGCTAATAATAGTTAGTTAAAATTTTGAGGTGCAAAAAAATCAAACTGTTTTAAGTCCTACTTTATTTACTTGCTAAACAACTTTTAGCACTACGTATTATCTTTTTCTTCATTATCAATTGCTACTGCCGATGCTATGCCAATTAAAAATGCGAAAATAGCAAACCCAAATATAACCTCTACAGATGC
>PJEL010005432.1_pt1 | contig 10297 bp, 12 predicted proteins | sample 1853271 | NCBI WGS metagenome assembly PJEL01 (sample SAMN08108733, study PRJNA415343) | Invertebrate metagenome, whole genome shotgun sequencing project. | host: Globobulimina | place: Sweden: Gullmar Fjord | collected 2015-08 | reverse complement strand
CGAAATCCGATCCCACCAGGTTCTCGATGTTGCTCAGACGGTCGCCGTCGGAAGCCGTGCCGACTGCCAGATCGACGATCACCCCCGCTGTCGATCCGGCATAGCTGGCCGTGTCGGCTTCATTCAGTCTTCTCTCTGCTTCGGCAGCAGTAATTCTCCCTGCGTCAAGATCTTTCTCAATGGCATCCCAATTCAAATCATGAGCCCTAAAGGCCGTATCCATCGGATCGATGCCGCGTACACGTACGTCAATTTCTTCGCCCCTTTCTACGTGCTCGCCACCCGACCAATTCTGGCCACCCCAATTTCCGTATATTCTGCCCATAGCTTCTATCCTATCTGGTCATCAAAAGATCTGTTGGGACGTCAATCCTTCTCATTTCCGTTCCGTCGCTGTTCATCAGCCACATCACCCTCCTCCGGTGCTTTTTGAATTCGTTGAAAACCACGAGGGTGCCGTCGGAGGAAATCTCGGCACGATGAACGAACCGAGAGCCGCCGACATTTCTATTTCCCTCTGAAAATGGAGAGTTTGCGTCAGTTAAGCGCCGAATATCTTTGCCGACTTTCAAGAACAAATCATAAACATAACCTCTGGTCACACCATCCATTTTATCTGTGCGCGATACAAATAATATTGCACCACTATCCGATACGGACTCAAGCCAAGATGATTCTCCATTAAGAAATGCTGGCAATAGCACTGCGTCGTTGTTTGATAAAATATAATCTTCATCGACGATGAAGATCATGTTATAGTTGTGCTTTTCAATATAATCCCTTCGTTCTTTGAGTCCTGAATATGGTTTTTTCCGTCCTACTCCTGTTGGGTCGTCTGCTGAAAAGATGATTTTCCCATCATCAATAAAGTAGGCTGTACTGATTTCAAAAAAACCGACGTCAGTAATCTGTTTCTCGGTTCCTGCCCCGAGATCGACGGCGAATAGATCGCGTTGGGTTAGGGGATTTACGCCTTTATCCCTGTACTCTCCCCTGAAGAAGATGAGCCGGCTGCCGTCGGCTGAGAAAGAGGGAGCCCCCTCATACCGGTCGTGGCTTCCCTTTGCGGTAACACGGCGAACACCCGTACCATCCACGTTTATGACCGCAATTCCGACGTCCCTTGAGCCGTCATGCTCCAGAGAGAAAGCGATGGTTTGCCCGTCGGGAGAAACACGCCCTCCAAACCGAGACTCGTTTTTTGGCTGAGGGATCACCGTGTGGTGCTTTGCGTCAATGTCATAGACGATCAAATGGCAGCGACCGGATCTAAGGCAGTAGGTGTAGAGAATCCGTTTATTGTCCGGAAAAAAGGCTGGCCACTTTGCCTTCGGGTATTCAGCTTCCCCTCCACATCCAAAAAGCATGGGTACGGCGAGAGCCACCGTGAGGAAGCCGAGGGTCCACTGAAACACCCCCCTTATTCGCGCGAACTCTGCGATGTAGGTGCGAATACATGCTGCATACTTAGCCATGACAAACATCACCTTTCATTCTGCGCCCAAACCACCCTCCGGCACCGCCGCCTCCGGGGCCACCACCTCGTCGTTGACGTTGGCCCAGCAGGCGAAGGCCAGCGGGTTGCCCGCCTTGTCCCGGAGCACCCGCGCCTGTCCCAGCGCCTCGTCCAGCATGCGGTAGTGTTCGCGCTTCGCCGCCGCGTCCTCCGGCGCCGCCTCGGCCGGACGCTTTGCCGCAGCCGGTTTCGCGGGCGTCTTCCTGGACGAGACCGTCTTGGCCGGTGTTTTGCGTTTGGGTACGGGCTTGGCCGCCTTGCCTCTGGCGGCGCCCGCCTTGCGACCCTTGGCCGGGATCTTCTCCATCCCGCCCTTTCCGGCAGTCTTTCCGGTCGTTCCGCGTGTCGCCATATTTATTCCTCCCCTTGCCGCCCCGATGGGACGGCTCTGAAAAATCCGCGCACGGTCCTGCCCCGCGACTGTATTGCAGATGGGAACTCTGTGACTGCATTTCAACCCCAAAAAAAATTAGTTGTGATATTTCGTAGCTGCTTATCAGCTAATGCTTTAGTTACGGTCGCCGTTATTCTACCTACGGAGAGTCCACGCCTGTCATTTTTTGATTTCTACAGAGGCACCCCGGCAACGACGGTCTGCCCCCCCTATTTATCCAATCGGGCCCCAACGAGGTCCGCCATCCAGTCATCCCCCGACATTTGCCGCAGACTGAGCCCCGGAATGGCTGAAAAGTTGGCCTCGAACGGCATCCGCCCGAGGTGTTCAAGCTGTATTGACGGGATCGGCTTTGGTGGTGATATTTCGAGCTTTTTCAGGATCCTCGGCGACCCGCCCCTATCCGCCAGGCCCGCGCTCCGGCCCACCAGGTCCGCCGCGATTTTTCGACTGGCGGCGGGAGGCCGTCTGTAGGCGCTGCTCACGCGTCTTTCCTTTTTGGGGGGCGCTGGGACCGTCACGCCCCTCCTGGCCTTTCTCGGCCCCCTCCTGGCCCCTCTCAACCCCCTCTTGTTCTCTCTTGGTCCCCTGCCGCTGGAACGATTTCTGCAGTCGAGCCTCACGATCATTTTGCAATTGATTGCGCTCGGTTCCCTCCTGCTGCCGTTCTTTTTCGGCTTTCGCTTCATCTCGGCGCGGATCCACACGGCGATCAGGGTCTCCGGGTCCCCTGCCCTGCTTCTCAAACGATGCTCGGAGTTTTTGCGCCCGGGTAAGATCCTCTTGTTCCGGTTTTGGCTTTTTGAGAGCTGCATCGCGGCTCTTTTGTGCTTCCTCCACCGCCATCAATTGGGCGCTCTTGAACACAGCGTAATTTTCGCTTCTCTTCATGTGTCCATGAGCGGCCTCACGGGCTCTAATTCCATCGAATCCTTGTTCACGAATAGCTTTTTGGACATTTGGAATTTCGAGCGGCCCCCAAGTGCCCTCCTTCATTTTTTCTATAAGAACATCCGCACGGTCGGGTTCACTCTTCATCAGGGTCTTGCGTATGGATTCTCGATGTTCATCGATTTTTCCATCAAAAATTTTTTCCGCTTTGATGTGATATTCCTTAATATGTTTCCCATACGTTTCGGAGAAATGACGGTCCCGCGATGTCCAAATCAAATCGAGATATCCGGGCTTGGGATTTCCCTTAAATTCTTCCTCTGAGCCGTGATAAAGAACAAGCGGGTTCTTATTTTCGTCCGTCGCTTGTGATCCACGGAACCAGGATTCAAATGAGGGTTCTGTCTTACGAGTTCTTTGTTCGAAGGGTGTCCGTAATTTTTCCTTCCGGAACGGATCGTCCGCCGCTTCTTTTGCACGCCCCCCAGCCCTGGACACCTCGGCCCGGCCGCGCGGATCCACGCGGCCCTCGTCGGCCGCCGCGATTTCCTGGCGCAGTTCGGCAACAAGCGAAGGATCCCCGACTCCATCGATCTCCGTCTTCAGTTGGCCAAGAACGCCTAAGACGTGCTTCTTATCGCTCTCGGCCTGAATCTTTGCCTGAGACTCTTTGATCCGTCCCTGAGCTGTCTTGACGGCCTCGTTGGCTGCCGCCCGACGCCGGGGATCTCGGGCCGCCGTCTTGCGCTCCGGCACCCCTTTCATGGCGCCGTGGATTTCCACCCTGGACATGTTCGGTTTCTGCCCGTTCTGCGGCATATGTCCGAAAAGCTCGGGACGCTTCTCTATTGCCCAAACGGCAAGACGTTTATCGGCCTTGTAAAGATCGGTGAAGGATTGGCGCGCCCTTTTCGGGTCCGAATACCCCTCATTAAATACCCTCGACAACGGATCGCCACCATTCCGCCCCTCGGCGCCCCTGCCCTGCCCTGCCCGGGCTGGCTGATAACTCTTCTCCTGGTAGGAGCGTTCGAGGCCCTGCAGGTAATTTGTCGCGTGGGCTTCATACCACTCCGGCGCACGGGTTTTTATATCTTGCAGAAAATCCCCCTTCCGCGCCGCCTCGATGTATTTCGCTTTTGACCTGGCCCTCTCCTCGCCATTGAGAATTTTCTGCCGAAGCTCCGGCCGGTCGGGCCGCCGCGTGGCCACTACGTCCAATCCCGCCGCGCGGCAATTCTCCGCGAAACAGTGGCGAATGGTGTCGAGGTCGCCCCGATTCAAATGAAGGCGGCCGGCGCGGGATCGGTCAGGATCCCGATCGGCCAGGTTGTTCACCACCACATGCACATGTGGGCGGTCGTTTTCCGAATGAATAGCGTAGATATAACGATGGCCACGTCGCCCGAACGTTTCATCAAGAGTTGCGGCCGTTACCCTGAGGAGCGTCTGCGGATCGGTTCCGCCCTTCGTTCGTGGCGGCAACGAGAACAGCATGTGTGTTCCCTGGCGGTGTCTATACCGCTCCTTCAAGGCCATCGCCGCCCGAGCGTCCGGCCCGGCCGCTTGTGCTTTCTTTGAAAGATTCTCGGCATTGGATTTCATATCCCAGGTCCCGAGTTCCCCCTGCGCCTGCTGCCGCGTCAATCGCTCGCCGTCCTGGTTCCAAAGAGGAATGTCCTTTCCGTCGCTCGGGAGGTCTTTTTCCAGCACTTCCTCGTTTGCCCGGGTGTCCTCAACGTCACGGTCCTTACTGATGTAGTCCACCACATTCCGAACGCCGGTCTCCGACTTGACGTTGTGAATGACCTTAAACACAACTTCCTTAGAGCCCCCCGCCGCCCCGCCTTGACCACGCGGCGCCGAAACGGAAAACCGTACTGCCTGCTTTGCCCGCTCGACCATCGCGCGGCTTTTCTGATCATTAACAACACCCCCGCGCCGCCGTTTTTTTGTCCATTCGCTTTGTGCATCCCCGCTCATGGCTTGAATTTCGCCAAAATATCGTCAAGATTTTTGCGCTGGCTGATCAGATAAGCCGCCATATCGTTGAGGGCTTCCGCATCCGGCTGTTTTTTTGCCCGCGGATCTTCCAGCCAGGTATGGAGTCGACGCGTGATCTGATTCACGTTCAACCCCACCATTCGAATTTGCTCGCGGATCCGGGCGAGAGCTTGGTACTCGGCTTTCCGGAAAATCGGACGGCGCCGGTGCTGCGCCTTTAATGCGCGACGCGCATATTCCGCGAATTTGATTCCTTCCCGCTTGGCGGCTTCGCGGTATTCGGCCAGCTCCTCCTCCGGGAGGTAAACCGTCGCCTGAACCTTCTTGCCCTGGCCGGTGTCATAACTGCCCATCGTTCCCGTCCCTCCTCCCGGACCCGGCGCCAACGGCGCTGGGCTACACCGGTTGGGTGACGCGGCGGAACGCCTGGGAGCCCAACCGGTGCAAAGTTGCTAGCAACTTTGCGTATCCTGCCAAGCTATTCTTATATAACTTCGTAATTAAAGAAACAAGGGAATCAACAAGATGGGAAATTTACGAAAACCCGGCCCTATGGGAAAATTAAGGACTGCATAGGGCTCTGTGTGGAACCTTTGAAACCCTCCCTGGCGGTCGCCGTAAACGCTCTGGCACGGGAAAAAAACCGCCTGGGACCAAATCACTCCCTCGCGTTTCAGTGTTGCATAAGAAATTAGAAATTTTATTGAAACACGTATCCCAAAACGTCGAAAATACGAGTTGGAAAGTCCCTAGGATCGCCCTCCGGGGGGCTTTCCCCACCACCGGCACCGGGAGAAATCACCAGTATTCCCGGCGTCAATGGGGCTCCGTTTCCAGCGGGGCCCCATCCTTCTCCTGCCCCTCTCCTTCTCTGTTGACCGGAAGCACACAAAAGGCCCGGGCCGTGCGGCCCGGGCCTCCCGTGGTGGGTTAGCCGTTGCGGCTATTTCTTGGACTTGGGACGGCTCCAGAGAACTTCGCCGTTGATCAGGTTGGCGAAAATCGCGCGGGGCTGGAACGGATCGTCGAGCTTGAGCTGGACAAAGGCGTTGCCGTTCGCGGCCGTCTTGTTCCAGGCGGCTCCACATTCGGCGCCGTGTTCGTCCTCAATCCGGTAGTCCGGGGCCTTCTCGCCAGTAAGGCCGGAGGGAACCAGCTTTACGGTTTTGGTGACGGTCAGAGTCGCGAGCTTGACGGTGTAGGTGTCGGACTTCTGGTTGTATGTGGTGGTAGCGATCTTCATTTTGGCCTCCTCGGCTCTAGTGGTTTCGAACGACCCGTTAAAAGCGCCGTCTCCCACGCGGTCCACCGAAGGCTGGAGGGTCCGCGCCGAAGGCGTGGAAACCGGCCTGGCAGGTTGACCGCATTAGTGGGGGACAAGGCGCTAGCGCCACGGCACGCGCGCTCAACCGAAGGTCGGAGGGTCCGCGCCGAAGGCGTGGAAACCGGCCTGGCAGGTTGAACGCAATAGCGAGCCTGGTGCGAGGGTCAGATCGGATCGAAACCAATAGAGCCGAGGAGGTTGGAATTAATCGCTCTCTGCCAGAAACCGTGCAACCACGGAACCACGGAACCGTTGTCGCGTTTATTTTCTGACCATTCCAGACCACGAAAGCTGGCAATTCGCTTCCTTCAAATGGCCTAAGCCCTAATAACTCGGATTGAGGACGAACACGGTGGCGGGTGTCTTGGGTATGACTGGAACCTAGACGGCAGGCCGGCCCTTAACCCTCAGTTTCAAGCGGTGATCTGAATCCCCTGCCCCGCTCTTTGATTTTGCTAGATCCACGGCGAAGTTCTCTGGAGCCTTCCTGGGTCTTAGGTCAGCCCCCGACCCTCCAAGCCCCGGGAGGTCCCACGCATGGCCCTTCTCCGCCGTCGTCGCGTCCATGGAGACGCGCGCCCGGGTAAAAAGAAAGCCGCCCCGAGGGGCGGCTTTCAACAGGTCTGCGGACTAGCCAAACGAACGGCCGCTAGACGTTAATCTCCGGATGTTGCGCCAGCCAAAGCTCAAAACTCTCCTCTAAAATCTTCACTTGTTTGGTCTCGGCCATGGCTGCGGCAAGCTTATATCGCTTTTTCAGGTTTGGTGAGACGGTGAAGTTCAGGGCGGCGGTGTTCTGACTGGCGCTACGCGGGCTGGCGCCGCCGGCCGGCACCGCTTCGCCCTTGCGCACGGTGCCGGCGAGGTTGACGACTTTCTTGCTCGATTTAGCCATGAGCCACCCTCCCCTCCCCTGCGCCCAGCGCGGCAAGCTGTGCTGCGGTGAAGGTCCAAAGGGCGTCGATCTCCTCGGCCCCCGGGTTGGACGCGTCGACTTCGCCGACTGTCCGCCCGTCTATCATCGCTTCGGCAAAGGCAACGCGCGAACCAATGATTGCCGGCGCGACGATGCCATGCTTGGCAAGTTCCTTCTTCGCCGTGCTCGTGATAATCGCCTGACGATTAGCGTCGTTAACCACGAAAAAAAACGGCGTGCTATTTGCCTCGACAAGATCAATGGTCGCGCCGACCGCCGAAAGGTCGTTCGGGCTCGCCTTCACCGGAATGATGACCAAATCCGCCATTTTAATGACCTGGGCGTTGGATGCGGTGACGGCGGGCGGTGTATCGATGACGGCAAGACCAAACCCCCGCTGTCTAAGGTCGGCAAGATTTCGGGTAAGGACGGAGATCTGAGTCTTGGCGAACTGAAGGTCGTCGGCCTCACGGGCGTTCCACCACCCAGCAAGCGTGCCTTGCGGGTCCGTGTCCAAAACGACGACGGGACCGACCCCGGCCTGTTCCGCCTTTGCTGCCAAGTGGGCAGCAAGTGTCGTTTTGCCGACTCCTCCCTTCTGCGATGCAAGGGCAATCGTGATCATGAAACTCTCCCATTTAATCCACGGTACCACGGTACCACGGAATAGCAATCAGTGGAACCACGGAAGCACGCTAACCAGAAAACGTTAAAAATGGGTTTCGCCGAGGGCGAGGGTCTGGGCGGGAATGTGGCTCCCTGGCGTTTTCCTTTTCTGCCCCCTACCCCGCTCAACCGTCCGGTCAACCCGCAAGGGGTTTCCACGCGCCCCAAAGGCGCGTGTGACCGGACGGCCCGGCGCGGGGTGGCCGGTGGCAGGAAAACACCAACAAGGGAGCCCGTCATGAACGCCCAGACCATTCTAACCCCTGCCCCGTCGAAACCCGTCCAGTTTCTCGCCTGGGCTAAGAATGTCCCATATTTGGTGACATTCACGCGGAACGGTTCCGGTTATTTCGATCTGTTCGTTTTCGTAGTCGCGGACTCAGATTTCCGAAACAGCCTGGCCGATCAACCTCGGGAGCTGTCGGCGGATCCCGGCGTTGTTCAGGCATCCAAATCGCCATCAGCGTATATCGAGGCCATACTGGAGCGGGCGGCGTAGCCGCCCGCTCTTTGCTCGACGAGCATTGATCATGGGGCTTCGTTGGCTGCAAAGGTTTCAAGTCGCCTCTCGATGTAGGCCATGGCGGAACCGGCGGCGTCGACGGTGGCGGGGTCGGTGTCGAGCTGACGCGGTACGTCAGCCAAGGTGCCGGAGAAATCCGTGTCGGCACGAACAAAGCGGAAGGCGTGGAATAGCCCGGCGCCATGGGGAGTGAATGTCACGAGGTAAGGGATATCTTCAACCCAGGCCAGGAATTGTTCGGTCTGCCCTTTCTGAGGTGTCTTTAATTTAGTGATTGAAATCATGGCGGGGCTCCTTCGACTGTGGAGACGAAAATCCAGGCCCGGTGCGCACGTCACGGCCCGTATGCGGGCCGGGAACCCCTCGCGGGTTGACGTGTGCATAGCCGGGACTGGTAAACGTCGCTCCAGGACGAAGACCCGCCAGGCTTCGCAATAAAACGGACCAGGAAGGGCCTTATCGGCAACTGGCCGAAATGAACCCCCTCCCCTCTTCCATGGCGCCGGGACTCCCCTGCTCTTCGATTCACTAAAGGCGCGATTTGTCCGGCACCGGATCCAAGCTTCCGTGCATTCGTTGGTTTTGTGGAAACGTGGAAACGTGGTTCCGTGGTCTGTAAAAGGTGGAAGAGGCACACGGCGATCAGCATTGGCCAGCCATGGGCCGGGTTTTCGAACAAGACGACCGTCGCACCTAAGCGGCCCGCTTCTCCGGTCAACCTGCCAGGCACGGTTTCCACGCCTTCGGCGCGGACCCTCCGGCCTTCGGTTGACCGCGCGGGCGGCGGTGCCGGGGAACGGTCGTTCGAAAACATCCAACCCATGGAGACCGAAAATGAAGATCGCGACCGCCACTTACGACCAGAAGACCGATACCCATACGGTCCACATCAAAACCCTGACTATCTCACAAACGGTGCGCTTGGTTCCGAGCAAGAGCGACAAGCCCAAGGCGCCGGATTACTGGATCGAGGGCGAACACGGCGCCGAATATGGCGCCGCCTGGAAAAAGACTTCGGGAGATGGCAATCCTTACGTCCAGCTCAAGCTCGACGATCCGTTCCAGCCCCGCGCGATTTTCGCCAACCTGGTCAACGGCGAAATCATCTGGAGCCGCCCGAAACCGAAACACACCGGCAACAGTCACTAAACCTCCACGCAGGGAAGGCCCGGGCCGCACGGCCCGGGCCTTTCGTGTGCTTCAGGCTAATGGTGGGGAAGGGGAGGGGGGGGAACAAGAAGGGAAACGTTCCCTCCGCTCACGACGGCGTAAAGGCCAAGCCCTTCGGGCGCCTGCGGCGGCCTTGACTCCGTCTCCGCTGCGGGCAGTGGTCTACATCGAAGGACGGAGGTTTCCGCCCTTCGAATGCGAAAGGGCGTGGTTCCGTGGAAACGTGGTTAAGTGGTTCCGTGGCGTCAGGCGTGGGAACTTCCGCGGTGCCCACCCTTAATTTGTTGGCGGCGATCTCGACTGGGGGGGCGTCTGCCGTCAAATTGACGTTATAATTAGCCTTGCCGGACATGCAAATTGTCGTTACAATTTGTTTATGAAATATGAGTGGGATGAAATCAAGTGCAAGGAAAACCTCGCCAAACACGGCGTTGATTTTACGTCCATCCGCGCATTTGATTGGCAGACCGCTCAAGTGTTTGAGGATTTGCGCTACGATTATGGCGAGGCACGATATATCGCTATAGGGCGGATTGAGACACGTCTTTTCGTGCTCGTCTTCACGCGGCGCGAGGCCTCCGTTCGGGTCATCAGCCTGCGCAAGGCCAACCAAAGAGAGGTGAACCATTATGGCTAAAAAACTACCCAAGCCGCCGCCTGATGTTGACGATCTTCCGTTGGATGACGAAGTCCTTGACGGTATGCGCCCGGCCTCTGACGTCGTTCCCAACATTGTTGCGGCCCATGCACGTGGTGAATTGCAACGCAACGAACCGCAGCGGTTTCGCGGGCCGCAAAAAGAGCCGACCAAAGTGCAAGCCACCGTTCGGCTGGACGCGGATGTGGTGGGATATTTCAAGAAACGCGGTAAAGGCTGGCAAACCCGGCTCAAT
>PJEL010005431.1_pt1 | contig 10299 bp, 7 predicted proteins | sample 1853271 | NCBI WGS metagenome assembly PJEL01 (sample SAMN08108733, study PRJNA415343) | Invertebrate metagenome, whole genome shotgun sequencing project. | host: Globobulimina | place: Sweden: Gullmar Fjord | collected 2015-08 | reverse complement strand
TAATGCAAGTTGTAGAGGGCTTGGATTAAGCGGGTCTTTCTCGCTCTCTATAATATCCAGTAAAAGAGTGGATCATTGACGCAAATTAACCGCTCCGCTGCGACAGGATGCCTGGGTGTGGGCTTTGTGCGGGCGCAGTTGACAGTAGTGGGAGAGTATTGTGGTACTCGTATCTGGATCGATAATACGAGGCTCTTCTTCCAACCGCTACATGACCGGCAAGTAGTGTAGTAGTCAAACAACTAGTGTTATTCACTATGTTACTATCCTTCCATAAGATTCATGAAGAGTGAGGATCGATCCCTCCGCACTATCTACATACTATGTTCCTATCTGCTATGCTTCTGTACCTATTCCTACAGAAACACAGGTTCCCGTCCTATACTAGCACATATTTCCCTAATATACAACAAATGGGGAAGATATTGCTATGATGCCTTGCTAGTCACAACTATGAATCACCTGAATGTTGGTTAGGGCCTTGCCGATCCTGTTAAGCTGGCGCAACTCGACAGAGATTAGTCCAACTGAATTTCATCTATTTAGTTTCATTACTGTTACAGAGTCTCGTATTAGCCATCCAAACATGGAAAAGCCCGAAATAACGTGCTTCTTTTTAATCCTTGTGTGGGGCCCATCAAGACAATGGGATCACCCGTGCCCAGTTAATGCATTGCACAAAGTACACATATTTAAGTTCGCAGGGCGACCAAAACAAGGCAAACTTGTCTTGTGATCCTTAAATTCATTCCACTTGTTAGGTTTCAGGTTAAGTTTAGGGTTAAACACCAACGAATCACACCAGTACCTAACTGTGCCTACAGTTTCATTTTTTTTCCACAGCAAAGAGACAAACACGTCGCATGCGCCTGCGTTTATATGGTGTGTTGCTACTTCACGTAAAAACAGCTTTGCCCTGTATTATTCACCCTAACTCTAACTCTAACTCTAACCCTAACCTTAACCCTAGCCCTAACCCTAACCCTAAATCCTAGCCTTAAACCCTAAACCTACGCACACTGTCATTTCGCTACCTTTCTGGGAGCCAAAAGTAAGTAGCTCGTATTACCTCCTCTGGACGTGGTTATTCTTATAGAATATGGAATTTGGCGAGCTTCGTTGGGCTTAACACAACCTCTCTTAGCGCTGCCGTCTGGGTGTATGCCATTATCATTATTATTGTTATAGCTTACTTTCTGTTGATGTATTAGTGCTGATATGGTTGTATTATTTCTGTGTTTATACCATCATTGCTGGTGCTTTGCTCTAGTGCGTGCAACTATGTATCTGTATGTACACACACAGAGATAGTACATGTATAAACAACCCATTAAAAAATGTTGTCTAACCACATGCCAATCTCATTAGGACCCTTTATATGCTTCGATGTTTTGGCCATTCTTGTTTTAAGTATGTCACTCTACGTCTTGTGCATATTTTAGTCTCTGAATTGGTACTTGAAGCAGCTCAATCGTTATTTCGGGTGCACGTCCGCCCCTGTTGTGAGAAGATCTGATGAGATGCGGTGTTTATTGAAGTATTTTCTCATGAGAAGATATATTTTCTGCTTACAACAAATCACCATTAGTATGCGCCATGGGCAGTAATTGTAGTAATTACGCATGGTGTTGGTTTTCCCTTTCATTGCCCATTTCTTCTTCACTCGCAGCTTCTGTGATATAATATTGTCAATTGCTGCAGATGATCATTTATTAGTTGCATCATCTCTCCCACTAACAACTTCCCTACAGCATCTCATTAAAGGAATATTTGGTATTTTCTTCAGTGGCAGACCAATTACCTAATCCATTGGGTTTAATTGTAAAGTAATATTTTCTCTGTAGTAATATATGATCTGGAACGCAACCCAACGTTTTTGGATCTTGACCCTTGTACCTTTTACTGCTAAATCATTGTAGTTGTGGATTTGTATAGTACTGATGTGATGACCGACCAACCTGTTATAAATTCTCTCGAATCCTACCTGACCCCATACCATGGCCACGATCACATTATACCTACTCCAAATCCAATTTCCCCATTCATTACCTAACTCTATCTTTATTGTATTTATATCTTGCATACCGATAGGTCACCTCTTCTCATTGCCTCCCTTGGAATACTTGCATATGCATTTACTGTCTTGATCTACTTGCCGTTTTATGGTATATCATTTTTAATTACCAGGTTTGCCCCTCTTGAGTCCATGCCCCTAAAAACACTGCTTACCCCACCGAAAATACTTGTAACTCTTACCCTATACCAAATCACCTCTTGCTGGTTCTTCTCTATTTTTCTCACGAACGTGGCACCACCAGTGGAGGTGCATGGTTGGCACTTTTAGTGTCATTATACGTCCTTGCACGTTATGTTACTAGACTTATTGTCTTTCCAGGGTGGGTAGTAGGCCAATTTGGTTTGGTTCCTAGCCTTTCCAGTTTGGCTAGAAAGGCACTTTTAATGAATAGCATTTCACAGGTCCTCATGCTTCTTGAAGCGAAACATGGAGAAGGTATGAAATGAAGCAGTAGCACTTGTGGTGTTTGTAAGCTGGCAGATACCCAACATAGTTCTTTGCTCTCAAACACTAGCATAACTGATGATTAGTCTGATCTGACTAATAGTGGCATTAGTGCTATTTCCACACCATTGCTCTGATACTGACATCTCGCTTTTTTTGCATACCCATTAGGCGTATGCCGTGAATGTTCGAGATCGCCTTATAATATTCAGCGAGAACATTCTTCTTCTTGCACAACTGGCAAGGGCAAACGAGCACAAAATCCAAGAAGATAGAATTGCATTTTTGAATGTTTACATGGTGAGGAGAGTATTTTATCATGATTTCATTCGGGAACAGTAGAGTCTCTGTTAGATTGTTGTGCTGCTTGATGAAGGCCAGACCTGAGTATAATACCTTGAGATGGTTAATGTTTTGTTTAGATATAGGTTGGATCAGATCACATAGGGTTAGCACAACTGGCAAGGCCTGCATATGTGGTTGTGGATAGATTCCAAGGGGCTGTTAAACCCTAAATTTCTTTTTCTATGAAGGTCGTCCAACGTGCATTGCACCCACTGGGTCCTATAGCCCCCCTTTTGGCAGCATTAAAAGACCTGGTATGTATGTTTTGCTTGTGCCCAGTCCCATGAGATATTTCAAATTTAATGAAAATTCCTGCATTGGTCTGCATAAACTCCCCCCGCACTTCTAACCTCATGCACTTTAGAACTTTAATCTTGTATATCAATACCCTAGTACCTGGTTAGTGGCTTCTGCCCTAACTTTGATCCTAAATCTTACCTCAGGTAGCGTGTAGGGTACAGGAGGGAGGCAAAACATGTGACCATCAACTCAATGTCACAGATGAAGGTATGCGGTGACGCATTGCGAGCGGTGGCAAGATTATGAAATTTCTTTGAATTGAACATTATGCATCGCTTTGACACAACTTTGTGCTTTGTTACACTTTGCAAATTAGCTTTTTCTGCTGCCTTGGGCATCTTGAATGCTCTTGAAAATGTACATACTGTTACATGTGGAGCTCATAGTTACCTTGAAGGTATGTTAAACCATTTTACACCTCATCATATGTATGTACATTGAATTAGTGGCAGGACTGCTGTGTCACCGTATTTTCTGGTTTGAAGTAATTTAGCTGTCACTGCACATACACACGCTTTGCGTACTTACAATGGTGTCAACCCATTTTATCCTGTAACTTGATGCCACAGGCATTTATGAGGCTGCAGCTGGTCTGTCATCAGTTAACTTTTGGGAGGCAAGTAGTGTATTAGCTCTACCCCATGGCACTAGCATGTAGTATTTGAGGATTGGATTGGATGTCAGATCTTTGTTGTACACCCTAATCATCAAATCAAATCCCTGTTGGGGCCTTCTGATAACCTGCTGGAAGCCCAATAAATATACAGTCCCTAATCTGAAGTACTTCTTCCCAAAAGGCGAGAGAAAGACTGGAGAGATCAGAAGAACACAAGATGCTTTCTGAGCTCATTGCAGCATGTCTTGATATACAGGTATGCGGTGTGGAGGGTTAAGGATTAGGCCTGCAGTGGGGGATTGGGAGTGAGTGTTGTTGCCTTCCGCAATGGAGCAGAATTAAGGCTATTATTAGCAAGAGTGGGAGTGAGAGAGCTCAGGTTGAGTTATGCCAACATATGCATGCAATCTTCTGTTAAATGTGTGTTTCACCATGGGGCCGGGCGACGATGGTTTTGAACGGAAGTAATATAATGTCTGTTAGTTACAGAGCCCTGAAGGAACTTCGCGAAGTGCCAGAGTTTGATGGGTCGCTCCTTAGCTAGTTTCGTGAGTAACACTTTTTTTTATTGTTACACAGGCAGTGGTAAAGTCATCATTCGAATCTCGTTCCGTGCCACTACCCAACGTGTCAGAGATGGGAGAAATCAGTTATCCTCTAACTGAACCAAAATCAGAGAGTGCCATTGAGAAATTTAAGTGAGTCCGCCTGCCCTATATTTCTAGATACTACTAATTTATTCATTTTACTATTGGTTCGTTCATTCCTAGCCTACAACTAGGACGCAACAACTGAATGTAGTAATCGTACCATGTAGGGGCAAAACAAGTTTACCAACCAGTCTATTCATGAGACAGACCCAACTATGTTTTAGCCCCCTATCATGGGTAATTTTGCTTAAGCCGCCTTATCATCTTCTATGGCCCACTTCCTAGGTCATTGTTGAGAGCCTTCAAGCCTTGCAATACGCCTGCAGGGTTGGATTTGATGCGGTTTGAGGTTCTTTGATTCACAATTGTTATATTTATAGATCAGTGTGCTGATCCTATCCCAACCCTTCTGTACCCCAGACGACACGCTGGTGTGGCGGAGAGCAGGTGATGATATATATATATATATATATGCCGATTATCAAAAAAAGAACAAACTTGGATTCAAACTAACCCCAGAATTATGATTTTCACCACATTTTTTATGCGTCCAGGTGTGGATCCCTGTTAAGGATGCTACGCTTGACTGCTGTTATGTTCCTTCCACGAGCAAGGATGGGCGATGCTGTGTGCTCTGTGGCCCCAATGCTGGCCTATGGGAAACACACGCGTTAACGGTGCAGGTTGGATTGGATAGCAGGCCATGGTAGAGAGGCAGAGTTTTAAATAAGAGATAGATGCATTTACATGCCATTTAGGAACCGTGTAGTAGTCCTATTGGGTAATGATCCATTCTTGGATTGGATTGAGGTCATGCGGGCGAGTAGTACTGGGTTTGCTGCATGAGAGGATGGCAGTAGAGGCCAGAGTTTGTATCTTTGGCATATTCTGACACATGCTTCTTTTTTTGCGACAGGCTAGGATTGACTGGATAACCTACTATAAATCCATTGGGTGTAGTGTCATGGTACTCAACTATAGAGGGTACGGGCGGAGCACAGGCAAGTACTGAGAGATGGATTTCACCACTAACTGTATCCTGGATATTGCAACCCTGAGTTGGAATTGATGCCTAGAGCTGCCATGGAGACGCCAAGCCTGAACTTCACATATTAATGATGTTTTCGTTGATGGCAGGTACACCCAACCCAACAAACCTCTCAAGAGATGTTGGGCAGGTCGTGCAGTGGCTCAAGAACGAGACGGTACAATGAATTGCACGGTAGTTGATGAATGGATATGCACAGTAGTTATTAATACTACTTCATATTGGACCCCTGTGTTTACGTTAAGGGTGCTAGTCGGATCCTTATTCACGGGGAGAGTATTGGAGGAATGGTAGCAGCTGGTGCAGCCCGAAGGTCATCAGTGCCTCTAGAAATTCTTGCGTATTGTAACCGCCGAACAATATGTTGGAAATGGTGGTGCATACCATTTGATAACACATTATTCCCGAGCACCGCCTTACCTCTTATTAATCTGTTATCGAGGGGCTGAACACGCTGACTATACTGATTCATGCCAACTCTGACCTCAACAACAAATGACTCTGCTAACCCTAACCCCTTATGTGCTACTGCTGTTAGTTATTGTGATGTTGATACGATGATTATAGATCGATCATTTGGCAGCCTTAGGTAAGAATATAGATGAGGAGGGACGTATAATTGGATCGTTGCATGATGTTTCGTATTATTATACTGTCTAGGTGGTGTAGTTTGTGGTTCTGCAGCACTGTGCCATGCCCCTTTGCCTGTGGAGTTGATGCACGATGCCACAGCCGCCAGTTTAAAACCTTGTATGAATCCCCTGCTAACAGCCCTCCTCATGTTGTTGGCCGCGCCCTTACTGGTAACTCAACTGCAGAGCTGCAGCACAGAGACTTTTGGGGTCTTGGGTAGGCCCAGTGTTCACCATGTGAGCCTCCTTAAATCCTCTCAATGTCTTCTATTTGCCATTTCCAAAAATCGCAACATTCATATTCCACCACTCCTGTTTTAGTTTGGCGATGTGGCACACAGATACAGCAGAAGATTACATATCAGGTGAGTTTATTGTGCGGCATTTGCAAGGGGAGGAGAGCTGTGCTGCCTTTAACAACCTGTTATGAAAACGGCTGCAGCACTCAATTTTCAACATTCCCATCACTTTTCTGTTGCTGCAAATATGATAGACAAGACATGTAACATCCGTCTTGTCTTGTTTGTTCAGCCCTTTCTAGGACAAAAATAATAGCGAATGACCCAGATGATGGAATGATTCCGAATACTGCTTCCACTCAGGTAGAGAGTGGACCCCAAGAGTAGTAGTCAGTAAGTGGGGGGAGTTAGGGTTAGGGTCTTATTTGCACAATGATATCAGATTCGTCGATGAAGGAATATCATGATGTTTTTCCGCATCCATTTTGTTGATATATCTGACACTGTGCTGTGTAGGTGGCAGTGGCTTTACGAGTGGAGTTGGGTGTAAATGACTACACTCCCAAGTATCCTCCTAAGCGGTAGTACTACCTCTGTAACATTTATTTTTGTATTGACTCTGACTCTGTGCCTTATCATATTTTCCTATCCATGCTGTTCCCAACATGAGCGACTTATTGTATTTATTCCTTCCCTTTTTCTCAGATATGCCATAGCAGACTACCTGGGAGTGCCTCCGCCTTCCATGATTGATGACAATAGTAGTGGGCAAGTTTAAAGGGCACCACTACACTGTTTCTGCTCTTCAATTCTCCTAAGCAAGCATGCGATGGGTTCGAACTAATGTTGTGATTTTTTTAGAGGTGTATGTAGGACAACGGGAGGCTACGCTTACACCACTCCACAGGAGGATAAACTGACAGAGAGCCTGATATGTAAGAGGCAGGCATATCAAATTAGGATAAGGGAGTAGTAGCAGCAGCTCTTCGTGAACATTTTTCCTCTGTGTAGTAAGCATTGGTCTTTGGTAGAGCCGAGCAAGTGTTTTCATTTTAACTAATAGCTTCAGCAACCCACACGCTTTGGAAGCTGTAGTGAGTGAGTGGGTGGGTTGAATCCAGAATCTTGTTATTAGTGGTGGTAGAGGGCGAGAGAGTCTTGTGTCTACTATCACGTGTAACACTTGTGCATGTTCCAATCTTATCCTCACTACTCTTTGCCAAACCTGCCTGTAACTAACCTGAACCTGACTGACCCCTAGTGCATTGGGCATTTAGCCTACGTTATGTTGCCCTTCACTCATCCAGCAGCCAATCAAGGCCCCCCTTCAAGAGGTATTGAGCATGCCCGATTTTTTTCAGCGTACAGACTTGACTCTGACCCTTTTTTAAAGAGATGTAGTCATTTCACAAGCAAGCCGCCTCACTTTATTCATCAGCAGCTTTAGCGCACAATAGTAACTATAGAAGAAGATGGATAAGAAAGTGGCAGTGGCTGGGTGACACCGATTTGTGCTACCATCCTTCTATTGTTTAACCGGACCCCTCATTTTGTTTTTATTTTAGGAACCGAACAAATGACCATCATCTTCACACTCTCCATTCCTCCATGCAATACGACGATATTGAAATGGTCCCAAGTTCAACTGGCGACGACACCACTGGAGATGATTTGACTGATACGACATGTAATGAAGCTACTACTAGAGATACCAAATATTTATTAAGCTCCAACTCTGCTGCTACCGAGGGGGTTGGCGGTTTAGATAACGATGCCTGTGTGCCTGATACTGATGGTATTCATCAACTGCAACCGCATGCTTCCACTTCCATCAACGTTTCAACGTTGGAAAGGAAATTATGGCAAATTCTGATGCGTATTGAAGGCCTGAATGTGGGAAATATCTTATCTCTTATCATCCTGAACATTTAGTCTTTGGCCCTGCTCTTTACTGCGCTTCCATTGACTGTCACCTGTCGTCACCCGCACCCATCCTATCTTTAACTTTAACCCCATTTATTTGTAATCTGCCTGGCAGAACCAGCAGTACATGAATGCTCTTGGTCCCATCTTATGTTTTTTATAGCCCTAACCCTTCTATTTTGACCTCAATTGATACGGTGTGGCATATCCGACCCCATCGTTCGCCTTACCCTTTCCTTTAGGTTTGCGTCAATCTTGGGCTTGACAATATCCGAGCATGGATAGTTAGCGCAGCTGTTTGGGGGAGTCGAAAGACGCAACTTGTTTTTCCAAGGAAAGAAGGAAGTAATCAATCTGGACGAATGAGGGCGGTGGACGGTGGTTTGCTATCCATTGAAGAAGCTGTGGAAATGGTATTATGTAGTAACAGTTCTACTCTCTGCAATGACTACTATATTCTATAGATACCCCTATCCCCTTACTACTACATGGCTTCCTTACCATGCTTTTCCTCAACCTCGAACTTAATATTGATGCTGTAAACTGTATGAAAATATATATAATTGATGGATTCTAAATTTTCAGGTTCGGCCCCTGAGATCTCATCCTTGTCGCTCAGAAGGGCAGGAGGGGGGAGATCACATTGTAAGATGATATAACCCAGTCGTCCAGCTATAGTTGAGTTGGCAGGATTGGGGCGACGGTTGTGTATCATCGAGAGGCATCTCGCGTTGCCAATGCGGATCTTGTAATTAGTAACTTGTGCAGCAGTGTTTGGGGTTTTCTGACACATGCATTGTATCTATCTGTATTAAGGGTGCATGCCTGGATATGCTGGACTATCTGGCAAAAAGGAGCAGAGTACAAGCAAGATCAAGGTAGTACCGTTGTTTTCATTAGGATTAATGGAGCCAACAATTCACCATCTGTTTTGGTATTATAGAGTTGTTGGACTTGAGGTGGTGCATTGCTTTATGTGCTCAGACAGATCATCTATCTAGTTATTACCCTTCTTTTGGATTGGATACTTGTGAGACCTGAACTGTTACATGTACTTGTTTCTGGTGATCCATCTTTCGTTGAAGACTTACCAGCCAGGCTCCCCAGGAGTATTGAGAGAGAAGGATGCGGCGGAGGAAGTGGGGGGGGTATTGGTACGCTACTTTCCCTCCATTGCGGTCACAATGCAGAATACTCCCCCTATGAAAGACTGAAGCTAACAGAAGTGAGAAGAGTATGCTGGATTGCCACCAATGTGGCAATGGATGGTTTGTGGAGTTTCTTTCTCAGCAGATAATTTTACGGTTTCTGATTTCTATCTATCAATTGATGCTAACGCCATCGACACACACAACAACATTCACAGGTGCTTTCACCCGTTGGATGGGTGGACAGTACTGCTTTGCAGATGTACCAGAATGCATGCTTTCATTCTTCGGTAGTGTAGTAACTTCCTGGAAAGTTCTCATTTTTTTCAGGAATATTTGCAGCCATAGCAGCGTACTACTACCGCTGCTCCTTTCTCTTAACATTAGCAGAAGTCTTTCAATTGCGAATAGATGGATATTGGCTCTTATGCGTAATTGAATACCAGCAGCACATCAGCGATGACTTGGACTGCTCTCTCCAAGACTGCTGCCTTCTTCAGACCAGCATTATCTACTCGTTGATATATCAACATCAAAGCGAAACAGGTTTACCACCACCACAAAAGTGGTCATTTGTTTATTTTTGTACTTTTCATACAAATATACATTACAATTAGAGCCAGGCACTTCGAGTTTTTACTTAGTCGCCACACAATACTACTTCAAAGACCCATCTGCTGGACTGAATTAGTTGCTGCATTACACCCAAAACAGGAAACGGGCAAGCAACCCAACCCTATAATGCTCCACTCCATCAATTTGCAACTCAAAAGACGAAAGGAATTAGTTCAACTTAAAAAAATTGATAAACTACACAAAGCACCTGCAAGGCGAGGCGAGCAATTTCTATTTATCCTAGGGTTGGTTTTCGTTATTT
>PJEL010005430.1_pt1 | contig 10299 bp, 8 predicted proteins | sample 1853271 | NCBI WGS metagenome assembly PJEL01 (sample SAMN08108733, study PRJNA415343) | Invertebrate metagenome, whole genome shotgun sequencing project. | host: Globobulimina | place: Sweden: Gullmar Fjord | collected 2015-08 | reverse complement strand
TTGCTGGCGGCCGCTTCGTATATTGATCTGGAAAACCGCGCTGGGCCTATTGCTGGCACTCATTACTACTTACGCCATCAGGCACGTTTAAATGACTCTAGCATTAGCTATTTTTTGGCCAATAAACAGGATGTTCAAGCCATTGCCTTTAGAGGAACTTCAAATATTAATGAGGTATTAATTGATTTAGATGTCTCGTTAAGCGCTGATGCAGAGTTAGGCATTTTATTGCATAAAGGTTTTTCATACGCTGCGCGGGCCGCTTTTCTTCAATTAAAACCTCATTTAGATAAAACCATTCCGATTATTATTACAGGGCATAGCTTAGGGGGTGCCATTGCTCAAATTGTGGCTTTGCATCTTCAGCGAGATGGATTTGTTGTTCAGCAGGTGATTACCTTCGGTCAGCCTAAAGTGACGAATGTTGCGGGCTCTGAAATGTTTGACAGCCTGCCATTATTACGCGTTGTGACGGTGAAAGATATTGTGCCTTTGGTGCCTCCCATCAGTCCTTTGCAAATACGAGATCTTGATATTTATTGGCACAGCGGTGAAGAACTGATTCTATTGGCTGGGCCCAACTATTCAATAATAAGTGGCTTTAAAAGTATGCTAAGGGCAACGTCATTTGCCAAAACAATGCTTGATGAAAGCAATCTAGATGCGCACATGATGACAACGTATTTGAACTTGATTGAGCAGAAATTACCGCGGTCAAAACAGGTGGTTTATAAGTCGGGTATTAATGTCTTCGGTCTCAGTTTTGATTGATCTGAAGTGAAATGTTTTTTCTAATGTCGCGAAATTTAATCCCGAATTTTAAAAAGCACCGTTGAATAATCTTATTGATTGCATCGGTCTCTTCAGCTGAAAGTGTATTGTTAGCGCAGGGCTCTTGGGCTAGGGTAGCGTTCATATTTAAGCTATTGGGAAAGTTACTCCAGTCAACGCTGTAATCAATACGTTGAAGGCCGTCAACTTCCAGGGTGGCTAACTGGATGGCTTTGCGGACATTTATATTGAGTTTTAACGTGGCCTTGCTGTATTTCATTAACTGATTTTCGTCATGGCTGAATTTTGCAGCGTTGACTGATTCATTCAACTACTGATAAGTACGTATCATAGGACTCTTTGGCCTAGGATAAAAGCTGATATACTGTCTACATAAAAATTAATAGGAAAGCAGGATGCACTCTGTTGAAGCGGCAAAGCTTGTATGTATCGGTGGTGGGCATGGGTTAGGTAGGTTATTAGCTTCGTTGAAAGAGGCTGGTCCAAATTTAGCCGGTATTGTTGCGACCACGGATGATGGTGGTTCTACGGGTCGTTTAAGAGAAGAAGCAGAAACAATTGCTTGGGGTGATTTACGAAATTGTTTAACACAAATGTGCTCAGCTCCTACGGTTGGAAAACTCTTGTTTGATTATCGCTTTCAAACGCAAGGGGATTTGAATGGCCATAACTTGGGAAACCTTGTTTTATTTGCGTTAGAACAATTATCGATAAGACCAACCGATGCTATTCAGGTTATGCGTGATATGTTGCGCATTGATAGTCATCTTTTTCCTATGTCTGATACGCCAACAACCTTGATGGCTAAAACCGTTAAAACCCCGCAGGGTGGTGGTAATGTTTTGGTCGGTGAAATCGTCATTGATGATAGTGACGAAGAGATTGAATACTTATACCTTGATCCTGAAGTTAATGCTGAGGCTGAGGTTATTCACTCAATTATGTCGGCGGATGCGATCATTTTAAGTGCCGGCAGTTTTATGACCAGTATCATGCCAAGTTTGCTGGTGGCCAATATTGTTAAAGCAATTAATGAGGCATCTGCGCCGTTGATCTTGGTCGTCAATCTTCGGCAGGAAGTATTGGCGGGAAAAGCCTTAACGTTTGCAAAACAGTTAGAGTTATTTAAAGCGGCGGGTATTCGAAAGTTGGATCATATTTTATGGCCGACTTGTCGAGTACAAGAGCCAGGTTTAGAAAATGAACGTGGTGTAATTGTCTGCGATATGGGGCCAGAGGGCAGTGCGTTGCACGATTCTGACAAACTGAAGAATCACATATTGGAACTGATTTGATATTCTATTGCGGTGATCACATTAAGCAGGCTATGAAACCATAGTCTGCTTAATGTATTGGCTAAATTAACTGAAAAATTAAAGAGCCATGTCTTTTAGTTTTTTCAGTGGTAATACTTTGATCTTAGTGCTGGCAGGCTTCGCCGCAACGTCCATCAACTCACCAGGCTTGAATGGGTTAGGAACATTTTTACGTGCTTTTTGAGCAGGTTTTTTAACGGTTTTAATTTTCAATAAACCCGGTAGCGTAAATTCGCCAACCGCGCGCTTTTTAACGTGGCGTTCAATGATATCGCCTAATTCGTCAAGAACACTGGATACATCTTTCTTACTTAATTCTGTTTTTTCAACCAATTCATTGATTAGCTGAGTTTTAGTGAATTTTTCTTTAACAGCAGTCAATTTTTTAACCGGAGCGGCAGCCACTACTTTTTTAGCGGGAGCTTTTTTTGCAACGGGTTTTTTCTTAGCAGCCATGTTATTTCCTTTCATGGTAAATTTAAATTTAATAAGCAATTGATAAATAAAGGTACGGATGTCGCTTGTACCTTGCTTACTGAGTGTATTTTTAAAGCAAAAAAATAGGGTCTGCAAGTAAAAAACCCTATTTTTATAGTGTTTTTATCAAATTTTGTTAAAAAGGTCGTTTTATTTAGCAAATTTAAGCAAATAGGCAAATATGTTTGTGTATTTCTCGGGGAATAAGCGCTGAATACGATCCATGAATTTGGCATCTTGACCAATTAAAATCCGACGTTTATTTTTCTGCAGTCCCTTTAAGATTGTTTGGGCAGCTTGGGTAGGGGTTGTTCTGGCCAGTTTATTGAATTCTTCAATCTGCTGAGCATGAGACTGCTCGCCAATCATTGATGTGTGTATACGGCCATTGACGACGATGTTGGTTTTAATGCCGCCAGGATGGACGCAGCCAACATAAAGATTGCTGTCCTTGACTTCTTGGCGCAGTGATTCGGTAAACCCTCTCACTGCAAATTTTGCGGCGTTGTATTGAGATTGGGTTGGCAAAGCGATGATGCCAAAAATACTGGAGATGTTAATAATGGCTGCTTCAGGTCGAGTTAGCATGTGGGGCAGAAAGCTTTTTGTGCCATAAACAACGCCCCAGAAGTTGATGTTCATCATCCATTCGAAATCCTCGTAGCTGCAATTTTCTACGGTTTGAGCAAGTGCGACACCGGCATTGTTTAGGAGTATATCAATGCCGCCAAACTCACTGATCATATCGCTGGCGTATTGCTCAAACGCTTGGCGATCCGAAACATCTAGCAGGGTTAATACAACTTTTGAACTTCCTTGAAGGCTTATTTTTGTTTCTTCTAGGCCTGCCATGTTCACATCTGATAGAGCAAGTTGAGCGCCTTCTAGACTAAGTTGCTGCGCCAAGGCTCGGCCTATGCCAGAACCTGCGCCCGTGATAACGGCCACCTTGTTTGTAAATGATTTCATATGCGCCCCTTTAAAATGGTCTTTTCACGATTATTATTTTTAGAAAATGAAGTTTATTGTGTGAAAAACATTCAATTGCTATTGGTGGTAAGTCAGATTACCTGAGTTCAAGTAGGCAACAAGGTGCAATTCTGCCGTAAAGTCGACTTTATTTTATTAAAGTCATACAAACTTTGTTATCAGGTGTCGGCAATCGTGTGAAAATCGGTATAATGCTCGGCTTTATATATTTTGTATCCATCTATCTCTTTTTAATGAATAGGATTAAGTAATGCGCACTCACTATTGTGGTGATATCAACGAAACTTTGATTGACGATACCGTCACTTTTTGTGGCTGGGTTCACCGCCGCCGTGACCACGGTGGGGTAATTTTCTTAGACGTACGTGATCGTGAAGGTCTAGTACAGGTAGTTTTTGATCCAGATACTGTTGACGCTTTCAACGTAGCTGACAGTGTTCGCTCTGAATTTGTTGTTCAGATCGTTGGTCGTGTACGTGGCCGTCCTGAAGGTGCTACGAACGATAATATGCGCACGGGTAAAATTGAAATCTTGGGTAAAGAGATTACGGTTTTAAACAAAGCGCAGACGCCTCCATTCCCATTGGATGGTTATACCGATGTAGGCGAAGATATTCGTCTTAAGTATCGTTATATGGATATGCGTCGTCCTGAGATGCAAGAAAAAATGCGTTTCCGTTCGAAGGTAAGTTCAAACTTGCGTCGTTATTTAGAAGAAAACGGTTTTCTAGATATCGAAACGCCCATTTTGACGCGCGCGACACCAGAAGGTGCGCGTGACTATTTAGTTCCTTCGCGTACGCATGAGCATAGCTTCTTTGCATTGCCACAGTCGCCACAGTTGTTTAAGCAGTTGTTGATGGTTGCTGGTTTTGATCGTTACTACCAGATTGCTAAATGTTTCCGTGATGAAGATTTACGCGCCGACCGTCAGCCTGAATTTACTCAGATTGATATCGAAGCGTCTTTCATCGACGAAGAAGAAATTATGAACCTAACTCAGGGCATGATTACTGAGTTGTTCGAAAAAGAATTGAATGTGAAGTTGGGTGAATTCCCACGCATGCCATATTCTGAAGCGATGTCTAAGTACGGCAGCGATAAGCCAGACTTGCGTATTCCACTTCAGTTAGTCGACGTTGCTGAATTCTTGCAAGATATTGAGTTCAAAGTATTCGCGGCGCCTGCTAAAGATCCTAAAGGTCGCGTTGCGGCTTTACGTGTTCCTGGCGGTGCTGAAATCAGCCGTAAGCAGATCGATGCGTATACTAAGTACGTGAGCATTTATGGTGCTAAGGGTTTGGCTTGGATTAAAGTTAATGAGATTGAGAAGGGTGTAGAAGGTTTACAGTCTCCAATCATTAAGTTTATTGGCGATGATAATACGATGGCCATCATGGAGAAGTTGGGCGCTGAAAACGGCGACATCATCTTCTTTGGTGCTGATAAAGAAATGATCGTGAACGAAGCGCTGGGTGCGTTACGTTGTAAGATCGGTGAAGACTTGAATTTATATACGTGCGAATGGGCACCTATGTGGGTTGTTGATTTCCCAATGTTTGAAGAAACTAAGGATGGTGGCATTACTGCAATTCACCACCCATTCACGGCGCCTTCGTGTAGCCCTGAAGAGTTGAAAGCGAACCCTCTAACAGCTCTGTCTCGTGCCTACGATATGGTATTGAACGGTTGTGAGTTAGGCGGTGGTTCTATCCGTATTCACGATCAGTCTATGCAAGAAACGGTATTCGAAATTTTGGGTATTAGCCCAGAAGAGCAAGAAGAGAAGTTTGGCTTCTTGTTAGACGCATTGAAGTTCGGTGCGCCACCTCATGGTGGTTTGGCATTCGGTTTGGATCGTTTAGTGATGTTGCTAACCGGTTCTACTTCTATTCGTGAAGTAATCGCGTTCCCTAAAACGCAATCGGCTGCGTGTGCCATGACTCAAGCGCCAGGTGTTGTGGGTAATGCTCAGCTGCGTGAGTTGAACATTAAATTGCGTGAAAAGCCGAAAGCTGAATAAGTTTTAGTGTTTTTTTATTCAACAAATAAAGCCAGCTTGCTGGCTTTATTTGTTTTTAGAGTTTAATTAATCGTTAAAAAGATTTATTAGTGAGTGTTTGTATAGCAAATATGGAAGTATTCACGCCGTTTTGCGGCATAAACACTGAGTCATAAATCGTAAACTTAAATTTAGAGTTTTAGATAGGGACTAATTATGGAAGTGCGTAAGTTAACAGCTGAAGAATTTGCAGCAACTAAAATTGGTAAGCCTGAAAAGATCGAAGCGGGTGAGCCGTTATTTGATTTTTGGGCCTATGTGGAAGCTATCCCCGCTGAAGATTTTGGTACGTACGACTGCACGGCAGGCGTCGTCGGGCATGTGTATCGTATGGAAGATAAATACGAGCATGTATTAATACAATCTCAGTACGCCGAAATCGCTATGGTATTGGTATTGGATTTAGCCAAAAAAGAAGTCTATGGCCATTATCTACTAGATATTCGTCCACGCGGGAATCCTGTTATTTAATGAATACTCTTGCATTCTCAATCGAAAATTACGCGCTTGTTACTTATTGGTTAGGCATGGCCGCAGTTGCCGCAATGGCGGGGGCTTCGGTAGTTGAATCGGGGGCTAAGCAGTTTGATTTATTTGGCGTGATTGTGATTGCGCTGGCGGCGTCATTAGGGGGTGGCTCTTTGCGAGATATGCTACTTGATCGCCCAGTATTTTGGATTGCCGATGAACTGTATTTATTAATCGCTATTATGGCTGCCGTGAGTGTTTTCTTTCTTGCGCGTTGGCTAGTCATGCCTGTGCGAGCATTTTTGATTTTAGATGCTATTGGCTTGGCTCTTTTCAGTATTATGGGAACCCATGCGGCATTAGTATTGGGCACATCGTGGCTGGTGGCAAGCTTTACGGGTGTTATCACGGGTGTGATGGGCGGCGTTTTTCGAGACGTTCTGTGTAATGAAGACCCTTGGGTATTTCGCAGTCCTTTGTTTGCCACCGCATCTTGGTTAGGGTGCTGGTTATATATTTTAATGGTTGAATATAATGTCGGTGAGCTGGCAGCAAATTTAATTGCCAGTAGCAGCATCTTATTAATTCGCCTATATGCATTACGTAAAGGCGTGAACTTGCCTCGCTTCAGAGAAAAAATTAAACGACTTTGATATTAACCGCTTTAATTGCGTCGTTTAATTTCTTGTTTTCGTGAATGTGAGATTAACTTCTGTGATTATTACTTCAGTATCAGCTCGGCTTATTATTGAAGTAATAAGCGATGAAGTCATCGCGCTTAATGGGCATGCTAAAATAAGCTCCCTGAAATTGATCGCAGCCTAGTTGCGTAAGCTGTTCGAATTGTGCTTCATTCTCGACCCATTCGGCGACTAATTTTCCATCTATAGAAACTGTTAGCGATGTTAGGCTGCGAATGACTTCTTTAATGATGTTGCTATTCAAAACGTCTTTAACAATGCAGCCATCTAATTTTATTGTATTTACTTTAAATGAACTTAGGTATTTTAAAGAAGTATATCCCATACCAAAATCATCAACAGCAATTGAAATACCTTTGTTAGACAGCATCGAAATGCCTTCAATGATGTTATCGCTTAGTTGAAGGCGCTGACTTTCGGTTATTTCTAATTCAATGTCATTAAACGGAATGCCGTACTGCTCTATTTTTGCGATAAAATTGTTGAAAAAGTCAGGTTGGGTTAGCTCAAGTGGAGATACATTAATTGCGATTTGAAGATGTTTGATTCCAGCACGGTTCATCAACTGCATGTCTTTCATGCAGCGTTCCTGTACCCAGCTTCCAATGGTATGAATGTAATCGTCTGTTTCTGCAATATTAATAAAAATGCAAGGTGGAATATTTCCCAGTTCAGGGTGTTGCCAACGAATCAGTGCCTCGCTGCCAGTTATGGTTTTCAATGTATTGACTTTGGCTTGATAGTGCATTGAAAAATATTCGTCCCCAAGTTGATTTTTCAGGTCGAACTGCAGTTTGTGGCAAAATTTTGCGAGGGGATTTTGCTGTTTAAGAAGTGTGTGAAAGTTAAGCTCTGGGTCGCACAAATCTTGAATCATTTTTTCAATAGTGTATTGCTGTTGACTATTAATCTTTGCTTCATATTTTTTAACAAACGGCCAGTAGATGGATGCAGCAATGAGTATTAAAACAAACTGAGTGGCAGCGCCTGCGATCCCCCCACTTAAATAACCAGAAATCAATACCGGAGTATTCCAAGAAGTTAAGCTCGGGTCTAAAGAAAGATAGCCCAGCTCTATAAGTGCTCGGGCGATATTATTGGTTATTAAGGGGGTGAGTATAAAAGGCAGAATTAAATAACGATTTAATACAATAGGGAGGCCAAATATTAATAATTCATTAATGTTGAACAAGCTTGGGATTGCTGCATAGCCGCCCAATTTTTTATGGAACGTATTCTTTGAAAATAATAAGCATATGATTAATCCAAGGGTGCTACCTGATCCACCTATATGTGCATAGGTATCAAAGAAGTGTCGTGAATATACTGCCGTGTTTGAAGTGCTATAAATAAGTTCAGGATTAATTTCGATTACGGCTGACGGGTGTATTCCTAAAAGCCAGACCATTTGATTAATAATAATGAACCCAATGCCTTGAATAACGCTAAGGCCAAGCTGTGAATCTACTTCTCCTATAAGGTGGGGAATTAAATAACTGAAAGCGTTATTGTTTGCCAGTGTCACCGAATAAAGTGTTAGTAGTAAAAAAGGGACTAGGATTGCTGGAAAGCAGGCGCGAATGGCTGTGTGTATCTCATTATCGACTTCAAATTGTAAAAAGCTAAAGCGTTGATATTTATTATTGTAAAATAAGACAACCAGCTCAGTACTAATAATGGCGGTTATAATGGCTTTCGCGATGCTTTCGACACCTAAGAAATCAAATGCATCGTTGCCATAATCTATGGCGATAATGCCAATAAAACAGACCATTGATATAATGGTATTAATAATTGATGAATAGTGCAGCTGGTAGTGTATTTTATAAAAACTATTAAGTTTGTAACTGACGCCAAGCGTTAAAATAAGCGCCATAACCGTGTAGCTAGATTGGTACAGCCAAGAAGCCAGTTGTAATAAGTTTTGCTGTTTCGCAATGCTGGATGATAACGGTGGAAGTTGTAAGATAGAGAGCGCTATTGAGCCTAGAATGATGACAGGCAAGATTAAAATAAAGCCTTGTTGTGCAGACGTTAGCCAGATTGATAATTTGTTTTTTACACATGTTGGCATAACGTTAGCGTAGTCTCTTGATATACAGAGTTAAAAAGGAGCGGTGAAGTGGTCGTAATGATTATTTATCAGCGCTATGTAAAGAGTTTAGTATAAATTTTCAGTGCAATTAAACGAAATTAAAATTGATTAGGTGAAGGAGAAAGGATGAAGAATGTTGTTATTACAGGGGCTAATCGAGGGATTGGTCTAGAGCTTGCGAAACATTACCGCAATTTAGATTATACCGTTATCGGTATTTGTCGAGAATCTTCAGAAGAGCTTGATGATCTTGCCGATATGGTCATCAGTGATATTGATGTGCGTTCAGAAGATTCCATTGCCATGGTGGCTGAAGTTTTAGCACAAACGTTAATAAGCTCTGATTCTGGTCAGAAGATTGATATCTTAATCAATAATGCCGGTATTTTTACCAATGAAACGCTTGAAGAGATGGATTTTGATAATATTCAGACTCAGATGGAAATCAATGCGATCGCGCCTTTGCGTATAACCCATGCTTTTCAAAGCATGCTGTGGGAAGACAGTAAGGTTGCGATGATTACCAGCCGTATGGGCTCTATTAGCGATAATGGCTCTGGTGCTTATTATGGTTACCGCGCGTCAAAGGCGGCATTAAATGCATTTTCTAAGTCTTTGGCAATTGATCTAAAACCCAAGGGTGTCGCTATCGCGTTATTGCATCCTGGCTTTGTGCAGACGCGCATGGTTGGTTTCAATGGTGATATCACGCCAGCGCAGGCAGCGAGTGGTTTAGCTGAGCGTATTGAGGAACTCACGCTGGCTACCAGTGGTGGTTTTTGGCATTCCAATGGCGAAGCTTTGCCTTGGTAGTAGAAATATTCGATAGCAGGGTCGTCGATGAGTGCGCTGCTATCGAATCTATTTATTAGGCTAGATGATTAGCCAGGGCGGCCATCGGGACGCGGTTTAATTAAAATAGGAAAGTAGTGAAATAGGAAGACGGTCATTGCCAGAATAACCAGAATTAACGTCGCCAAGTAGCCGATTATTGACGGCTGAATAATGCGGATCAGCGTTGCGATTTGAAGTGCAATAAAAGCCAGTGTTATGCCTTTTAGCGCTAATATGGGACGCCCAGTATGACCTAAGCCGACCCTTGCCATCATACTTACAATCATGGTTAATAGCCCACCTAGGGTGATTGCATGCAGCCAAGGCAAAGGCTGCTCAATAATGAAACTTAATGATAATAAAACATAGCCAATAATGATCCATGCAAACGCACAATAAAGAGACCAAAGCATGGGCTCAGTAGATACCCCTCGACGATAGAATAGGTACAAGCGGTAGCTTTGTGTGCCAGCCGCAATGAGTGCAATAAATGCGGTGATTACATGCAGCCAAAAATGCTGACCCAATAGGGTTGTGGTTAAAAAACTGGGTATCAGCAACCAG
>PJEL010005429.1_pt1 | contig 10299 bp, 7 predicted proteins | sample 1853271 | NCBI WGS metagenome assembly PJEL01 (sample SAMN08108733, study PRJNA415343) | Invertebrate metagenome, whole genome shotgun sequencing project. | host: Globobulimina | place: Sweden: Gullmar Fjord | collected 2015-08 | reverse complement strand
CGGGAAGGTCGGCATCGGAGTATCGAATCCGGGCCAGAAGCTCACCGTGGCAGGAATGGTTGAATCCACAACTGGCGGCTTCAAGCTCCCGGATGGGACCGTTGTGAATGACGCCGGTGATCTCGGTGGTGGCGGTGGCGGCATCAATTACCTGCAGGCAGGCTCTGGCGTTTCAGTAACGAATCCTTCGGGTCCTACCACCACCGTGTCCATCCAGTCCAGCGGCGTGACATCCGCGATGATCCAGGACAGTACGATCCAGGGAAGCGATATCAAGAGCAGTACGATCACTGGTTCGGATATCGCTATGGGAACGATCGAAAGCTCTGATATCAAGGACAATACGCTGACTGCCGCAGACATCGGATCCAGTGCGATAACTTCTTCCGAACTCGCCGCAAAAAGCGTTGGCAGTTCGGAATTGCAGCAGATGGGCGCCTCGTCGGGCGAGGTCCTCAAGTGGAGTGGTTCGACGTGGGTGCCCTCACCGGACTTGGTGGGAGACGGTGGCGGATCAATCACCAAGATCGAAGCGGGGGCTGGAATCGATGTTACCAACCCGAGCGGCCCGACGGTGAATATCTCTGTTGGCAGCAACGAGATCACTTCGGCCATGATTCAGAGCGGCACGATCCAGAGCAGTGACATCAAGACCGGTACCATCACGGGATCGGATATCGCCACAGGAACGATAGAAGGCTCTGACATCAAGGACGGCACCATCTCGTCGTCAGACATCGCCGACAACAGCATCGACAGCAACGACATCAAGAACGATACGATCACTGCTTCAGATATCGGATCGAACGCCGTGGGGCAATCCGAACTCAGTCAGATGGGTGCCTCGTCCGGAAAGGTGCTGAAGTGGAACGGCTCAGTGTGGGCCCCTGCAACCGATGAGACGGGCGGCGGCCAGACGTACTGGAGCAAATCGGGAAGCAACGTCTACTATAACGATGGCAACGTCGGTATTGGCACATCGAATCCGGATGAACGATTTCAGGTGGCTGGTAACGCGCGAGCAGTGAACGTCATTACAGAGAACGATGTCCTCGTTGGCGATGATGTCCATGTCAACGATGACATCTTTATGGACGGTGATCTGGAAATAGATGGCGATGAGATCTACATCTATGAGGAAGGCACCAGTCTTGAACGAGTGAAAATCTATCCATCATCTGCAGGCGCAGGCATTGTCAAGACAACCGGGACGACCGTGGGTGATACTCACACCAATACTCTCGTTACCTATATATCGGGCTACCCGGGCCACGGTGCCGTTGCCGTGTTCGATGGTTCCGGAGGCCAACAGGCAATGATGTACGTGAATAGCGCCGGAAACGGAATTGTTCAGGCGGACGAGAAGAACTTCAGGGTGAGCAATCCACTGCAGCCCGGAACTGACATCGTGTACTGCTGCATAGAAGGACCGGAGGCCGCAGCGTATATTCGCGGTACAGCTCAACTGATCGATGGTCGCTGCTTCGTGCCGTTTCCAGATCACTTCCAGGCGGTGGCCAACACGGACGGCATGACCGTTCAGTTGACACCTTGCTCCGTCGAATCACTGGGACTGGCGATCGTCGAGAAGCAAAGGGATGGCATGAGTATCGGAGAATTGATGAACGGTCGGGGCTCCTATGACTTCGACTACACAGTCATGGTAGTGCGGTCCGGACACGAGAACTATCAGGTTATTCGGTCCAGCAACCAGGATAGGCCTGCAGACCATGTGCTCACTGAGACCATGCAATCCTCCGAGATGACTGATTGACGTGGGACCTTTGAAGAAGCATCTCTAACAGAGGAGATATCAGAATGAATCGGCATATGACTTCATCGGTATTGACAACCGTGGCAACCGTCTGCATGCTCATTGCGATCCCACTTGGCGGGGCGCAAACGAAGAGCACCTCGGGCCAAGCCGGTCAGTTTCGGCTTCGCGGGCAGAAGCTGGATTCGGCGACCGCACGCGGCATGCATGCCGACGTATTCAGTCTTCACGGATCTGCGGCACCGCTCGCTCTTGACCACTACCTGACGACATCGGATGGCGACTTTGTCATGAGCGGTGTGGCCCATCTGTCGGCAAACGTGCCTTCGGATGTGAACCCAATGCGTCTATCACCCAGTCCGCCAAATGCCAGTACCGATGACAAACTGCTTTCACCAGACCTCAACGGTGACGGTGTGACCGACGCCCTGGATGCGATTGAGATTCTCAGCGTTTGGGGGACGAACGCCACAGAAGAAGAGGCCGCCGACCTTGATCACGACGGTTTCGTCGACTCAAACGATCTCCTTGAGTTCCTGTCAAGGTAGTTAAGGAAGAACATCAAGAACGGGCAATGATGCGGCGAGGTGACCGATTTGGGTTGCCTCGCCGCATGCCTTTCCGCAAAGGCAGGTCTGGAAGTGAGGTGCCTGGCTCCTTCAGGCCATCCGGTGAAGCTCATGGTCTGGGTTTTGTGGATCTTCGAATTCGCTGATCGCTCTGTGGCGCTGAATCCGGTTGCCGTGCTGGATCGGCAGTCTGGCGCGCCCGCAAGGTGCGGATGCTCCTGCACGGCGAGGTAGACGTGAGCCATCCCGCCAGAGCCGATGTGGCTCTTGATCGCGTAGTGGCCGATCTTCTTGGGCATCAGGGGCTTGGGATAATGCCGCTCAGTGTCCGCTTCTGCCTGGCCGGGCTCCATGAAGCCCGTCGAAGCCTCGTGGTGATGCTTCAGCAGCGACTCGACCTCCCGCCGAAGCTCAGCTTCAGCGCCGCATGCCTCATCCAGGAACGCATCTCGCTGGCCTTTCGCTTCAGGGCTTCCCGAAAAGCTGCTGGATTCGGTCCCATCTGTCATCCGCCATCGCCCGCCCCCTCCTTCGCGCTCGTGGTATCGCCACTCTTGAGCTGACGATGCAGCCACGCCCGCGCGAACCGCCACTCGTTGTCCACTGTCCTGGCCGACACTTCGAGGGCCGCAGCTGTCTCGTCGATGGTCAGCCCCGCGAAATACCGCAGCAGCACTATCTCTGCCTTGCGCTTATCACTCTTCTCCAGTTCATCCAGAGCCTCATCGATCGCAAGGAGCTCAGCCGGATCCTGATCAAAAGCCACCGCCGCCTCATCGATCGCAACACGTTGCCGGCCGCCACCCCGCTTGACCCGGCCTCGCCGTCTCGCCTCATCAATCCGGATCCGCCGCATCGCCCTGGCTGCCGCGGCGAAGAAATGCCGTCGATTTACCCACTGAACTTCCTCGTCCCCTACCAGCCGTAGGTAGGCCTCGTGAACCAGGGCGGTCGATTGCATGGTGTGGCCCGGTGATTCATGGCCCATCTGCTTATGGGCCATTCCACGCAGTTCCTCGTAGACCGCCGACCAGAGTTTGTCCTGAGCAGAAGCCTGCCCCGCGCTGACGGCCTCCAACAGTTGTGTTACTGGCTTTGGAGAAGATGTGCTCATGACGGCCCTCCCACAGAAAAAAGGGATATTGGCTGCGCTCATTGTACCAAGTTGACGCATGTATTCAGGCAGAGGGCAGGAGCAAGGGCACGATCGCCCTTTACTCAGTGTCCTCGGCGATTTCCTAACAGGCCGCGACCAAACAGCCATACGCCGAGCCCGTTCGGAACCGGAGGTTGGCTTCTGCAAGCAGCTAGGGATGGGGCCAGGCAGAAACCACGGTGCAAGCGAGGCTGCGACTGGTATCGCTGTCGGAGCGATCGGTTCGCAGATCGATTTGGAGGATTCCAGAAGATGCGTCAGGCGAAGCTGAAATGGGCGAATGTCGAGATGAAGAACGACAGGGTGTTCGTTACCTGCTCAAAGTGCGACCTTGTGGATGCGGAGCACATCGGGCATCTTCATGCACTATTGGTCAAAATCATGACACCAGAGGTTGGAACTGTCGAACTCGATCTCCGTCAAGCCGAAGGCGCCGACACGAAACTCGCAGCAGCCCTGGTGCTCGCCGCGCGTATGGCTAGGAAATGTGGCATCAAGCTCGTGATCCACACACCAGGCCACATCCAAAAAGTGATCGAGGTCTGCCGGCTCGAGGGGATCCTGACCGCATAAGCCGACTTGCTTCATGCTTCCGTATCTTCGGTCCACCATTCGAGACCCATCAACCATCCCCAAGGCAGCTCAGAAGCTAGCTATGGTGGGGCGACAGGGGTTGCGAACTGCATGCTTAGTGACGATACTTGCGATTCTGGAATGGAGGACTTCCAATGGCAGAAGAACGTTGGGACCGAGTCCAGAAGCTATTTGAAGAATCGCTGAAGCAATCACACCAAGAACGGGATGCATTCCTGGATCAGAAATGCAGCGGGGACGACGATCTGCGCAACGAGGTGGAATCGCTGCTTAGGCACCATTTTCAGGCATCGACCGGCTTCATGGAGCCGCAAGAGCGTTCTCCATGCGAAGTGGTCAAGAACCTTCCCCCACCAGCATCCGATCCACTCATCGGTGAACGCGTTGGTGCTTATCGCGTTAAAGGCTTCATAGGCTCAGGCGGTATGGCTCAGGTTTACCTGGCTCAACAGGATCAGCCACGCCGAACGGTGGCGTTAAAGGTGATGAAAAAAGCCATCACTTCGCGCTCGGCGCTAAGGCGATTCGCGTTTGAATCGCAGATACTGGGCCGTCTGCATCACGCCAATATTGCGCAAGTGTACGGGGCAGGCACCCACGATACAGATGAAGACAGCGTGCCATACTTCGCGATGGAGTATGTTCCCAATGCCAAACCAATCACCGAGTATGCACGGCATAAGGATCTGAACACTAGAGACCGGCTTGTACTATTCGCAAAGGTGTGCGATGCAGTCTATCACGGACACCAGAAAGGGATCATCCACCGAGATCTCAAGCCGGGAAACATACTCATTGATTCAAACGGCGAACCGAAGGTAATCGATTTTGGAGTTGCACGCTCCACCGACTCTGACATGGCGGTCACAACGGTGCAAACGGCCGTCGGCCAATTGATTGGCACCCTGCAGTACATGAGTCCCGAACAATGTGACGCCGATCCAGACGACCTGGACATTCGCAGTGACGTGTATTCGCTTGGGGTTGTTCTTTACGAGCTCCTCTGTGATCAGCTTCCTTATGATCTTGCAAAAGCGGCAGTCTACGAAGCCGCCAGGATCATTCGGGAAGAAACGCCTGCAAGACCAAGTACAATCAACAGAACGCTTCGAGGTGATGTCGAGACGATTGCCATGAAGGCCGTGGAGAAGGACCGGAATCGTCGGTATCAATCCGCAGGCGATCTGGCTCGCGATATTCTCCGCTACCTTCGCAATGAGCCGATCGATGCCCGGCCTCCAAGCCTTCCTTACCAAGTCCGAATGTTCGCGCGACGCAATAAGGCTGCTTTCGGTACATTGGTTGCCATCTTCGCAGTTCTTTCAGTTGGAATCGTCGCCGTAACGATTGCCTGGCGACAAACAGGCATCGCACGGGACGCCGCGAGTGCGCAGCGTGCTCAAGCTGAATTGGAACGCGATCGGGCTGATCGCATGTTTGCGCAGGGGCATCGGCTCGCCAAGGCAGCGATGGGCGAATTCTTCACTGAACTTGGTCTGGTCGATTTACCCGGCACGCTTCCGGCCAGGCAGCTCTTGGTCAACTATTCTCTTGAGTATCTGGAAGGAATTGAGGATCAGGCTGAAGACGACACATCCCTCAGAATCGATATTGCATGGGGGCATCGTCGAATAGCCGAGATGCTCGGCGGGGAACGGGGCCCGAATCTGAACCGTCTAGAAGAGGCCATTACCCATTTTGAAAAGGCCATAGCTATTCATGAGCGTGTGATGAGTGTCGCGCCGCATAACAGGGAGAATAACCACGGTCTGGCAACCGCTCACCTCTATTGGGCTGAGGTTCTTCAGAAACTCGACCGCCTCGATGAGGCCCTCCGACATTCTCGAGAGGCCGTGGCACTCAGCGAGGCCCTTCTGGCCGAGAAACCTGATGATGACAAGGCTCGTCGGTTAGTGGCAAGCGCCACTCTGACTCTCGGAGGTGTATTCGCAGACATGAACGATCTCGCTTCTGCAGAATTCCATTGTTCCAGATCCATGGACCTGCGAAGAACCCGTGCCCAAGCCTTCCCGGAAAGCGATGAGGCCCTGCGAGATCTATCCGCAGCGCATATCCGGATGGGCGGCCTATGTCGGGAAAAAGGAGATTTTCAGGAAGCCCTCAAACATCATGAAGCGGCCTTGTCAGCCCGGTTGGCCTTGGCCGAATTGAATCCTGACAATAGCCCAAGAAAAAGGGACGTCATGACCGCCCGAATGGTGATGGTGCCAACCCTATGGGAGTTGGGGGAGAATGTTCGAGCAGAGGAGGAACTTGGAAAAGCGCTGGCGATGGCGATCCATCTTCACAATCTGGACCTGATTGACCAGAAAGCCAGGGCGCAGGTACCCTATACGCGTCACCGATACGCTTGGGCCCTTTCTATGATCAATCGTACGGAGGAGGCAATCGAGCAATTCGAGCAGGCGAAAGCTGAGTACGAGGCTCTTGCAGCAGACTTTCCCGAAGACGATACGCTGGGGCCAAAGATAGCACGTATCGCGGCAGACATCGCCGAAATCAGATGAGGCGGGAGTCACACCAGCCCGAATGGCCCCACAATAGGCACACTTGGCAGAATAGGCAGAGACTCGGCCCACCCTCTCGTGCATGTAACCTGGCGTGGTCGCGTGGCGGCATGAGCGCTATTCGCTCAGGATCCCGGATTCAGGCGTGATAACCGAACAGTCAGTGGGGAGATTGCGAAGCCAGAGTCTGGATTGCCAGTTTCTCCTTGGAGAAACCCACATATGCGATATGATTGACCGATATTATCGAGGTGCCATCCCGGAAAACCCACATTAGCCGTGCGGTGGTGCTCTTGGAAGGTCCGGCGGCGGAGGACGGAAGCAAATGGCCCAAGCACGAGGCGCCAACCACTTCAGCAGAGCGTCTAACAGAATCAAATACCTGCGGTCAGCATTCGCCCTACCGCTTCTTCTTGCCTTCACATCAAACGCCAGCGAAACCCTCTACGTCGACCGCTTCGCAGCGCCGGCAGGGCAAGGAGAAAGTTGGGAATCGGCGTTCCGGTTCCTTCAGGATGCACTCGCCAAAGCGGCCGAACTCGGCGATACGGTGATGGAGATTCGAATAGCACAGGGCGTCTACAAGCCCGATCGATCAGAGACTGCACCCCAGGGTTCTGGAGATCGCGCGGCCGCATTTCACTTGATCAATGGCGTCGAGCTCAAGGGTGGCTATGCCGGAGTGATGACACCCGATCCTGATCTTCGCGATATCTCCATTTACAGGACAATCCTCAGCGGTGATCTCAGCGGCGACGACGAGGCCGGCTTCCTGAACTATGACGACAACAGCTACCACATTGCCGTAGCGAGCGGTACCGACCAGACAGCTGTTCTCGATGGTCTGACCTTGAGGGGAGGCAACGCCGACGAGTATGGCTGGCTAAATGGGGACGGGGCGGCCCTTGACCTCGCCAACGGTAGCGCCACGATCTGCGATTGCTCGTTTGTTGCCAATAACGCGATCCACTCAGGCGGGGCGATTCGGGCACATGAAAGTTCCGGAGCCATTACCCGCTGCTCTTTTACCAACAATCGTTCGGACTTCGGCGGAGCGGGATCGATCGGTTCGTTTTCGAACGTGACCTTTGTCGATTGTTCGTTCGAATCCAACACAGGCGGTCCAGGCGGCGCACTATGTATCTGGAACTCGACAATCGATCTGCTGGATTGCTCCTTCATAGGCAACCAAGGGACCCACGCGGGATCCTTATACATCAACGACTATTCTGAATGCACTTTGATTGGCAGCTTCTTTGAAGATAATTTCTCTGCCTGGTATGGCTATTCCGTCCTCAATTCCAGATCACTGCTCGTCTGCGACAGCTCGGTGATCGATGAACTCGAGAATCGAGGTTCTGTAAGCACGCCTGAAGGGGCGACAGGCGCAATTACAGTAGACGGCAAATACACTCAGAGAGGCTATGCCCCGGACAGTGGTGATCTCCGCGGCTACTTGAATATCAAACTTGGCGGGGCTATTCCTGTTGAACAGCATGACGTCATCAAAATTACCGACTATTCCCATTTGGCCGGTGCCCTTGTCGTGTCTCTGATTGATGAGTGCGAACCTCACGTTGGTGATTCATTTGAGATACTGATAGGGGGCACTGTGAACGATCAGTTTGATATCGCTTTGCTTCCCGGTCTTCCCGATGGGAAGTTCATGCGTGTCGTCTACGATGACGGGATTCCACACGGAAGGGGAGGTTCTGTCTCGCTCATTGTCGACCAGCTCTCGTCACTGTTTGGGTTCGATGACCCCACGTCAATCCCACTATCCGGAACGCCCACAGGAGTCGTTCTCGGTGACTTCGATATTGATGAAATCAACGGCTTGGATCTGGCGATCGCTCTTCCCGATGCCGATCCGGAATTGAACGGCTCTGTACTAATCTTTCTGAATGCCGGTATCGACGATGACGGCAATTGGCTAGGGTTCTCTGGCTTGGTCCAACAACCCGTTGGCCGTGCCCCATCATCACTCGCGGTCGGCCACTTTGATGATGACCAGCATCTCGACCTTGTGGTGACAAACGCGGCCGATGACAGCATTTTGGTGCTCTACAACAACGGCAACGGCCAATTCTCGTCACAAGTCGAAATCGGTGTAGGACAGCAGCCAAGCGCTGTTGCCGACTTCCACCTCAACGGAGACGGTCTCATCGATTTGGCCGTCGCGAATGCTGCTGAAGACACTGTTCATATTCTGACCAACGATGGCAGTCGAGGGTTCACGTTTGACCAGACGCTGCATACCGGCGCCGTACCGATCGAGATTGATCCCTGGGACATCGATCACAATACGGATGTGGACCTGATAATCATCAACGGAGGCGATGCCAGTGTTGGCGTCTACCAAAGTCAAGGTGGCGAGTTCGAGCCACCGATGATCCTGAGCGTTGGAAACGATCCTGTCGATCTGTCATTGGCGGACTTCGACCAGAATGGGTTTGAAGACTTCGTTGTGATCAACGAAGGGGATGGGACTGTATCGGTGATTCTTAATGAGGGTGATGACGAGTTCGCACCGGCCATTGACATGCCGGTTGGTGCGAATCCCCGATCGATAGCAACGATCGATCTTGAACTGGACGGAGATGTGGATATAGTCCTTGTTGCGGATCTCGACGAGACGCCCGTTGTCCAGGTGTTGCGGAATGATCTGAACGATGGAGACCAGTTGATCTTCGCGGGCGCCGACGAGTTCGACGTCGGTGAGGGGCTGGCGTTCGTGGTGGCTGGGGACATGAACGACGACGCAGTAGACGACCTGGTGGCTGTAACTGCTGGAGTGGCCGGCAGTTCATCGGGAACCGCGATGAGCCGCTGCAGGGGCGACGGTTCAGTGGATGTATTGCTGAACGCGCTGAATGATTGCCCGGCAGATATCAATGACGATGCAGTTGTAGACGTGATTGATCTGCTGCTGGTGTTCGCGGCATGGGGCCAATCTGGCGATGCCGCAAATGTCAACGGTGACGGCGTCGTGGATATTCATGATCTTCTAGCGGTTCTTGCCGCTTGGGGACCTTGCTAGTTCGTCAGGACGAGATTCTCCTAATACGCATGAGACCTATTGGGGCCTGATCAATCGACGATATATCGGCACAATGGAAGAGGATTCAGAGGTAAGTAGCAATGCAGTTTGCGGGATTACAGTCCACTGTCGCGTTGATTCTGCTGTCCTGCTTTGGGGCCCACACGCTGGCCGACGGCGGAGATGACTGGACCGAAGCAGTTGACCTCTCAGGCCAATTCCCGGCGGTGTTCACAGGTGACACAACCGACAACACTGACCAGGCTGATCAGGCTTGCCCATCGGCAGGAGTTGGTGCCCGCGATGAATGGTACAAGTACACACCGATACAGGATGAAGCGTGGTATCTGGATCTATGTGGATCTACTTATGACACCAAGATCTATGTCCTGGATGAGGATCTGACACCCATTGGCTGCAATGACGATAGCCCGAGTTGCGACTCACCTGACCGATCAGCACTATTCGTCACCTTGTCTGCATTGAAGACCTACTTCATCGTCGTTGATGGACACGACGAAGCCTCATGGGGACAGTATGAGCTCAGTGTTTACTATGAGGACTGTGACGTCACCTGTCCGCCTGAGGGCATAGAGGAGGGCGAACCACCGTGCGGAGATCAATATCAAGACCAAGAC
>PJEL010005428.1_pt1 | contig 10300 bp, 10 predicted proteins | sample 1853271 | NCBI WGS metagenome assembly PJEL01 (sample SAMN08108733, study PRJNA415343) | Invertebrate metagenome, whole genome shotgun sequencing project. | host: Globobulimina | place: Sweden: Gullmar Fjord | collected 2015-08 | reverse complement strand
CCTTTAAAAACCGCTAATTGTGTTTCAGTCATTTAATCCCCCTTCAGCCATTCCCCGTTATACTCCTTTTGTCATTAAGTCCTGTGAGGACTGATAAATCCTCAAAACCAACAACCTGCTATAGCTTACGTCTATCTTACAAAACCCACTATGCCATCTAGTGTCATACTGAATTATTAAATCCCCCATTAAGCCCACCCCGGATTGCCGCAAGATAAATGGTCAATTTACCTTAAGAATCAATGGGTTATTTTAGAAGATCCTCAAGCAAAGCACAAGATAAATATCATAGCGGCAGATAGGGCATGCCTTGAGTATTACTTAATACATCTGTTAAATTTTACAAGAAGACCTAATCATGGGTAATGGGGTCTCCATTTTTCATTTGTGTAAAGTGTAAAATCTGAAATTTGTAGACCAAACACATCCTACAGGCAATCCTTACAAAACGAGAATTCAGCCTGCCTTCATAGCATCAGCGGCCGAACTTGTTATACCGCCTGCATAGCCTGAACCTTCGCCTATCGGGTACAATAAGTATTCTATTTACTGATTATTTCTATTGTGTTTAATCAGTACAGGCGAGGACGCTCTTATTTCAGTATCCAACAATACCGTATGATTTACACATGCCATATGAATTAAAGAATATAGGAGTGTAATGGTGGCATTAATACCTACAATTTATAAATTAAGGATTACTTTATCTGATATCGACCGAGTATATTATGACTCGCTAAATTTAACGATAGCTCAACACCCTTTTGAAACACTTGAGCGAATGATGACTCGTGCATTTGAAAACCAGCAACTCACCCAACGCCGCGACTGGCTCCTCCCCATGCTGATGAACGGCCAGGTCACAGTGGCATAGATGGTGGTAAACTATGACTATTGAGCAAATAACTGAGTGGCTGTTTAGCATAATGAATGTTCAGGTACAGGCATGAAAGGACCGGATTTGAGATGAGCACATTCCAGCCCATATTCACCATCACTAATCGTATGACTGCCGCGATCACTAGTATTGAGCGGGCACGGGGTTTTCTGGAGGCGGCACAGCTTTCTGCTGAGTGGGTGCGGGAGATGGGCGACCGAGCTTTGATTCTGGAGGCGCACCACACTACCCATATTGAAGGCACCCGGCTGACGCTGGATCAGGCCGAGCGGTTATGGAAAGGCGAAGCGGTGCCGGAGGCTGACCCGGACGATACGCGGGAACTGCTTAACTACCGCGCGGCGTTTGAGTTTGTTTCTGATTGCCTGGACAGCGGTGACCCGATCACCGAGGGGATGATACGCGAAATCCACCATAAGCTGGTGGAAGGGGTACGCGGTGGCAGTGCTGCGCCAGGTGAGTACCGGCGTATTCAAAATTATGTGGTCAACTCTTCCAACGGTCAGGTGATCTATACACCGCCTACATCGGTGGAGGTTCCAATAATGATGTCTGAGCTGGTTAAGTGGTTAAACGGCGGGCTGGATATTCATCCGGTGCTGGTCAGCGGTATTGCCCAGTTCCAACTGGTTCATATCCATCCCTTTCTGGACGGCAACGGTCGCGTCTCTCGCTTACTTTCGACGCTTTGCCTATATAAGGCCGGATATGACTTCAAGCGGCTGTTTACCATAAGTGAATACTACGACCGCGACCGCCCGACCTTTTACAAGTCCATTCAGAGCGTGCGCGAAATGGGCATGGACATGACCGGATGGCTTGATTACTTTGTCACCGGCCTGGAAACCCAGATGATCGAGGTCCGCAACCGAGGTAAACAGGTAATACGCCGTGACGTTCTGTTAAAACAGCACGGTTTGAATGAAAGGCAGGGTAAGGCCCTCGGCTATCTCATCCAGTATGGCAAACTGACTATTCAGGACTTCGAGACGCTATGCCCGACCTTTAACCGCCGCAGTCTGCAGCGGGATCTGAAGTGGATGGTTGAAAAAGGGGTCGTTACCGAAGTCGGCGCAGGAGCCACTGACCCCACCCGCCACTATGTGCTGTGTAAGCTATGACAAGCTGTGACATCGAGCTGTGACAATGCTATGACAGGAGCTATGACACCGGCAGGATAGTCAGAGTTAATGTTGATGCAGGCCTTATCCGGTTTCATGATGAAACCGTCGGCAGCAAGGCCAGAAAGTATCTACCCTGGTGGGCCTGATGGCAAGAGTGAATTTGCTTGACTGTTGTTTGACTGAAAGGCTGGCCACATGGGAGTTTTTAAGTAGAAAACTAAAATTAACAAGCAGTTACCTGATATTATATGTTTGATAGGTCTGGCATTTGGCAATCACAACTTTTAGCGTGAGCAAGGTGGAGTCTAGACTGACAGAGACAGGAAAATACTATAATTTATGAGGCTTTTCCATGGGATAGCTTTAATGCATCCAACTCCGCGACTGGCTCCTACCCATGCTCATGAACGGCCAGGTCATTGTAGCCTAAGGCTGAATTTAGAGAGATGAATAATGAATAACTCCGAAATACTAATTTATCAGAACCCTGACGGAAAGATCAGGATTGATGTTCGTCTGGAGGATGAGACTGTCTGGCTCACTCAAGATCAAATGGCCCAACTGTTCGGCAAGGCCAAATCCACGATCAATGAGCATATCAAGAATATTTTTGCTGTGCGTGAGCTGAAGGAAAGCTCGGTAATGAAGAAATTCGGAATTTCCGAATTTCAGCAAAAAGCACCTAATTACTACAACCTGGACGTAGTTATCTCTGTCGGCTACAGGGTAAAGTCACAACAGGGTACCCAGTTCCGCATCTGGGCCACTCAACGACTTAAAGAGTACATTGTCAAAGGCTTTGCCCTGAACGACGAACGGTTCAAAAGCGGAAATTCTATGAATTATTTTACGGAACTGCAGGAGCGCATCCGTGAAATCCGCCTTTCGGAGCGCTTCTTCTACCAGAAGATCAAGGACATTTACACAACCAGCATTGATTACGACCTTAAAGACGAAAAGACATTTGACTTCTTTAAGGTCGTTCAGAACAAACTGCTGTGGGCCATCAGCGAGCAGACTGCGGCAGAACTGGTCTATCGCCGTGTTGATGCCGTTCTTCCATTGATGGGCATGCAGTCATTAGATAAAAAAGGTGATATCCCGGTTCGAAAAAGTGATGTCAGCATAGCCAAGAACTATCTGGATGAGGATGAGATTAAACTACTGGGACTGCTCGTTGAACAGTACCTCGCCTTTGCTGAAACCATGGCGCAACAGCGGACGCCAATGTATATGAATGACTGGATCACACGACTCGATGCCATTATTCAGCTCAATGGCCGCGACTTGCTCAGCAACGCCGGAAAAATCAGCCATCAGATGGCCCTTGAGAAATCAGCGCTGGAATATGACAAATACCGGGAAGTGCAGAAGCAGAGTCAACATGAAGAAAGTATCAGGGAACTGGAAAGAGATATTAAGCAGTTAAAGCCGCATCAACCAGAGGAAGAAAGCTGATGGTCTTGATAGCAAGGGTAAATTTGCTTGACTGAAATGGATAAAGTTTGTCGTTATTTTTGCTGAAAAGTATATTTATCAGGCGGTTTCCTATTTTCTTGCTTAATGTGTTGCTTCATACCTCAGGTGCAGTCAACTTCAACCCGTGACAAAATGTCACGACTTCACTTCCCTCTTCCTTGAGCCTCTGCTTTAATTTCCTCCAGTATGTACCTGAATCGGCACTTTCAGTGAGGACCCCGCATATGTCAACCATAGAAAATCACCATTCATTGTCATGTATTGTTTTCCTAATATGCTTACCTTTAAAAACCGCTAATTGTGTTTCAGTCATTTAATCCCCTTTCAGCCATTCCCCGTAGTATTTATATTGTCATTAAGCCCGCCCCGGTTTGCCGGAAGATAAATAGTAAATTTACTTTAAAAATAAATGGGTTACCCTGGAAGATCCTCAAGCAAAGCACAAGATAAATATCGTAGCGGCAGATAGGGCATGCCTTGAGTATTACTTAATACATCTGGTAAATTTCTATAAGGAGTCTAAATTATGATTAAACATATTTCTTATTTCGCACTTATTTGTGTAGTCCCTTTGATTCTCTATATCCTTTCACTAGAGACGGTCATCCCTATCCCTCCGGATGAAAGCCATATTGGTCTTACTAAAGACATTGAATGTTTTGAATGCCACGGCGAAGGGGAAGAGTATGCTCGCAAAAAAGAGCATCCGCCTAAAGACATGTGCTTTCAATGCCATAAGTTTGTCGAAAAAGAGTAGTCTGTTTGGGCATTTGACACTCATCACCAGACATAACTCATTGACATTATTACATAAAGTGTTATAGTTAAACTATCAATCAAGCCAACAACTCATATGGTTTCTTGCGTAGATGTTGCAGGCTTCCTTTAAACATGGGATAGCAGATGAAAATTCTTATCGTTGATGACAATGAAGACTCCAGGATGATTCTGAGAAAGACCCTCGAGCACGACGGCTACTCAGTTGATGAAGCTCCAAATGGTGTTGAAGCGCTTAAGCAGGCAGAAAAATCAACGCCGGACATGATTGTCTCCGATATACTGATGCCTGAAATGGACGGCTTCAGATTCTGCCGTAAAATCAAGCAGGACAATAAACTAAGGGATATCCCTTTCATCTTTTACACCTCTACGTACACTGACCCCAAGAATGAAAAACTTGCGATGAGCCTGGGTGCGGCGCGCTATATTATTAAGCCTGTTGCCATTGATGAATTCCTTGAGGCCATCCGGGAGATGTCTAGCTCGATTAAAGAAAAGGCCATGGATAGTGACAAAGCTACCATAGAGAAAGGCGATGATCTTCTTGAAATGTATGAAGACAGCATTGTCGCAAAGCTCGACAAAAAAGTACGAGAGCTTCAGCTCTACAAAGAAATCTTTGCCAACTCAAATGATGCCATTTTTGTGATGGACACCAAGGGCCGTATTATTCAGCAGAATTCCGCACACAGAGTACTCACAGGATATACGAGCGATGAGTTCAAGGGGAAAACACCCGCTCTTTACCTTGGCAAAAAAGTATTCTCCGATATAACAAAGAAGCTCTCACTGATGGGTGTCTATCGTGGAGACTTGATCGTTGCCTCCAAGGAAGGCGGGCCAGTCCACATAGAACTCTCCGCATTTTCAATAGCTGATGAAAAAGGCGTAGTGACCAGTCATATAGGAATTGAGCGAGACATTACAAAACGCAAGTTAGCTGAAATGGAAATCCGTAGGTCCGCTGAAAACGTAGAACAAACATTTATCAGTACAATCACGTCCCTTGCATCAATATTGGATGCCAAGTCCCCTTGGACCAAGGGCCATGCTGAGAGAGTCAGGGATTATGCCGTTGCTATTGGGAAAAAAATGGGGCTTGATAAGTCATCAATTGACTCATTGAGACTTGGGGGGCTTTTCCACGATATTGGAAAGATAGGGACATTCGACATAATTCTGGACAAACCAGATAAGCTGACCCCGGACGAACTCAAACTCATGCAGCTTCATCCGTCAAAAGGTGCTGAAATTCTGTCGCCAATACGGCAATTAAAAGACGTTGTGCCTATTATAAAATATCATCACGAGAAAATAGACGGCACAGGTTATCCCGAAGGACTTAAGAACGATGAGATACCTCTTCTTGCAAAGATAGTATGTGTTGCCGATGCATATGATTCGATCGTTGCCAACAGGCCATATAGAAAACCAACAAATAAGAAAGACGCCATAGAAGAGATCAAACGGTCTTCCGGAACACACTTCGATCCATTGGTCGTAGACGCGTTCATTGAAGTAATGAAAGCCGGAAAAATAGTTCACCGCCAAAACACATAAGTAATCATGAATCACTCTTAAATAGTGATTCAAGCCCCCACAATCATGTGCAGTCTCATATTCGCATTAATGCAATAATTACCTGAATCCTTTAAATTAAAAGTAAGATGATTAACAACATTCCACCTGGCGCTGTCCGCAATCTATTAAGCCTTGTCAATCAGAGTTCATTAAAGGCCGGAACTATTGTGAAAGCGATGGTCATCGAAATCACCAATGATGGCAGTGCACTTCTACGGCTAATGCCGGGGGAAAACACAAAAGATGGTATGCAGGGCTCTGTAATAAAGGCGAACGCGGACATACCTTTGACTAAAGGACAGACGTTATTTCTTCAAATTGCCGGCAGCAAAGACAACATCCAACTTAAATTCATCAACGAAACCGGTCATGCTGCTGAAGCAACGAAGCAGAGTCCGTCAACAAAGCTCATTGACATGCTCGTCCAACTTTCCGGGACAAAGCCTGACACTACAGACACAAAGAATCTTTTAAGTATGATCAAGTCACTTCCACCGGCCATAAAAAATGCATTCCCGGAGCTGAAAGTCCTTGAAGGCTTGTTGCAAAATCCGAAGCAGCTCAGCAATACATTATTAACAGCAAATAGTGCCCGAAACCTCATGACTCTAGTCGGTAAGGCAGACAGACCTATAGAAGTACCCGCAGGAACCATTATTAAAGCAGAGGTCGTAGACAGCACCGGAAAAGGGAACGCGGTTCTTCGTCTTATTGCTTCAGATAATAAAAGCACGAATATCCTGGGCGCAACGATAAAGGCCGACCTTCAGGTTCCATTGGCAAAAGGGCAACATGTATCCCTTGAAGTTCTTGGCGGGACTGATAAATTAAAGATGCGTATCGTGGATGGCTCCCTACAGGCATCTGAAGCATCCCGTCAGACTATACCGATAAAGTTTCTCAATATGTTTGCACAGATTTCTGAATCACGACTCAACAATTCTGAATTCAAACTTCTTTTAAACCTGCTCAAATCTCTTCCGGAGCCAGTCAAGAAAGCCATTCCTGAATTTCAAAAACTTGACAAGCTAATGGTAGACATAAAGCAGTTAGACGGAAAACTCCTAAAAGCATTCGTCGAGTCATCAGGCATAGCCTTTGAGACGCGTCTAAAGATAGCGGCCTTAAAAGATCCGGGGTCCATGCTTCAGCATCTTATGGCGCTACAGGCAGACGGTGACTTAAAAGCCTTGCTGCTTAATTTAAGGAAGCTCTTAAAAGATCAGAGCATTGTGAACACTCTCAAGAAAGAGGGGTTCAAAATAGCCGAATTATCGAGCACCACAGACAACTTCATAAAGCACATTGAATTCTTTCAATTCACTTCACGGTTTAACGATATGTTTTATACATTCCTCCCTGTTCTGTGGGATGATTTAAAAGATGGCGAATTTGTTTTCAAAAAAGACAAGAGACATGGGAAGCAGGCGTATTCCTGCGGCATCAACCTCGACCTTGACTCTCTCGGAAAATTATCCATATCAGTTACAATTTCAGATAAGGCATTTTACCTAACATTTCACGCTGAAAAGGCAAATGTCGCAAATCTAATCCGATCACAAAAACATCTCCTTGAGGAACGCTTTGCATCGCAGGGGCTTACATTAAAGGCAATAAACATCGAGCAGAGGAGCATAGTCTTCGGAGAATCACAGCGGCAGGAAGTTAATATAAAAACTTAGTTATGAAAAAAAAACCAGAAAAAGCCGCCGCAGTAAAATACGAGCATGGCATTGACCGCGCCCCCACAATTGTCGCAAAGGGCAAAGGCAAAGTAGCTGAGAGCATAGTTGAAATCGCTACACTCCACGGAATCCCAATACGGGAGGACGGGGATCTGGTAGAGTTTCTCTCAGCGCTTGACCTGTATCAGGAAATCCCTCCGGAGTTATATCGTGCAGTTGCTGAAATCCTTGTGTTTGTATATGCATTCCATAAGGACATCTAATTAGGTAAAAAATCTATTCACCTAATTATAGAGAGATAATCATATATGGCACATTCTAACTAGCCCTATTAACGTGGTTTTCCAGCACCCCATCCAATTCCTTACTACACTCCCTCTTTAAGCGCATAAACAAAAAGGGATTTCCTTATTTACTTTCTTCATGATTTATTTGATTATAAATACCTGTATTATCTTTCTTTATAAAAAGATATGAAAGAATATCAACTCAAAATACTCACAGCCTTTCAACCGGCAGATTACTCGGCAAGCCCGGTTCAGAACGCAACAGTCCGTCTAGAGGTTGCGCATGTCCTTAATCCTTACTGCCAGTTCAGTTAGTACCTTGTAGCAGAAATATAGTGATTCACCTATTAATTACAGAGCTGGTTTCTTGTAAACATATTAAACATTAACTTAGGCAATAACGATAATATGAAGCTTAAAACTATATACGAACTCCTTGATCATCGGGATTCATTCCTGACTTTACAACGTCGGATACCACTGACTCTAAAAGTAGGTTTGCTCATCCTTGCCGTCTCTGTCGCCGCGTGGACAATCATGGATCACATTCAGACGGATAACCTCGGAAGCATAATACAGGAAACACTACCTTTAGACGGCAGTCAAAATATACTGCAGGAAGATATTATCACGCTCAGGAATTCGCTCGTAACAGAAACACGACTGGAGCGCTCCATTACCGCATCTGTCTTTATAATATTGTCCTTGCTAATCATATACACGATCTCGCGCCGACTGAAGAACATCAACAATCACATCACCTCTTTTTCGCAGGACACACTCGGTATTAAACGGCAGGAGGCGACCAGCGGAGACCAGCTCCATCTATTAAAAGAGCGGTTTACAAGCCTGACAGAAGAAGTTAATGAATCCAGAAAGACAATACAGATGCAGGCGGAAGAGCATATGCGCCTCATAATGGATAATACATTTGATGCAATCATAACCACCAGCTCAGAAGGCAGCATTACCTCGTGGAACCCTATGGCCGAAACTTATTTCGGCTACTCCGCTGAAGAAATGATAGGGCGTAAATGCTATGAACACCTTCCCTGCAAACCTGAATGGTTTGCATCTGAAAATAGTAGTGTTGACCCTAAGGCACCTCTTCTGAAAACAGAACTGACAACCGGGACCGGATACTGTTTAGAAATAAGCTGCCTTCCAGTTCATAATGAAAGAGACAGCCTTCTCTATACTATAATCATCGCTGTAAATCTAACCGAACTCAAAAGCACTCAGCAGACGCTTATGGCATATAAGAACGAACTTAACAAGAAAACCATAGAGCTTGATAAATTTTATGAGATCGCAGTCAATCGGGAACTGAAAATGAAGACCATGAAAAAGGAAATCTCCGACCTTAGAAAAAGTGCAAATCCCTGGGATTGTACTGTGGAAAAAAGTGACACCTCCATTCCCACCTTCTGGATTTAATCTGCCGTACACATTTCAACATTCAAGCCGGAAAACCTGATTGACGATTCAGATTCTTACAGTTAAACTGTTGGTATCATTCTTAATATCAACACTAACCAGGAGGCCCCTATGAATGAAATCATAAACGCAATAAACTCACGACGGTCTGTCAGGACTTATGAATCAAGAAAAGTGCCGAAGGATACTCTCAACATAATAATTGAAGCCGCCAACAACGCCCCCTCAGGAATGAACAGCCAGCCCTGGCGATTCGTGGTAGTTGAGGATGAGGCACTGCATAAAAAAATGCTTGATACAGCCATTCCAAATGCCAAAACTCTGCTTGAACCGTTGAAGACTTCAAATCCTGAGCGCTACCAGACCATAATAAAACGCTACGAGGAACTGGCAGATCCGATCTACTATTCTGCGCCTGCTATTATTTTTGTAATCGGAAAAGGCCCTTATGCAGATCTGTCATGCCCCCTGGCGTGCGAGAATATAATGCTTACCGCGCACTCCCTTGGTCTCGGAAGCTGCTGGGTGGCCTTTGGTTCTCTTATAACCGGGAACAGTGAAATCACGAAAGCACTCGAACTTCAAGAGGATGAAAAGATATTCGGACCCATCATCATTGGGTATCCAAAAGGAGAGACCACGCCTCCAGAGAAAAACGCTCCTGTTGTAAAGTGGATTTAGCCGGAAGATCTGCCTTCAACACAATCTCATCTCCTCCATTCACTTCTATAGCGCAGAGAAGCGCCAACCTGTCAATATGATGTGAACTGTCGTAAGATAATAGTGTTAAAAAACACAGTACCTGGTTATACATTATCAGGCCCGAATGTGGCCACTTGGCACTTTGCGTACATTTCACACAGTATGAAACGAAGCAGCAAGACATCAACAAAAAGCAAGGATCTGAGGCCTACGACAAGCAAAGTCAGAGAGGCACTTTTCAACATATTGCGTGGCAAGGTTGAAGACTCCCATTTTCTCGACCTTTATTCAGGCACGGGTGCGATAGGTATTGATGCTCTCCGGGAA
>PJEL010005427.1_pt1 | contig 10300 bp, 8 predicted proteins | sample 1853271 | NCBI WGS metagenome assembly PJEL01 (sample SAMN08108733, study PRJNA415343) | Invertebrate metagenome, whole genome shotgun sequencing project. | host: Globobulimina | place: Sweden: Gullmar Fjord | collected 2015-08 | reverse complement strand
TCGCTGTCGGTGCTGCTGCTGAGCCTCTGTTGGATATTGCTATAACAGCAGGTGGAGAGAGTAGTTCTGAACGCCCCGTCATGGTGATTCTCCTCACCCAAGCCCGGTTCGGGTTCGGAAGCACTGCATAAGGATAAAAAATGAAGCCTCAACATCATTCGCAGTTCGTTCTGAGACTGTTCAAATACTCCTGCTAAGTGCTACGCTTGTTGACTTTGTCGACTCCCATGCCTCGAGTAGGATCCAGTCCGGCGCCTGCACATATATGCTTCAAGTTTAAGAGGCATGCCATTTTGCCACCAAGATGCTCGAAATTCGCTGACATATCATCTTACGGAAACGGGGCTAACCCTAAGTAACCAGGTCCTGAGAACCACTCATTTTTACCCCACTTAACCTTAACCCTAATCCTAATCCTAACCCTAACCCTAAACCTAACTCTAATAACGCTACATTGCAACTCTATAATTCCTAAACTCTAAACCCTAAACCTATCCCTATGGTGACTATCTCTGAAGTGTGTGGTGTCTAGAGAAAAGTCATAGAACTGACTTGAATGCCGACCCCCACTTACGTGGTCGTGAAGTACTGGGTCGGAAACACCTCGGATGAATGAGGTAAGAGGGTTCAAGATCCAGGAAAACAAGAGTAGGAAGTTCTGTCTGTCATACGACGTTGCCTCGTACCAAGTAGGAAAACCGGTCTTGGGTGTGGTGCTAGTCCTCTAAAGCCTATTTTACTTCTTGTCTAAGGTAGGATAGGAGAGTATATTGGGCTCTTCGGGGTTCTCGATGCTTGAACACAGGTAGAGGGCATGTCGATGGTTGGCATAAAGCTCTATTAACCATGCCCATCTTCGTTCAGATCAGTTCAGACGAGTTTTGGCTCGGATGATGTATTGTTTTGAGTTGTAAGTAGAACCAAAGTGGGTATTCCCAGTCGATTGAGAAAGAGGATAAGGAAAAGATGATGAGCCCTGATGGAAGTTGGCTTGCAACTCTTTCAAGTGGGAGGAAAAGTCGGGACGAACTGACTATTCACCAAATTTGTGGAGGTGGGAGCCCAATACCGCAGGGAAAAGAGCAATCCGTGTGCCACACAACAATCCGTCTTTCTGCTCCGCTGGGCGGGGAGGAAGGCTGCTACAAGACTGTGTCATGGCTTAACAACTGCGTGCTGGTAGCAGGACTGATAAATGGCCGTTTGGATATTGTACAAAGCAAACAAACTGCTTCTTCAGTTCATTCACAACTTATTTTCTCTGTCTCTATTGTTAGAAGCAGCAACTCACAGTCACACGGTAACCAGGGTGTAAACAAATGACTGACACTATGACTCAATATCTCATTTGTAACAGCTGCCATGATATTCTACACCACCACGTCCCTCTACCATCTTGAAATTTCATCTTATTTTCTGTAGGATATATCCCCACCAAATTGTATTTGCCGCCGCCGTTTTCATTTTATTGCAAATACCTTTTGCAGCATAACCATAATGTGTAAGAGAATGAATGGAAGCGATGCGAGTGACCTGACTGTCTATTCCCAAAATATAAAATCCTCAGGTGTGCAGAGTATTGTGTCAATAGCTACAATAGAGCCCCAGGCTACCAAATCTCCACAGTTATCGACTCCTAGTGATGTCTTACTCTGGTCTGTTCTAATCTTTTTCTTTGTGTACCATTTGCTTGATGTATAATGGTTATCCTATCCGTATCCCTAATCACAATGAAAAGGGTGCTATACGACCATGGCATGGTGTGTGGGATACCTGTCTCTAGCTTGTTGGGTAACGACGAAACGACGACTTCACCATTACCTGGATCTAGTAGTCTGACGGTGTGCCACACATCTCCCGATTTCTGGCAGCTCAGCTGAATTCTTTCATATACATGATGGATGCTTAGCCAGCCAATACCCTGTAATGATTTAGTAGTTTGTTTGTCCTATTAATGTGCAATGCAGCAGTATGCAAACACCTATTTTTTATGTAGTCGATGACCCCAACCTTGCTGCTTGGCTTTCAACCTTTAACTTACGGCTGCCTATTTATGATCCCTCAAGGTGTTACCTACTCACCAGCTGGAACTTCGGGGCCAGCAAGTTATTTGTTGCATTGCATCATCTTCGCCATTTGCATCTCCTTTAGCAATGACAAAAACAGATGGTGTTTCAGCAGTACTTATTTGTGGTGGTAGCAGGCCTGCTCTAGCTGTTTACACGGTATGTGGGAATTATATAGAGATAGTAGTAAGTGTTCGTCAATTGTGAAGATTGGTGGCTAGGGACGTTAGGATTATGGTAGTATTAGTGGAATGGAATGACGACTACAAGTCAAGTCAACGTCGCATGCTCATGTTAGAATGGGCTGAAGAAAAGAAGAAATACGTTATTACTACAACCCTGTGGGTTGTTGTTCTGTTCCCTGATGAGTAGTTCTCCTTCACTCTCTTACATAACGGAAGGTTGTCTCGCCGGAACGAGAGCTACTAAGCATTAGTAAACTTGCACTGGGTATAGCAGGAAAGGTGGTTGGAAAGGTCAGGGCTCTTATATCACCAACACCTGTCTTTGTTGTTGGTGAATTATTTTATGCCCTAATATTTCTTCCACTAAAGGTGTGGAGCACAGGGATGGGGTTAATTGGTTATGACAAAGGAAGACGACAAGACGACTTAGGATCATCTCATTATACAGAAGAACCACCTCCACATCCTTCGCCACATGATGAAAGACCTCAGCACCCTGTGGTGCTTGCTGGAGAAGCAATATTTACGGATGAGCCACGAACGGTGAGATGCAACTCTTTTAGCAACTCTATATCGAGTGGGTGGATGTTGGTAGGATTCAGTCTGAGATGAAAGAGCAGCCTCTTTATGTCCTTCAAATTCAGTAGTAGTATTATTCAGCTGTCATGGCTAGTGGAGATTATAGGTTGCCTTGTCCTATTCTTATTCTTGTTGAGGTGTCTGCAGGTGAGGAACCTCTGTGTTGATCCCTCCGGGAGGCTAATGGCGGCCTCAGACAACCTGGGGAGGGTGGGTCAAGCTAACAAACTGCAATTTTGCAATTTTGCAATTTCCCAATTTCCCAATTTCCTACTTGTTCTGCGAATGCATGCCACCTCCTTGCTAAACACACTAAACTAAACCCCAAACGTTTAGGTTCTTCTGTTGGATGTAGAGAAGCAATGCATTGTAAGGATCTGGAAAGGGATGAGGGAAAGTGTCTGTGCTTTTTTTGAGGTTGCAGAGGTGTGAAGCAGGATGAACCATTCACTGAGATTTCAAAAATTTGAAATGTAGAATAGTTGTTAGTTGTCCTTACATTACGATTGTTTTCTCATTAGGTATGGAGTCAAGGGCAAATTATCGGTGCCTCATGTGAGTCTTTCACTGAAGCTTTGTCAGTAGCTTCCAGCATGCTATCAGCCATGGAGCATGCCATATCAGGGACAACGGGTGAATCTATAGCTGATTTATAATTTTAATATATGAGTTGTGAATGCCCGTCATGAGAATTGTATATTTAAAATTTTCATTCTTAGGCTTGTCTGCTGCGCCGCAGCCGATCAGTAATACTAGTAGTACTCTTCTGAAGGTAGGGAAGAAGACCTACGCATGCACCGCACCACCCGCGCCCTTTAAATTTAAACTCACTCTGTATTGTATACCTGCTGATTGCACAAGTCGTCTCTCCTCATATATCCAAACCAAAGGCAAAATATTTGGCCATCCTATCGCCTCACCGTGGTCATGTAGAGGAATGAGAGCTGTGAAATCCTTCAACATTATATTGACCGATTGCTATCTGTCTGCTGCTTGAACACTCAGTAGAGGGCAGACACTACTACCTAAAAACTATATTTATAATTTACTGTACCCCCGCTGCTGCATGCTGCTCCAACCGTGTATAGGTTTGGCGATTATGTCATGGCCCCCGTGTGAGGGTGTTTCGTGCTCCGCAGGGATCTATGCTTCATACAGTTCCCTGCTATAGCAGTAGGGATGATGAAGATGAGCGTAGTCCTCCTCTAACTCGCTGTTTTCTTACCTTTCCTTCTGCCGAGAGGTTAGACGTGTGCCATTTTGCCAACCCTTATATCTGATGAGAATACAAATTTCTTCCTGTGAACTGCGACTTTTCCAAGACGAAGAAGAATTGCCTTGCCCCAATGTGCTGCTGCACTAGTATATATCATCTAGCCTGATTATATATATGTATTGTGACACTCTCCCCGTCTATTGTATACAGCAGTGAAAGTTACGGGTTTCTACAAGTGGAATTGAGCGAGGTACACTTACGAAAACTTGGTGCCCAAGTACAGCTATCACCATGTGGTGAGCTTCTCTCTCCCTCCAATAACCCAACGAAGAGTGATAATAGTGCTGGAAAACATATTAGTATGAAATAGGAGTGCGTGTATGTACACCGCCTTTCCCCTTCTTTAAACAACACTTGAACGATTGTCTTCAAGGCTCTTCCTTGGTCCTGCCTGTTTCCACTCTATCAGCCTTGCTTCACTCGCTCACGTATAGGGGCATCAGCTTTCCTTTCCAGTTCATATTCAATCCAAGGCTGAGTATAGTAATATGTATTTAGTGTAGTTAGCCCGTATGTTCAACTCGAGAGCCCAGATGTCCATACAGACTGACTGTTTAAGGCACAAATCATTCTACCACCTTGTAAATAGTTCTTTTTCTATTGCTCTCAGAATTAGATGGTAGCGGGGAACTTTCTGATGAAGGGCATCAGCAGCCTAGAGTGTCTGCGTTGCTTCTTGAGGTAAACACACCAATTACAACATGCCCAGGAAGCACGTAGAGAGTGAAATTTGTTTGTTTTTTGCAATTACACACACGACGGGTGGCCTGGCCTGGCCTGGCCTTGTCTCGAGTTTGGGTTTGTTTTGGTGACTTTTATCGTCCACCCCAATATTGCATTGTTTGACAACTAACACACACTCTCCATAAAATTAGCTATCAAGATTCCTTCTACCAGCTGCTGGAGGAAAGGAGAGTAGGTCTGAAGATAGTTCTGCTTTCCTGGAAGATATGGAGACAAAACTGCTAAGGTTTACTTATAACTGTCCTCCATGCTTTCCTAGCCATATGTAGCCGTCTGTGTTGGGATGGGGTGTATTGTAGAGTCGTAGTTTTAAGACACGTTAGGGCCAGGGACACTAATGCAGCCTTGGATTTGATGAAAAGAACAACTCGTGCCAGCCCTGTGGTGTGATGTGGTGGGCTTACAACTTAGTCAGCAGAGTATAGAGCTGTTGAGTTGATGATGAATCATATTATAGTAGCACTAGTCCACCACATTTTCTATTTTCAGAGTCTGATTTTAACAAACACCTGCCATCGGGGTGTGTGCTGTAGTGATCACATTCTTATTGCTCTGGGACTCTTATATACCATCCATTACATTGTCTCATCCCCTTCCTAGGTGTTTGGAAGAACTGCAGAAGGAAAATTCGTCTCAGGTACTACTACCTCGAACACCAATGCATACATTGATGATGAATGGGTGTGATTTCAGCACAGACGCATACTCATTTCACACTGCTGGGCTGTACGCATTTCCTTTCGCGGTCCAAGGCACTGTTAGCTGGGTTGAATATCTTGAATAGAGGTGCCGAGGTATCAAAGCATCTTTCTAGCAGGTTTTACCTGAAGGCTATGGCCCTGACAGGACTAGAGAGGTGAGAGGGGACTTAAATGAACCATCCTATTATATTCACGCTTTATTATATTTGCCCTGTCGTCCTCCTCAGCTTCACATTTTCCATCCACTTTAACCAGATTCAAGAATAGTAGTTCAGATCCAGGAGCCAAGGAGCTTCAGCGATGGTGACAAAAAGCTGTAGGAAGTCAACACTTCACATGATGTAACGTAATGTTTCTCATATCATTCTACCGTTTCTTCTTCGTGGCTGGCTGGCTGGCTGGCTGGCTTTATAGGTTCTGGGCTTTTGAACTCTTTCGTAGGCTGGAGGAGGTGTGGGAAGAGATTCAATTGCAGGGCGGCTCTGAAGATGAAGTAGAAGTTTGCTCCACCACAATTATAAAGCGGGCTCAACAGGTAGTGTAGTGGTTGGGGAGGATTGGGCCCGTGAAGTCATGTATTATTTGGCTTATATGGGTTGCACTCTTGAACTGTACCCAATACACCACCTACAGGATGTTAAGAGCAGCTTGTATGTTGTACTACTACATACACTTGAATGCTGGCTGCTTTATTGCCTATAGAGTACTCACTCATCACCCAATCTGTACGAGAATAACCCCCGTACCACTACTCGAATTCCAATTCTAATATTAGTGATCCTATTTTTAGCGTGGACAATTTTGCCGGGCTGGGGGAGGGTGGGCACTGCAGGAGAGGGCCCATGAAGCAGCTGAATGGGCCCTACTGTCGACTGGTTAGCTAGCTGTTACAATCAATCATGTTCTTTTTCTACATATTTATTCGTTCGTTGATGCTGTTACCATGCCGCTAACCACCATACTCCTCTGGCACTATAATGTACAGGGAATCCATCCCATCATTCAAACAGAACACGGCAAAATAGGTCTGTCTGTCTGCTGTAGGGTTTATGTTATTGGGAGGAGTTCCTTCATGGGGTGGTTGTGCACTAGTACCGCACCTACGAGTTGTTGACCCTTTGTTGTGAACAAGAGTAAGAAAAGAACTCAATAGTATTTAGGGTCAGTCATCACTTCTCGTTGCTTGCTTCAATGGCTGTTGTGTTTTTTTACTTGATAAACTTCCTCTTGATACAGCAGCAGCCATCCTCATGTGTCAGATTTCCTACGGGTAGCTCTCCTGTCGTTTAATGTCAAATACAGTAGCACTGAAAGTCATGCTACCGCTCTTGAGGGATATATCAGCAGGAGCAAATCGGGTATAGAGTAGGCTTGCCTTATTGCTGGACAGATGACCATTTGTTTATCCTGCTTGACCGCAGCATAGCTGAACTGAATTTTAGTAGATACCACCCGTCCGCCCATCCACTATCTACTGCTCTTGTAATACTACTGCATATTAATAAATTACATACCTTGTGTGATTGAAAGCAGCGGCTTCAAGCAGGTCATGCAAAGGTGAAGGAGCAGTTTTGCATTTTAATGTCCCTGGGCCAAACAATGAAGCAACACAAAATGTTTTTCTGGATTGGATTTTATCTCCCTTTCTTGGGGGGATTTTTGGCCTCCGCAAGCTGGAGGCTCTGTTAACACTGTTTGATCCAGAAAGCCTTCAAGCTGCATTGCTGAATTGGGTTAGTTTGGTTTAATATTTCGCTCCAACGCCAGCCAACTGCAGATTATAATTCCCCGATCGAGCACCCGCTTGACTGGCAGATGCATGCGGATGTTATATTACCTTACATTTATATCAAACAACTGCCCTAATCTCTCGTCTTGGTCGCTATTATATAACCTACTTGGCTTTTTTTTGGCAGACGCATAACGAAAAATCCACCCACCCAACCGTTGTTTCATTTAGTACCTTCAGCTTTCACCTGACAATGCAGCTGCTGCAACGGTATGCTATCCTATCTGTCTCTGTGAGTGTAGGTTTAGGGTAGAGCTAGTGCTAGTTTGGTGCCTTACTCACCTACAACTAACTTTGAGATTAACCAGCCCTAGCGGGGATAGTAGTGCTAGTGAAGAAGAATATGTACCACTAAACCACCAATAGAACAGCAGCTATGCCAATATATTACCAGATCTTGGCATTTATAGTAGTAGTATTGGGGGTTGGGTGTGTGCGTCGTATATCAATATATCAGCCCCCAGTGCTGTCAGTGCTGATACTGAGACGATATGTAGGTGCTGCGAGATGCCCGTGCTTCTCCCCTCCATCGTTGGCTTCGCTCTTGCTTGAGTCAATGGTGGGCAGAAGGATCCTGTGCTGGGAACAGTCCCTTTAACACTATCTTTGAGGCCTGCAGGGGCTGCAGCTCACTAGAATCAACATTTTGTCTTGTAACAACTGTGGCAAATGTGCTAAAGCAGGTATATTCGAGGAATGATGAGTGATATATCTCTTGTCTCCACTTCACCTAGTCAAATACTTTCTCACGAGTGATCGATCGCTGCTGCTGTCCAATCCAAATTTTATGTCAGCTCTACTGATCAGTTATATTAAACCTGTAATTCAAATTGGAATAAGAGAACAACTCTGTCTTTTAGGAGTATCGGACTGTACCAGCCGTTGGACAAGACTGTACTGTTCAATGGTTGAAGTTGCTTAGGCAGCTTAGGGTCTGTCTGGAGGTACTAGAGCGCTGCTAGATCTGGACTGTAACTGTATCCATTAATGATATTATTTATAATACAATGACAATTCATTCTATCCTCCGACCAACCGAAGGTGGCTTGGCGGATAGATTGGGGTGCTATCAGCGAACTAAAGTAAAGTCTGGATTATTCAGATGTGTTTTCTAAGCATTGCACATTGCATTTTGCATTTTTTCTGTACAACTTTGACCGTCGCCCGCATTGTAATTTATTTAATTGTGTGCGCCTAGTAGACTCATTGTATATCTCTAATTGAGGGCGGACCGGGCCCCTTAGGTTAAGCGCTGAAAGCGTTGAACGAGGGTCGGTATGCATTACAGCCATGGCTGCAAAAGATGAGCTCCTTGCGTACAAACATGTAAAACCTGACCAGGCAAGAGCTGGATGAGGTTGTTTGGAAGTGTAGATAGACACGTTACGCGCCCTGTAATTACTACCAATGAGGCAATATTAATACCTTCTGCCCCACGAGACACCTTTCCACCAACCTATTGCTCACGTGCTTCTTGCTTGCCAGATGGAGGAGTGGCAGTCGCATGATATTGTGGACCTGCAGGATCACCACATTCCACAACCACCAGATGGCTCTGCTGATGATTCTTGGCGGGATTGGATCAATTCTGCAAGAAATGTTGACAGTTTGGATCCAGCATTGGTCCATGGTGCTGACTTCTTCACACCATTAAGAGCACAATCCTTGGTGTCACTCTTGTAAGTTGCGGCGGGGATTTGTAAGTGTTTTGGGGTACAACAGTCGCCAGACGGGCCTTGTGCTGCTCTATGTGTTTGTTTTGCCCCAACAGTTGGATTGGAAAAATGAAATGGCTCTGTACCACTCATTTATTCAAATTTTTCAAATAGATGGATTGTGTGTATCTTTTTCCATTCTAAATAAAACTAAAACCTTCACAATGTATATATATATATATACTCAGGTCACACGGTGGAATCTGGCAACCTTCCCCAATTCTCCTAGCATGCCATCGTGCAAGGTGGCTGTCTGCGGGACTTCTCCATGAGGAAGGCTTGAGGTTGTTTAGTTCCCTTTCTGCGTTTGTATTTTCTTGTTTGAAATGTAGCATGCTAATTTTTTTGTGCATACAATTTCCCCAGCCTTGCAGTAGCTAATCTCGACGCATTAGCCGCAATGCCAAACAAGGGAGCCATGCAGCTCGCTGGTGCAATCGCGTACGGTCTTTGGGAGGGTATAATGCTACCTGAAGGGGCTAAGGGCCTAGCGGAAGTTCTGCACGGTTGGGTTCACAGCAGAGACGAAACAAATAATAATGCTCCCACACTTATCAAAGTGGTATGTAGTAAGATGTTGAGATGTACTTTAGATTGCACGCCTTCTGAAGCACTATAGAATAATGTTTGACAAATGGACGGACAGTTCTGGAGTCGTTACACTAAACTCTGTGCTTGAGCTTGCTTGATCACTCCCCAAGAGTGATGACAAGCACAATGAGTGGCAAGAAGACTGACTGGGTTACAGTTTATCATTGTGAATTTCTCACACCCAACTTTCACTATCGCCCTTTCTTTACCCGATCGAGTGCATGCATCTAGAGAGTGTAATTGATAATTTCTAATTGCTAATTCCTGGCCCTGGCTTGCTTGCAATCAGGCGGACCGTTTATTAGGTCATTTGTATTCTTTTTCCATCCCCTCGGCAGTAGAGGCTGCAAGTGATCTTGCACTTTTAGAAGAGAAAAATCAGCAGAAAAATAGCTGTGCATTCCTACCTGCCCAGGATGTATTTGTACACCGGTACGCACACTGATTGTCATCTACTACCTCCTTCACCTACCTCCTCTCAACTTGAAGCTGACATCATTTCTCCAACATTCTTATTGCCTGAGCTTGAGCCTCGTCCAGCCCTTGTTCATATTTTCTGTGTTGAATGATGTGCCCATTCATGCATCACCACGCCTCTTGCCTGTAACGTAATATCCAGGTTTGACATTTAAGCATACGTATGCAGGTGTCTAG